>SESG01037085.1_pt1 | contig 11516 bp, 8 predicted proteins | sample 3171421 | NCBI WGS metagenome assembly SESG01 (sample SAMN10866946, study PRJNA518727) | freshwater metagenome | biome: subpolar coniferous forest; feature: holomictic lake; material: water; isolation source: holomictic Lake 227, 6 m and 8 m depth | place: Canada: near Kenora, Ontario | collected... | reverse complement strand
CGGTCAACTTCGAAGTTGAACTGCTCTTTCAGTGCCTGTGCAACCTGGAGTGCATTGACCGATCCGAAGATCTTTCCGCTTTCGGCAGCTTTAGCTCCGATTTTAACTGTAATATTACCAAGCGCTTTAGATAATTCTTCTGCGCTCTTGTAGATCTTCTGCTCCTTGAAAGCCCTCTGTTTCTGGGTTTCAGCAAGTATCTTTTTATTAGTTTCGGTTGCTAGAATTGCAAACCCTTTGGCGATCAGATAATTACGTGCGTAACCGGGTTTTACATTCACCTTATCGTTCGCATATCCCAGATTGGGAACATCCTGTTTTAAAATAACTTCCATCGTTTTCCCTCCTTATTTTAACATATCAGCAACGTAAGGTAATAAAGACAGGTGACGGGCACGTTTTACAGCCTGCGCCACTTTTCTCTGGTACTTTGTCGAAGTGCCGGTAATACGGCGGGGAAGAATCTTTCCCTGCTCGTTGATGAACTTCAGCAGGAAGTCAGCGTCCTTATAATCGATGTACTTGATACCGCTCTTCTTGAAACGGCAGTATTTTTTCTTTTTTGTATCTACCGCGATCGGGGTAAGATATTTTATTTCGCCTTGTTGTTGTGTAGCCATTTGTACTGTTTTTTTAGGTTATTCCTGAACTTCTTTTTCCTTCTTCCTGTCTCTCAGCTTTGCACGTTTCTTCTCGTTATAAGCAAGCGAGTGCTTGTCGAGAACAATGGTGAGAAAGCGAAGGATGCGTTCATCACGTTTAAAGGTTACTTCCCATTCGCGTATGGTGGCAGGATCTGCCTTGAACTCGATCAGGTGATAAAAACCTGTGCTCTTCTTCTGAATAGGATAGGCGAGCTTCTTCAATCCCCAATGTTCCTCGTGAACGATCTCGGCCTTTTTGGTGACGAGGAACTTTTGATACTTTTCTACCGTTTCCTTCATCTGTTCTTCAGATAAAACGGGAGTCATAATGAAAACGGTTTCGTACTGGTTTAACATTTCTCGTTGATTTTTAATGAATTTAATGGTTTATTAAAATGGGCTGCAAAATTACGAAGAAGAATGCAATCCACCAAACATTACAAGCTGAATTCGTTATCTTTGGATTGGGGATTGGGGATTGGGGATTGGGGATTGGGGATTGGTTGTTGGTGATTGGTTATTCGTAAATCGTAATTCGTAAATCGTAAATCGGGCTTCGTAAATCGTAAATTCAAAATACCTCTTTCATCGTCAACACGCACATATAGTTCGGCTACCACCGCTTTCCTCTGGTCCTGCATGAGGTTCAGTACCTTGCCTTCTCAAAGCCTCAGGTTTAAAACAGGTTTCTTTCTCGCAATAGTGATTCTCTTCCGCCCCTACAAACATCCTGGTCCTGATCATTGTCCCGATGTTTCTCAAGGGCAGCTCCACATCCGCCTTCATAAAAAATTTAATCCTGAAAAGCCCTCTGTTTATCCTCACACTTGCATCCCTGCTCATGGTTCAGCCCATGCTCTGGTACCTTCAGACCGGCCATTGGCTCATCATGGTGGTGCTGGTACTACGGCGACGGGTTCGGACAAAGGCCAATGATTGATTTTTACGGGGTGTTTGCAATACTTCTGGCATCAGCACTCGGCCGGCTGAAATATGAACCTTTGCTTACTCTTGCTTTTTTCAGCGTGTATCTGTGTATCGTGCTCAACCTGTTCCAGACCTGGCAATACAGCCATAACTACATCAGCCCCGATAACATGAACTATGAAAAGTATTGTCATGTGTTTTTAAGATCTGCGGATGAGTACCGTGACTGCCTCGGAGGTTGTACCGAAGAACCTTTCTACATGTCGGACCTCAGCCGCCCCCTTGCAGCCTTCCGCGACGGAAAACGGCTGGCCGGCATTACAGGCCGGGATGCGGGATGCAGGATGCGGGAAGCGGGATGCAGGATGGTGGTTCTATCCTGAGGGAGCATTCACATAAGCTGCATCAGGGCTAAGTGAGCGAACAGAGATTTGGGTAAAGATTAAGGGTAGAGAAATGGTGAGCTCATTTAGACCGTAGCAGCGTTGTGAAGTGCTCCCGAAATGAGCGACGCAGCAACCTTAGGCGATGCAACGAACAAGAACCATAGCGACAGGCATTTCAACTGATTTTCGTTAGCACGAACAGGAAAAATCCTCCAATTATGACTCACTTAACACCCGGCACGCACCACGTCACACAAGCAAAGCAATGGCATAGGCAGAAACTCCTTCCCCGCGGCCAATAAACCCAAGCTTTTCGCTGGTCTTGGCTTTAACATTGACCTGGCTTGCCTGAATTTCAAGGGATGATGCAAGGGATTGGATCATTGATGGAATGTACTCTGCAACCTTAGGCTTCTGAAGGACGATCGTACAGTCAATATTCCCAATCGAGAAGCCTTTTTCAGAAACCAGGGCAATTGTCTTCCTCAGCAATATGCTGCTGTCGATGCCCCTGAATTCATCGGATGTGTCGGGAAACTGCTGTCCGATGTCGGGCAATCCGGCGGCACCAAGGAGTGCATCAATAACTGCGTGGATTAAAACATCGGCATCGGAATGTCCAACTGCTCCGGAACTGTATTCGATTTTAACACCTCCAAGCAGGAAGGGCCTTCCGTTTTCAAGTCTGTGAGTGTCGAAGCCGAAACCGATTCTCATTATTTACGAATTACGAGGTACGATTTACGATTTCATTTACGAAGAAAGATTGATCTGATTAATTCGTAAATCGTACTTCGTAAATTGTAAATTGCTTACTGTGATGTTTGCTTTCCTTTCTTTTCTGTGTCGAAGTTGAACAGCAGGGTAAACTGCAGGGTATTCTGAAGCGGGTTGTTCTGCTTGACAGGGATGAGATACGAGAAATCAAGTCCGAAGATGTTATACCTCAAACCGGCTCCAAGTGTAAAGAACTGCCTGTTGCCTTTGTATTTCGACTCATAAAAATATCCTGTGCGGATTGAGAACAGCTTGTTGTACCAGTATTCCGCAGCAAACGAAACGGTGATCTCCTGAAGCTCTTCCTTGAACCCGTATGGCGCATCATAAAACGACTGCATCATACCGCGAACGGCCGATACGTTATTATCCATTCCCTTGATTATGACATATGCTTTCTGAGCACTGTCATACTGTGTTACAGGGGGAGTCGGAACAAGGAGCTTATTCAGGTCGATAGCAAATGAGATCCTGTTATAATCATCGATGTCGAGTGAAAAAGAAGGTCCGAGCCTGAGGTTGGTGGGGATGAAGTTGCTCTGCACCGAAGCGCTGCTGTATGAGATCTTGGCCCCGATGTTTGAAATGTCGAAACCAAAAGCGATGATACCGCCACTTGTTCCTTTGATCTCCATGGGATGCTGGTAGTAGAACGCAATGTCGGCTGCAACAGAATAACCTGGCCTGACGCTGGCATCATAGGCATTATATCCTGGAATGAGATTTGAATAAATGAACCTTGCTGCAACAGCTCCTGCGATCTCCTTTGAGAACTTCCTTGAATATGTAGCATCCACGGCCAGTTCATTGGGTTTATAGTTCCCGAGGTCCTTACCGTTTTCATCGGTGTAATTAATCTCACCCATCGAAAAATACCTCAGCGACATTGCGATTGCCTGCTTGTCGCCGATCTTTCCATAGCCGTATAAAGATGCAAGACCGATATCGTTCACAAGTCCCCTGAGCCAGGGCACATAACCGATACCAATACCTACGGTTTTTTCACAGAAAGCATATTTTGCCGGGTTCCAGAACATCGAGTAGATATCGGGTGAAGTGGCGGCACCAACATTTCCCATACCGCCCGACCTTGCATCGGGGGCGATCATCAAAAAGGGAACTGCAGTGGAAATTACCCTGGATCCGTCGGTGGGCTCAGGAGGTAAAGTCTGGGCAAAAATATTCGATATTGCAAAGGTTAAAACCAACAATAAAACCAGTCTGTTCTTTATCTGTCGCATTCCAAAATTATTAATTGTATTTACTAAAATGGGCTGCAAAATTAACGAATTATTACATTCTATATTGCCTGTGATCCGAAAATTAGAAACAAATACCTGCCTGTCAGTTGATTATGGCAATTTTTCCTGAAGTGTTCATAAATGAACCGTTACTGCCTGCAAATTTGACAGTAAAGGGATAGATGCCGCTAAGCAGCTTATTTCCCCCTGCATCGGTGAGATCCCAGTCAATCTGCAGCGGGAGCAAGCCTGATTCACTATATGATCCGCTTAGTGTTTTCAGCTTAATCCCCGACAAATTATAGATGTCGATCGAAACAGTATAGTCCCCCTCGGTTTTCACGGGAGTAAATGAAAAATGTGTTAACGTTTTGGCGGGATTCGGATAGCAAAACACATTCTGTATGGTCATCGAAGTTTCACTCAGAACCCAGAAATAAATATCCTGCTCTGCAGAATTATCATACTGGTCAAAGGCTTTCAGGGTGAATTTATGTTGTCCGGGCTGTATTCCGCTCAGCTGGTAGCTGAGGGAACCCCTGGTGTATGATCCCAGAACAGGTTCAAAATAGTCGTTCAGGCTGATCAAATGCGCCCAATCATCATCAAGCGCCCCCACTATATCATGGCCTATGCCGAACCCGACATAGTTGATTCCTGAAGTATCGTAGAGGTCAGCGATAAGCAGTGGGTCGGGACCAGTGCGGCTGCCTGAAATAAAATTCCTGTTGTCGAGAAAGAGTGAAATGTTCGGACCAACTGTCCCGGGAATTATAGTCTGATCCCTGCCTCCGAATATCACTTTGTCGGTATATCCTTTTGCATCGGCAACTCCGTTCTCGGCATAATAACTTATCTTTCCTTTTCCGAAACTCAGGCCTACGCTTTTAGGGACAAGGAACGAAAGATTAAATTCCCCGTTTACCACAGCCACTTTAATCTTGCTCATGAGGTGGTCCTGAAGAATGAATTTCTGCGGATAACTCCCGTTTTGCTGTCCGAAGGTATTCCCAAGAGTGCTGTAAATAGTGGGCTTGTCGAAAATTCTAGCGGTGAGTGTACCGTTAAATGCATTTAATGCAGCGCCCTGGAAATCCTGTATCCTGCCTTTGACATAAACCTTTGATAAACCTAAGGCGGTATCGGCCTGGTTTTCGGGCAGTTCATTGATGCTTGTCGTAACAATATCATCCTCCGGGAAAGCCATCTGCTGTGCGGGATCTCCAAGCAGCACAAAGTTCCTGAGATATGAATTGTTCTGGTTATTGTTCTTCGAAATCTTGATCAGCTCTCCCATTTTAATATACCTGCCGTCTTTTCTGTCCATCATATGCCTGAAAAAGCTGGTGTCAAGAGACTGGTTGGTACCTGCAAAGGTGGTACGGGTGGTTGAGAACATAGCAATCCCGCCGCCTCCGGGCCTTACAATGATCTCCTCTCCTGCCGAAAAACGCTCAGGATTGTCAAACCTGCTGAATTCACAGGTAGCTGTGACGAAAACCGGCAATTTTTCAGAGTTGGTCCAGGAGTTTATATCGGCCATTGTAAGCACTTGCCGGTTGCTCCATCCTGTTTCCCCTCCATGGCCTATATAATTAATAAGGAGTGTTCCCTTCTCAACGGCGCTGTTCAAGGCCTTGTTTGCTTCGGGGAACCTGGCTCCTGCAGGGATCTTCACCATCGGATATGCATCAAAATAGATCTTGTTCACATTCAGAACAGGGTATTTCGCTGCAACGATCTTATCCAGGTCTTCCGAATTGCCAACAAAATAATTTCTCTCACCCTCATCACAAACCAGGGCAATATTGTTTCGCCAGTCGGAACAGATAGTATCTGTATTTCCGCTGTAATGAATGATCTTGTCAACCACAGTCCTTGCCTGGTTAAGGGTATTTACAGGAAACCTGCCGACTCCTATTTCAATGCTCCCGGTTGCATCATTCCCTTCGAAATCTCCCATGATCCCGAAAAAATCATCGGTAACAAAAGAAACTGTCGTATTTAAGGATTCAAGTGATTCAAGGGTAGGCACAAGGTTGTTGTTCCCCCGCACCCTGTCCTTTGCATCATAAGATCCGTCACCAAAAAGCAGGACGTATTTCGGCATGGTCGATCCAGATGCCCTGTCGTAAAGCATTTTTATGAAATCCCTGATCCCTCCCGGGTCAGGCTGTCCGCATGAAAACTCATTGAAGATCTCAGGTACCGACACAACCATGGCTTCGATCTGGTTGTGATTCAGATGAAAATCGGCAAGCCTCCGGGCTTCAGAAAGCAGGAAGGGAGGTGCAACAATGATCATTTCCTTTGGCTGAAGGGCGTGGAGATTCTGGTTAGAAACTTTTCCGGCGAAACTCACCGTATCAAAATGAGTGCCGTCGAACGCGAAGAATGTACAGAGAGAGTCGGTCCTTGCCCTGAACGTTAAATTACTTCCGGCCAGGACCGGGGTCAGCTGGGAAATGTTTGACATATTGGTGATGTTCCATACCGTGATCCCTGCCTTCGCCTTTTTCATGGTAAATTCGGTGACTTTGTTGGGGCCTTTGGAATTGATGTCCCTGAAAGTGAACTGTGGTCCGAGCCAGTAAAGGTTTCTCGACAACTGCATTTCGATAAAATCAAGCCATCCGGTTGAAGCGTCGGAGCTGGCGATGTAATCAAGTGATATCCTGATTTTGGCGGAAGGGGCAAAAAGAGTCTTTACTTTTTCAACACCCAGGGCGAAATCGCCAGGGTAATCAAGCGTGACGGGTTGAACCACGAGGCTGTCGATTTTCGCTCCATCCCGCAACAGGTTGAACTTGCTGGTTTTATCGGAACGGGCGATCACGCTCACTTTCATCCTGATTGGAGAAATGCTGTCGATATAAGGAAATGAGAAATCAAAATCATAGTGGTTTGCCGATTTGGTGAATTTCTCGCCGAACCAGCGTTTTCCCGACTGGATCACACTTACCTGGTCAAGTTCATGAAACACCATATCGTCGAAACGGGATGTAAAATAAGTTGCAGTCGTGTCATTTCGCGGTATCATTTTTACCCTCAGCCCCGGTCCCTGGTCGAGGGTCATATAATAATACGTGACATCGGAATACAGGTTCTTGGAATGCGAGTAATAATGGGTTGTGGATGCGTATTTCCATGCATCCGGACCTTCACCGTAAAACTGTATAAAATCGAGGGTGTCGAACTTCCCGTCTCCACCGTCATGGACCTGGATTGAAATTTCACGAAGGTCATCATGCCTTGCTGCCCCGTTTTGTTCGGGAACCATCCCGCTGCCGTTTCCGAAAATCCTGATGTTAGCAGTATTGATCTGGGAGGGAGTGATCCCCATTTTCTCAAGGTCATGATATCCGATGCGGTGAAGTCCGCTGTTACGGACCTTGAATTTATACCATGTGCCGTTTGCAAGGACAGAGCTTTGGGAGAACTGCGATCCGCCGAAAACAATACATGGAAAAAACAAGAGCAGGAAAAAAAACCGGAAATGTATTTTCATGAATAAGCCCCTTAGTCTATCTGATAAAAACGAGTTTTGATGATTTCGCAGCAGTGGAACCGTCGGGCAAAACCACCGTTAAACGGTAAATATAGGTACCTGCCCCAAGCAGAACACCTGAGTCGGACCGTCCGTCCCAATGGAAAGGCTCAACCCTGTAACCTCCTGAATACATTGTTGTTCTGAAGGTTTTTTCGAGACTTCCGAAAATCGAGTATATCCTGACTTCGATTTCCAGATTGCTGGTGGCCTGGTTGGTCTGGAATGAAAATGTGGTATTATCCCTGAAAGGATTTGGATAGTTCATGACCTGTTCAAGGGCAAACTGTGCCGTGGATGCGACGATGAAATCTATACCGGCCTGGGTTGAATTATTATACACATCCCAGACTTTAAGATCAAGGTGATGGGTTCCGTCATTCAGCTTGAACATAGGGTACTGTATCACGCCTGTTGCGTAGGTGTCAAGATCGGTAACATAATAATCGTTGAGGATCATCGGATTTTTGGTATCGTCATCGAGCACGGCAGTGATGTCGTGCCCTATACCGTTACCCACTGTATTGATCCCCGATTCGTCGAACACATCGGCCAGGAGCACCGGATTCTGGTTTACCACTCCTCCGTTGAAAAAGTTCCGGTCATTCATATAGACTGCAAGTGTGGGACCGCTGGTATCGTTTATTGCGTTGTTATCGTAGCCTCCCACAGTGATTGCTTCCTCATAGCCGTTCGCATCGGTTGAAGGACTGCTGGCATAATAGCTGATCCTCCCGGTACCGTATTTATAATCTATATCCTTGGGGACGATAAAGGTGAAAGAGAATTTCCCGTTTGTAACATTTGATTTACCGCTGTATACAACGTTTTTGCGCATATTGAACACGAAGGGAGGCGCTTCTTTGTCATTTGCCTTGGTAGTGACTTTGGTTAATTTATCATAGATAGTGGGCAACAGGGTTCCGTTGAAATCGGCAGCCAGGTTCATGCCATCACGCACTTCGCCCTCAATCGTAACTTTGGTAAGAGCCTTCAGGGTATCGTTTTCTATTTGGGGGTCACCGGTCTTTACAGAGGTAGTGACGACATTCAGGTTCGGATATGCGATCATGAGAGCAGGATCGCCAAGCAAAACGAACTTACGCGTATTGGGATCGCTGTCGGTCTTCGAAAGCCTGATCAAGTCGCCCATCCTGTGATATTCACCATTGACCTTTTCAAACAAATGAGTATAAAAACCAGAAGTAAGGTTCAGGTTTCCGCCGGCAAACGTAGCCCTTGTGGTCGTAAAAAGGGCAATACCACCACCTTTCGGATTCAGGAAAACATATTCTCCGGCAGATATCCTGGAGGGATCGTCCATCCTGCTGAATTCGCAGGTCGCTGTGACGAATACCGGCAGCTTGTTGTAGTTCGTCCAGCCTTGTATATCGGGGACTTCAAGCACACGTTCATGAGCCCATCCCAGTTCGCCCCCATGCCCTACGTAATTGATCACCAGCGTGCCTTTTGCGATACGCTTGTTAATGGCATCGTTTACCTCAGGGTACCTGGCGCCTCCAGGGGTGGAGATCTGTGTAAACGCGTCGAGATAAATTTTATCAATATTGTAGGTCTTGCTGATTTTGGCAGCCAGGGTCTCTGAATCCTGCATAAAGGTGTTTCCGCCGTAATTATCCTGGTCATCGGCCACAAAAGTTACCATGTTCCTCCAGTCGGACTTCACCGAGTCGGAATTACTTGAATAATGGATAATTTTATCTACCGCATTGGATGCATCCTGGGCTGTCCTCACAGGGAACCTGCCGATGCCAACATACAGGGAATCGCGGCTGTTTCCGCCTTTGATCAGTCCGAAATAATCATCCGAAACATATGAATTTATCGGGTCAAGTGATTCCCCTGACTGGAAAGAAGGAACGAAATTGGTATTATCGGGCACCCTGTCCTTATAATCATATGATGCATCTCCCACAAGTAAGAGGTACTTCAGCTTGTGAGAAGATGAAGGCCTGTTGTAGAGCATCTTCATGAAATCCCTGATGGCAGTGATATCCTGAACTCCCGAGGAGAATTCGTTATAGACTTTTTCGGGGGTTGTCACAAAAACGTTCAAACCCGAATAGGTTCTGTGAAACTGGGCCAGCCTCTCAGCCTGATCAGCGAAAGGCGGATAGGAGATCATGATATAATCCACATCGCCAAGGCTGTGCAGGTTCTGGTTTGACACAAGACCTTTGAATGTGGGAGACTGGTAAGCATTGCCGTCAAAAGCCACAAATTCCTTCAGGGTATCGGTATTCAGCCTGACGGCAAATGTGTTTCCGTTTTTCTGAGTCTCAAGGTTCATGACGTTATATGGTACTGTGACATCCCAGATATTCAGGCTCTGACCCTGTCCTGTGAGCTGAAACTCGCTGATCCTGTCTTTTTTCCAGGAAGCCGCATTCCTGAAGTTCATCTGGTTTCCATTCATGATCAGCTGCCGGCTGGCGTTCAGTTCGAAATAATTCAGCCAGCCTGTAGCCGCCGAAGCCATCGGATGGTATACCAGGTTAAGGTTAATGGTCTGGTTTGGCGCTGCGTATTCTTTGGTAACACTGCCGGCATGGGCATAAGCATCTTCAAATGTGGTCGTGGTGTAATCAATCGAGACCGACATCAGGAACTTGCCATCCGCATTCACATTAAAGTATGAATTGACGCCAATTGACCTTGAGGCTGCATTCAATGCGACCATCACAGGAACACTGGTGTTAAGATTCGGAAATGTAAACGAAAAATTCCTCGACAGCGTGAGGTCATAGATCTCTTTGTCATACCATATCCTGCCTGAGTTGATCAGGTTGATTCCATCACGGTCAAAGGCAGCATAGTCGTTAAAATTTGTGTATGTGGCTGCAGCCGTGGCAGCAGAGAACGGCCGGGTCTGTATACGCCTGCCTTCTCCCTGGTCGAAGCTGAGAAAATAACAGGCCTCATCGGAATAAATATTCCTGATATGATGGAAGAGGTTGTCGGTTTTGCTGAATTTCCAGCGATCAGGGCCTGTTGCGTAAAAAAGAATATAATCTCCTTCGCCGAAAACCCCGTTGTTCTGTGCAGAAACATAAATAGCATTCTCGATGAGGTCATCGATACGGGCGCTGTCATTCGATTCGGGCAGCATCCCTCCTCCGTTACCGTATATGCGGATGTTCTTCGGGTTGATGGAAGATACCGGAACTCCGGCATTTTTCAGATCAGTATAAGTTAAACGGTAAACCCCATCCGCAGTCACTGAAAATTTATACCAGTTACCTGTTGACAATACCGAATTTGCGGCAAAGCTATCCTGGGAAAATACTTCCCGGGCCGGGACCGACAAAGCAAATACCAGGGTGAGAAAAAGCAGCCTGGGAACAGAAAAATTTAATGTCATCTGGTGTTTTTTACTGCCTGTTATATGGTAAGACCGTAACTTCAATAAAAAGGTTTGCTTGGGTTAAAAATTTATCTCATACGAAATTATCAGGTTTAACGTTTTAATCTATCTTATATTGTAACCAAGGCATCTCAATACTGTTGATTTTTTTATTAAATTTGCGCCTTTGAAGATGTTACGCAGAAAATCCTGGATTGTGAAGCGGAGAGCATTCGGCACCATTCTTTTTCTTTTTGTTTCCATGTGGACTGCCATTGCCCAGGACCCCGAGTTTTCACAGTTCTATGCGAATCCCCTGTACCTGAACCCGGCCCTGACCGGTGCAACCATTTGTCCGAGAGTAATCGGAAACTACAGGATGCAATGGCCCGGACTCGGGAAGGCCTATAACACTTACAGTTTTTCATATGACCAGTACCTCGGTATATTTCACGGGGGGCTTGGCCTGCTTGTTATGGCAGACCGGGCCGGCGGGGGTAACCTGAACACGACCACGATCGGACTTTCATATGCCTACAAGTTCAATATCACCGAGAAGCTGGATGCAAGCCTGGCTGTCAGGGGATCCTTCTACCAGAGGAGGATTGTGTGGGATAATTTCATCTTTGA
>SESG01025766.1_pt1 | contig 11516 bp, 11 predicted proteins | sample 3171421 | NCBI WGS metagenome assembly SESG01 (sample SAMN10866946, study PRJNA518727) | freshwater metagenome | biome: subpolar coniferous forest; feature: holomictic lake; material: water; isolation source: holomictic Lake 227, 6 m and 8 m depth | place: Canada: near Kenora, Ontario | collected... | reverse complement strand
ACGATGTTTATTTCATCGATGCAAATACCTGCACAGAATGCGTCGGATACTCTGACTCTCCGGGTTGCGTTGCTGTCTGCCCTGCTGAGTGCATCGTTCAGGCATAAACAAAGAAATCATCAATAAAAAAGGCGGAGGGTCTCCAAAAACCGTCCGCCTTTTTATTGTTTCTACCCCCACTCTTTCATCACACCTCGTAATCGGCAATCCTGCGCTCCATGCTTGCCATGCCGATAAAGGGCTTCAATGCTTCGTGTTCCGGATTTTCCTGATAGAGTGCCAGAGCATTACGGTCCAAAAATTCGCTATACAAAACAACATCGCAAGAACTGTCGGTACAACTGAAATCAATTCCAACCTCGATAGCCGTCATCCCGGGAATCCTTCCCCGCAGAGCTGTAAGCTTTTCCTTGATAAGAGCTGCATTAGTCTGCCGGTCATTGCCATGCGCAACATCCTTCAGCCGCCACATGACGATATGCTTGATCATTGTTCAATCTGGTTTGCTATGGTTAATTTGCTTAAGCGCTCACCTCATGATAAGCTGCATTACTTATCATCACGGGCGCAGATAAACTTGCTACTCTTCTTTTGTTTTTCCTGGCTGGTTTTGACAGAACAACTTCGTGATTTCTCAGTTTGCGACCGTTTTTAAGTCTGGCAACCTGGTGAGTTGTCGATTTCCTGCTGCCTCTCAACTCGGCAACAACATGATGTTTCGCACCGTTTCTGCTCCTCAATCCGACAATCGATTCTCTTTTCGACATCCTGCTCTCTCTCAATCGGGCAATCGCATCTCTCTTTGATGGCCTGCTGTATCTCAACTCGGTAACTGCATGATGGGCAATCACCCGTTTTGACAATTTATACCCCACCGTCGACATGCCAAACTCTCTTTTGTCAGCTTTTTCCAGGGATTCCATAAGCGGAGACCTTGACACGCCTGAATCACCCCGGAATATTTGAGCAAATGACTCTGAACTGGGATTGTTTGTTGAAAAAGCCTTGTCAAAAATGTTAACCGCCACATTCCATCGGTCTGTTTTTGCATTCAGCATCACCAGAAGAATATCCTTGTTATCCTTGATCGCCCGGGCAATCAGGCACTTCCCCGCTTTGGTGGTAAAACCGGTTTTGATGCCAACCGCGTAGGGATATTTATTAAGAAGCTTGTTGTGGGTTTTCAGGCAATAAACCTTTCGGGTTGTCTGCTCCATAAAAATAGCCTGCTCAAGTCGCGCTATCTGGTTGAAAACAGGATTTTTGACCGAATATTCCGTCAGACGCAAAAGATCCTCTGCTGTGGAGATATTGCCTGCATAAATACCTTTATCAAAACCTGCCGGGTTGGTAAACCTGGAATTCTTCATTCCAATCCGTCGCGCCTTGCTGTTCATGGCAGCAACAAACGAATCAACATTGCCGTACAGATGGATGGCTATGGCAAATGCTGCATCGTTGCTTGAATTGATCATGGCCGCCTTTACCAGATCGACAAGCCTTATTCTATCGCCTTCGTTGAACCCTGCTTTTGATGGTTCAACCATGGTTGACTCTTTGGTAATCAGCACATTATCTTCCAGCCTGCCGCTTTCAATCGCCATGATACAGGTCAGAATCTTGGTCAGGCTTGCCGGAGAGACCGTTCTCTCGATATCTTTTTCTCCCAGGACGGTTGGACGGCCTGTCTCCTTGACGATATAGGAACATATTGGAACCTGCAATGAATCATCTCTTGTCTGCGCAGGAAGAGATGAAGAAAAAAGCATGATTATCATAAAAAAAAGAATCATGAACACCCGGAACGGGAATAACTCACCAGGAAATAGTTTCAGGAGACGATGGGGTGGCGACGTCAAAGGGAGGGGAATTCCGTATATGAGAAATTTGTCTGTCATTGGTGGATTATCTGCTGTTCTTTTATTCTCTTGCCTTAAGGAAAAACGCTTTTCCGGAAATTATCAGGCCAGCCTAAAGTATAAATTGCCGCTGAAAATACTATTAATTAATACAAAAAAAATAAAGGGCAAAGAAATAGGATTATTTACCGGATTTTATTCAGCAAGGCTTCCGGCCTCGGAGATTTTCGGTTTCGGAGTTTGAAGATGTGAAACATCCATATTCTTGATCTGCATGACCAGTTGAATCGTATTGGTCACCAACTCCTTGACCGAACGTTTCACATAACGGCTTTTGAAAAACGAGTTGTAATTGTTTTCGGTATCCTCAGCAATCCAGCCTCTGCTCCAGCCGAGAAAGTTGAATGGCGGCAGCGTAAAACCGAGATCGGTGAAAAACGAATTGAGATTTCCGGCGACACCCTGAACATTGTCCTGTCCTCCGGTGATAATGAACGAAGCCACCTTGTTTTTTATCAATACCCGGTCATGAATCGTTATCTGATTCTGAACGGCATTAAGGCGTTCAGCCATTTTATAGTAGAGCGACGACGCATTGCCCCACCTTATTGGCGTAGCAAGAATAACAACATCCGCCCATAACACCATAGCGCGGTAAATTTCATTCATCCCATCCTCTCCGTCCATTTCCGATATGGAACAGGGCCACGTACAGGCTCTCTCATGACGGCTGTAGTACCCTTCGCAATGCCGGAAATTAAGATCTCTGATCCTGATCATTTTCGTTGCCGCCCCGAACTCGGACGCAGCATAATCAAGAGCCTGCTGCAATGCGGTTTCAGAGGTGGATGGCCGGGGCAGATCGCGATTCATATTGGTGGCGGAAATCCCGAGTACATTAAGACTCTTCTCGGTGGTCTGATAGTCAAGCTTTCTGAGATCAGCCAGAGGATCAACGTCGTGACCTGCCTTGAAAGCCTTTGTGACCGGTTCTTCCGATACCAGGATCATACCGTTTTCAATCGTTACTTCGTAGAGCGCCTGTCGGTCCTCGTAACCATGAGGGGCAAGGCCGCTCTTCAGGTTGTACTGCCATCCATGCCAGGGACAAGCCACGTAAAGATCTCCGTCGTCGAGCGTCTGGATGAATCCCTGGCCGAGATCCCCTCCCTCGTGGATACAGGTGTTGCCAAGGGCAGTAATGATTCCTCTGTAATGAAACAAGGCGATGCTCTTTTTGCCGAACCGGACCGATTTATGACTGTTTTCAGGCAGTTCCGATAACGGTATGAGCGGAATGTATAGCATGATTTATCTTTATTTTCCTCATCGTTGAGCTCATCATCATCAATCAGTCAGTAACCCTTGTGATGTTAGTCACGAAAACCCGCATACGTCGTTCAGCGTTCCGAAATTGCCAATTTAATGGCAAGAGCGATAAATACGGCCGCCGCTATTCTGTTGACGGCTTTCTGTGCAAGGGCGGAGTTGCGGAATTTGTCGCCAAATCCACCGGCAAGAAAACTGACGGCGCTGAAAACAAGGAGGGTTGCTGTGATAAAAACAGCCCCAAGCAGAAAGAACTGTACCGTCATGGAACCATGACTCGGATCAGCAAACTGTGGGAGAAAAGCCATAAAAAAGAGCGAAACCTTGGGGTTGGTCAGGTTCATGACAATCCCCCGCCGATAAAGATTTCCCCTTGAGAGAGCCTTAACAGGATTCTGCTCACCGGTTGAGGCTGCCGCCCTGAGTGCCTGCCAGGCAAGATAGAGCAGATATGCCGCACCAATAAATTTCAGAACAGTAAAAGCAATTGCCGAAGCGTGTACGATGGCCGCAAGACCAAAAGCAACCGCAACCGTGTGCGCTACAAGCCCGGTAGCAAGACCAAGGGTGACAAACAAACCAGCCGTCCGGCCGTTCTGGGCCGATTGTGCCAGAACAAAAAGGTTGTCAGGGCCTGGCGAGAGTGCGAGAATAACTGATGTTGTAAAAAAAACCAGCAGCACGTTACTGTCGATCATGGAAGTATGTCGTTTTGGTTATCGCCGTTCCGCTTTCTTACGCTGGTTTGGTGCTCTGCCGTGACTGGGCTGAAAGTTTTCCCCCATAATGGCCAAGCAGCGTCACGACAGGCAACATGGAAAAAAGGAGCACAAGATAAATCCAGTGTTCAATGCCGTCGCGGTTCATCACATCGGGAGAAGTAAGTCTCATACCGGCAGCAGAGGCGCATAAAAGAAAAAGAAGACAGGAGAGCCTTATTTTGTTCATAAAGATGGGCGCTTTGGCTCCGCGGTATTTCTTTTTCCAGTCGTGAATGCCTGAAACAAACGAGACCGGAATAGCCATCAGGACAATGACAATGAGATGCTCAATCGTATGTTCGAAATAGGTGTTCCCGGTTGAAAGGGTCAAAAGCAGATAGAGCACGGCAACGGGAATAAGACCATTGCTGAAATGAGCTGCAATGGCGTGAAACAAAAAAGTTTTTTTCATCTCCTTAAGCAAACGACGACCATCCATAAGGCAGATCTCCTCTTTAGCATTTGGATTTAACAACAACCAACGGCCTTAATAAGGCATAAATAACGTAATAAAAGCACCGTTTATGCAGTTTAAAAAAATTCTTCAGGATATTTCAGGATATTGTACATATAACAGTGCAGTTTTGCGGCAGATGATTCCTTTCTTCAGTTTTACCTGTTATTTTCAAAGCTGTCACCATTTTTCGAACCTAAGTCTGTATGTGTGAGTGATTTTCATCCCATCAAGAGTTCAGAGCATCAGCAACCGGAGCAGGGCGAATTCAAAACGCCATTAAGTGTCCGGAAACTGGTTCACGCCCGACCGATGCCGGTTGAGAACATCTCCAAACTGGCACTGATCATACGCTTTCTTAAACCAGTCACCTGGATTCCGGTCATGTGGAGCTTTCTCTGCGGGGCTGTGGCAAGTGGCATGTTCGGATGGAAAGAGGTGATCAGCATGAAGTTTCTGCTCGCCATGCTGCTGACCGGTCCGCTGGCAAGCGGAACCTGCCAGATGCTGAACGACTATTTTGACCGTGATCTTGATGAAATCAACGAACCGAACCGCCCCATACCCGGCGGGGCCATCTCGCTCAAAAACGCTACCATCCTGATTGCTCTCTGGTCGGTTCTTTCCGTTATCACCGGCTATCTGATCCATCCGCTCATCGGGTTTTATGTTGTTATCGGCATTGTCAATGCACATCTCTACAGCGCAAACCCGATCAAGCTGAAAAAACGGCTTTGGGCGGGCAATATCATTGTGGCCGTCTCCTACCTGATCATACCATGGATAGCCGGGGAGATCGCCTATAATCCCTCCTTTACCCTTTCATCACTTCAGCCGTCACTGATCGTTGCCGGGCTTTTCACCCTCTCCAGCACGGGTACCATGACCATCAACGACTTCAAGTCAATAGAGGGCGACCGGCAGGTCGGCATCAGAACGCTTCCTGTTGCCTTCGGAGAGACCAATGCCGCACTGATTGCCGCCGTGCTTATCAATACCGGCCAGTTTCTTGCATCAGCCTACCTCTTCATGATCGGTCAGACTGACTATGGAATCATTGTCGGAGCCCTCGTTATTCCGCAATTTTTCCTGCAGTTTGCTTTGGTGAAATCACCGGCAACCATGGATGTTCGCTATAACGCCATTGCCCAAAACTTTCTGGTTGCCGGCATGCTGGTCTGCGCCTTTGCCATCAAAGCTGCAAGACCATGAGATTCAGCTGCAAACCCGATATTTCAATTATCATAGCCACCCTGAACCGGGCCTGCCATCTTGAAAACGCTGTACAAAGCGTTCTTGCACAATCATTCAGCAACTGGGAGCTCATTATTGTCGATGACGGCAGTAACGACAACACCTTCGAAACACTTGACCCTTTCATCCTCCGCTTTCCCAATATCCGGTACATGAAGCAGAGTAACCGGAAAGCCGCACTTGCGCGAAATGCAGGTATCCAGGCATCTTTTGGCCGCTACATCACCTTTCTTGACAGTGACGACCACTATCTTCAAAACCATCTTGAAACGAGGATAAGCCTCATCGAGGAGACGGGGGATGTTTCCCTGCTCTCGGGCGGATTTCTCTGCGATGAAACCATCATGGTCAAAGACTGTTACCATCCCGACCGGCTCATTGGCATCAGGGAGTGTATCCTGTGCGGAACCCTCTTCGGAAAACGAGAGCTCTTTTTTGCCCTCGAAGGATTCCGCGATATGGTCTATGCTGAAGATACCGACCTCTGGGAGAGAGCCTCAGAGCGGTTTGCGGTAAAAAAGATAGTGGATCCGAAAACTTATGTCTACGAGCGCGCTCAGGACAGCATCACCCTTAACTACTGACTTCACCATGATCTCATCCGTAACCGTCTACTGCAGTTCAAGCAACCTCGCCCCTCGCGACTATTTTGATGCGGCCACTGAACTTGGACGGGAATTTGGAAAACGGGGTATAGGCCTGGTTTTTGGCGGAGGACGGGTCGGACTGATGGGCTGCATTGCCGATGCCGTGATGGAGAGCGGAGGAACGGTCAAAGGCATCATTCCCCGCTTTCTTGAAGAGCGTGAGGTTGCCCATTACGGCCTGAGTGAACTGCATGTGGTTGAAACCATGCATGAGCGGAAATTGAAGCTGGCCGAATGGGGAGACGCCTACCTCGTTCTCCCCGGCGGCTTCGGAACCCTTGATGAGCTGATTGAAGTGATAACCTGGAGACATCTCGGCCATCACCGCAAGCCGATCATTCTGCTTAACCTGAACGGATTCTGGAACCCGCTGCTCCTCTTTTTTGACCGTATAGCTGCCGAGCACATGGTAACTGAAGAACACGGCAACTACTATTCGGTCTGTAATACGATTCCGGAAGTGCTTGAGCTGCTGGGCTAAAACCGCTTTTGATAAATATGGCAGTAGGGCTGATGGCCGTTGCGTTCATAATAATCCTGATGATACTCTTCGGCCGGCCAGAATGTTTCCGCTTTTTCAACCGTAGTAACAACCTTGTATCCTTTGGCCTTCAGCTCGGCAATAAGCTTTTCGGCTACCTTTTTCTGCCCATCATCGGTATAAAACACGGCTGACCGGTACTGCGTCCCAATATCTGGCCCCTGACGGTTGAGTTCGGTCGGATCATGAATCTCGAAAAAGAGTTTTGCAAGAGTTTCATAGCTGACCAGTGCTGGATCAAACTCTATCTCTACGGCTTCGGCATGACCTGTTTTGCCGGTACAGACCTGCTTGTAGGTCGGATGGTCAACCGAACCGCCCGTATAGCCTGATTTGGCAGAAAGCACCCCCTTCAGCTTGTTGAAATGGTACTCTACCCCCCAGAAGCATCCACCGGCAAAGATCGCCTTTTGCGTCACTGCTGCAGCCTTTGCTTCCGGCAGAAAACCAAGGGAAAGCGAATTGACGCAATGACGGACATTTTTCGCGGTCATTCCTTCCCTGAAAAAGACGTGGCCAAGATGGGCCCCGCATCTGGCGCAAACTATCTCCGTTCGGCTGCCATCGGCATCAGGAATTTGCTTGACCGCGCCTTCAATGGCATCATCAAAGCTCGGCCAGCCGGTGCCCGACTCAAACTTGTTTGTTGAGCGAAACAGCGGAGCATCACAGCGCCGGCACAAATAGGTGCCCTTCTCCTTGTTCAGATAGTACTTTCCCGTAAATGGCCGTTCCGTTCCTTTATGGACAATCACCCGATCTTCTTCGGGTGTCAGCTCATTAAAATGCATACCATTCTCCTTTTGAACCGTTGAACGAGGCTCTCCAGCAAGAGACGGCAGACCATTATTGCCCGCGCATCCGCAGAAAAGAAGAAACAAGGGGAGGAAAAAAGCCATTGCGGCTACCCCCTTCCTCCTTAAAGCACTTTTCATTATCCTGACAAGCATCGTTAAACAGTGTTAATTGATGAAACTCACCACCTATAACCGGCAGAGGCCGCTGATGGTTTCAGCAATGAAGAACTTTCAGTCCTCCGTTGACGGTTCTTCTATCCATAAGTGCTCCAGCAACCTATCGGATGACTCCCCCATCATGACTTCACCGGAAAAAAAGCCCAACCGCCTTATAGAGGAAAAAAGTCCCTATCTGCTGCAGCACGCACTAAACCCGGTTGCCTGGATGGCATGGGGAGAGGATGCCTTTGAAAAGGCAAGAGCAGAAGAGAAGCCCATCTTCCTCTCCGTAGGCTATTCAACCTGCCACTGGTGCCATGTCATGGAAGAGGAATCATTTGAAAATCCTGACATTGCTGGCCTGCTTAACGCCTATTTCGTCCCAGTCAAGGTCGATCGCGAAGAGCTGCCCGACCTTGACCGCCTCTATATGAACTATGTCCAGTCAACCACCGGACGAGGCGGCTGGCCGATGTCGGTCTGGCTGACCCCCGAACTGAAGCCATTTTACGGCGGTAGTTATTTTCCCCCTGAAGAGCGCTACGGCATGGCGGGATTTAAAACCGTTCTCCTCTCCATTGCCCGCATCTGGGAGGGTGACCGGAAAAAAATCATTGCAGCATCCGGCAGCTTCTTTGCTGCTCTTGGTGAAGTATCGAGGAAAACACCAGTCTCCATGCCCAATACTGATGAGGCTCAGAAAAAATGCTTCGAATGGCTTGAAGCAAACTTTGACCACAAGTTCGGAGGATTCGGCGGCGCCCCGAAATTCCCGCGCCCTGTGCTTCTGAACTTTCTGTTCAACCACGCTTACCATACCGGAAACCAAAAAGCCCTTTCCATGGCGCTGCACACCCTTAGCAAAATGGCTGACGGTGGTATTCACGACCATCTCGCTGTTGACGGCAAAGGGGGCGGAGGTTTTGCACGCTACTCCACCGATGAGCGCTGGCATGTGCCTCACTTTGAAAAGATGCTCTACGATAATGCCCAACTGGCCATCTCCTTTCTTGAAGCCTACCAGTGCAGCAAAGAGCCCCGCTACAAAGCCGTGGCGGCAGATATCATCAACTATGTACGTTACGATATGCAATCGCCTGAAGGAGGCTTCTGCTCGGCTGAGGATGCCGACAGCCTTCCCGGTCATGGAAGCGTGCAGAAGCAGGAGGGAGCATTTTATCTCTGGAGCGACCAGGAGATCCACGAAACTCTGGGTGACAAAGAACTTGCCGCAATTTTTTCCTTTACCTATGGCGTCAGGGCTGAAGGAAATGCCCGGCACGATCCGCATGGAGAGTTCACTGGCAAAAATATCCTGATGCAGCAGGCAACTATTGAGGAAGCAGCAGAACGATTCGGAAAAGGAACAGAAGAGATTAGGGCAATTCTTGATGACGCCCGAACAAGGCTTTACACGGCAAGAAGCAGAAGGCCAAGACCTTTTCTTGATGATAAAATACTCACGGCATGGAACGGGCTGATGGTTTCAGCCCTGGCTAAAGGCTATCAGGTGCTGCATGACGATGCCTGCCTTGCAGCAGCCCGCAAAGCTGCTGACTTTATTCTCGAAAAACTCTTTGATCGCACCAAAGGACGCTTGCTTCGCCGCTATCGAGACGGCAATGCGGCCATTGCAGGCAAAGCTGAAGATTATGCTTTTTTTGTCCAGGCGCTGATCGACCTCTATGAAGCCTCGTTTGAATCCGGCTATCTCAAAACAGCTCTGGAACTTGCTGAACTGCAGAACACCCTCTTTTACGACAATGAACTGGGGGGATATTTCAGTACAGCCTTTGATGACCATACGGTGCCGGTGAGACTGAAGGAAGAGTATGATGGAGCTGAGCCCTCGGCAAATTCGGTCACCGCACTTAACCTGCTGCGACTTGCTGAGATGACCGGAAAAGAAGAGTTCAGCCATAAGGCTGAAGAGAGCATCAATGCCTGTAAAGCTATGCTTGCTGAAAACAGCAACGCACTGCCGCAGATGCTGGTGGCAAAGAATTTCGCAGAACAGAGAAAGGTACACCTTGTATTTTCAGGCTCGCTTGACTCCCCCGGTATGGGCAGACTCAGAAATGCTGTTTATGAACAGTATCTTCCGGGCGCCATACTGATCCATGCATCCAGGGAGAGCTCCCTGATGTTCCCTCAATATGCGGAAATTATTGAAGCAGAGAATGACAACGCAAAAGCGTTCCTCTGTGTTGACAGAAGCTGCCACGCTTCCGTTGATAATCCGCAACAGCTTTCCAGCATGCTCGATTCACTGAAAAACCAGTACAGGCAACTCCCGCAATGAACAGCGTCACTTGACCGGTGGAGGTCCCTCTAACGGATTCAGGGGTTTGGGCGGAGCTGAGAGTGCTTTGACGGTTTTGGAAACAACTTTACCTGCTGCAAACAAGCCAAGCCCGACAACCGCTATGCCAGTCAACCCATGAAGAACCGGAGCCGCTACAGGAGCAAGCAGAATCGCGGGACCAACAACTTTTCTAAGCATATTTTCGTGATTAGTTTGAATGGCGATATCAATAATCTAATCTAACAAATCACCGGATTCAAAAAAAGGAGACAAGCACATCCACAGAACGAACAGAACGAAATAATCTGCCCCGATTCCCGCTAACCTGAAAATAATTGAGATGGCGCTTTGCAAAAATGGCTCTCAAATCCTATACTGTGGCTGACTTGTTATGGACAATTAGCTCAGTTGGTTAGAGCGTTCGCCTCACACGCGAGAGGTCAAAGGTTCGAGTCCTTTATTGTCCACCCCCTATGCCGCCTGCATCTGCGAACTTCTTCCTACTTAAGCTTTTTGACTCGCGCTGGGGGGTGGGTTTCATTTGCAATAAAATCAATTGTTTAACTTATGAATATTGTTGTTTTTATAAAGCAAATCGCAATTAATTTAATACTCTAATCCGGATAACCTATCGATATTTATGTATAACCCCACCAAATCCGCTTGCTAAGCGTATAAGGACGGTAATTAATACGGATTTATCAGAATTCCCTCAGAACAAATCCAACAATATCGAACTTCGCTATTCACTCGCCACTCAGAACTCAGCACTTTTCCCCCCCTCGGCATCACCAGATACTGGATCTATGTCTTGAAACGACTCAACATCACTGGGGCTACGATATCAACCTGATGTACGAGCGGTTTATGATCACCTGAAGATACACAAAGTTTATCGTGGCGAGATTTAACTCTTTCCCTTAAAGGGTTGGTGGCTACTGTTTTGTAATCTGCCACGTTAACTGTTCACAACGTCGATGCACGTCCGACACCCGTACTGGCTGTAACTACATCCATTATAGCTCGTATTATGTCCGCCATTGCTAATACCCTTGCAAGCATCTAGTACGCCCTCTTCTGGTTTAGAATTTATAATCACCGTTATTCGCGGCGTTTGCCATTCTCGTTTTACGTTTGTCATACTTCGCGAATTTTGCTTAGGTTTGATTCAGTAAAGTCACTCTTGTGTTTTTTTACTTACCGTAAGTTATCACAAAAAAACTTTTTAAGTGATTATTAAAAGTTGTGCAGACGCCGATTACAACTATTTAACGTAGAAAATAGTAAACCATTCTGGCGTTGTTCAATAGTTCAGCAATTGATTGCGGAGGCATACAATTTACCGCGGAAGCGGAACGCTAAGGCTGCTGATGTTTTCAGCTCTCCAGAAACGTGCAGCGCCACAAAAAC
>SESG01015161.1_pt1 | contig 11516 bp, 8 predicted proteins | sample 3171421 | NCBI WGS metagenome assembly SESG01 (sample SAMN10866946, study PRJNA518727) | freshwater metagenome | biome: subpolar coniferous forest; feature: holomictic lake; material: water; isolation source: holomictic Lake 227, 6 m and 8 m depth | place: Canada: near Kenora, Ontario | collected... | reverse complement strand
AACGCTTTTCGTAGCCATGTCCGGGACGCATGCTGATGGCCACCAATACATTCTTTCCGCCCTGGAGAAGGGTGCCGTTGCTGTCATGTGCAACACTCTGCCTTTGATCCCGGATCCTTCAATAACCTGGATTGTAAGCTCTGATTCCGTTTCCGCATTGGGTCTGGCTGCTGCTAATTTTTACGGTCATCCTTCCAAAAAAATGAAAGTTGTCGGCGTGACTGGCACCAATGGTAAAACCACTACCGCCACCCTTTTGTACAGATTATTTAGCGCATTGGGTCATACCTGCGGACTCTTTTCAACTGTTTGCAACTACATCGGTGAGAACAAATCGGTTGCTACTCACACCACTCCCGATGCCTTGCAGATTCAGTCAACGATGGCTGAGATGGTGGCTGCCGGCTGTACCCATTGTTTCATGGAGGTCAGCTCCCATGCCATTGATCAGCAAAGGATTGCCGGAATATCTTTCGACGGTGCGGTTTTCAGCAATCTGACGCACGACCACCTGGATTACCACAAGACTTTTGCGGAATACCGCGATGCCAAAAAGCGCTTCTTCGACCAGCTTGCACCCGAAGCATTTGCCTTGACCAATGCCGACGACAAAAACGGACTGGTCATGCTGCAAAATTGCAAGGCAAAAAAATATACTTACTCTGCCCGTTCCATGGCCGATTTCAAGGTTAAAGTGATCGAGAGTCATTTTGATGGGATGCTTCTTAGTATCAATGGAAAAGAGTTCTGGAATCATTTTGCCGGAAATTTCAATGCCTATAATCTTTTGGCAGTCTATGCCTCGGCCATGCTTCTTTGTGCAGAAAGTGAGGAAGTGCTGAGGGTCATGAGCCTATTAAAACCGGTAGATGGCCGGTTCGAAATTTTTCGTTCACCGGTAGGCTATTTCGCGGTAGTCGATTATGCCCACACGCCTGATGCGCTCAAGAACGTTCTCTCCACCATCAATGATACCCGGACAGGCGACCAGCTGGTTTTTTGTGTGGTGGGAGCCGGAGGCGATCGTGACAAAACAAAAAGACCGGAGATGGCAGCAGAAGCAGTGCACGCCAGCGACAGGGTTATTCTGACATCGGACAATCCCCGGTCGGAAGAACCGGATCAGATCATTGCCGACATGATGGCGGGTGTACCTGCCGGAATGCTCAACAAAGTGGTGGCCATCTCCAACAGAAAAGAGGCCATCCGTACTGCCTGCATGATGGCCCACCAGGGAGATATCATTCTCATTGCCGGGAAAGGCCATGAAGATTACCAGGAAATCAAGGGCATAAAATACCATTTCGATGACCGTGAAATTGTGAAAGAAATATTCAATGCATCCACGCTAAACTAAACCCTATGTTGTATTACCTCTTTAGTTACCTCGAAAAATTCGACATCCCAGGTGCCAGGATGTTTGAATACATCTCTTTCCGTTCTGCCATGGCAGTGATTGCTGCTCTTTTTATATCAACTATCTGGGGAAAGAAGGTCATTAAAGTCCTGCAGAGACAACAGATAGGTGAAGAAATTCGTGATCTTGGACTGGAAGGCCAAATGCAGAAGAAGGGTACTCCAACGATGGGTGGAATCATCATTCTTGCTTCAATTCTGATCCCGGTTCTTTTGTTTGCCAAACTTGATAATGTGTACATCATCCTCATGATCATTGCCACCATCTGGCTGGGAGTGATCGGTTTTATCGATGACTATATCAAAGTATTTCTGAAAGACAAGCAGGGTTTGGCAGGACGTTTTAAAATCATGGGTCAGGTAATGCTTGGATTGGTCGTGGCCGGAACACTTTATTTCAGCAGCGATGTGATCGTTCGCGATCAGGTATACCTTCCAAACGGACGTGTTAAGACCGAATCGGTTGTCAATCCGACCACCGGCAAGAAGGAAGTACGCCAGGTAACAGTTGATCATAAATCGACTGAGACCACCATTCCTTTTATCAAGAATCACCAGTTTGATTACAAGGTTCTGGTAAAGTTTGCCGGGAAATATGCCGACAAGGTTGTCTGGTTTCTCTATGCACTGATCATCATTTTTATCATCACGGCGGTATCAAACGGAGCAAATCTCACAGACGGACTGGATGGACTGGCGACGGGGGTTTCGGCCATCAGCGGGACCACTCTGGGCGTCTTTGCCTACCTCAGTGGTAACTTTATCTATGCCGGATACCTGAACATCATGTATATCCCCTTTACCGGAGAACTCACAGTCTATATCTCTGCGTTTATCGGGGCTTGCATTGGATTTTTATGGTACAACTCATATCCGGCCCAAGTATTTATGGGAGATACCGGAAGCCTTTCACTTGGCGGTATTCTGGCTGTTTTTGCCATCATCATCCGCAAAGAGATCCTTATTCCGCTGCTATGCGGCATCTTCCTGATCGAAAACCTCTCAGTGATGATCCAGGTCCTCTGGTTTAAATACACAAGAATTAGATACGGAGAGGGAAGAAGGGTATTCCTGATGGCCCCACTTCACCACCATTTCCAGAAAAAGGGCTTTCCTGAGGCGAAAATTGTAACACGTTTCTGGATTGTAGGTATCATTTTGTCTGTATTAACCATTGCAACACTCAAAGTCAGATAGTTATGGCAAAGAATCGGTTGGTCATATTGGGTGGAGGAGAAAGTGGCACAGGTGCGGCGATTCTTGGAGTGGCCAAGGGTTACGAGACCTTTGTCTCCGATCTTGGCGCCATCCAGGACCAGTACAAAGCCGAACTTACAGCACGTGGAATCTCATTTGAAGAGTTGCAACATACGTCCGATCTGATTTTGAATGCAAATCTGGTGGTAAAAAGTCCCGGTATCCCGGATAAGGCTCCTATCATTAAGTCGCTCGTTAATGCCGGAGTTCCTATCATATCGGAAATCGAATTTGCAGGCAGATACACCAATGCAAAAACCATCTGCATCACAGGAAGCAATGGGAAAACCACAACAACTCTGCTGACTTACGATATGCTCAAAAGAGCCGGATTGAAAGTTGGCCTGGCCGGCAACATTGGCAAAAGTTTTGCCCGTCAGGTAGCAGAGGAGGATTATGATCATTATGTGCTGGAAATATCTAGTTTTCAGCTGGATGGGATGTTTGATTTCCGCGCCAACATTGCCATTCTGACCAACATTACACCTGATCATCTCGACAGATACAACTACGAGATGCAGAATTATACCGACTCAAAATTCAGGATCGTTCAAAACCAAACCGACGAAGATTTCTTCATCTACAACGATGATGATCCCGTGATAGAAGCAGAGCTGGCAAAACGAAGCCTACCGGCAATGAAGCTTCCCTTTTCACTGGCTCATCGGCTTTCAACAGGAGGATGGATCGAAGGCGATATAATGAAACTAAATGTATCCAATAATATTTTCGATATGACAATTTTAGAACTGGCACTACAAGGAAAACACAATGTTAACAACTCAATGGCTGCCGGAATATCAGGCATGGTGCTGAAACTACGCAAAGATGATATCCGCGAGTGTCTCAGCGATTTTCAGGGAGTTGAACACCGTCTGGAGCGTTTTATGCGGGTGCATGAAATTGAGTTCATCAACGATTCCAAAGCGACCAATGTCAACTCTGTCTGGTATGCGCTCGAAAGTATGTCTACGAAAGTTATCTGGCTGGTTGGGGGTATAGACAAGGGAAACGACTATACCCAGCTTTATGATCTCGTCAGGGAAAAGGTACGGGCCATTGTTTGTATTGGCGTTGACAATAGCAAGATTAAAGAGGCATTTAAGGATTTCGGGATGGACATTGTCGAGACAAAAAGCATGGAAGAGGCAGTGCGCAGCTCCTATTTTCTAGCGGCCAAAGGGGATTCAGTGCTACTGTCACCGGCATGTGCCAGTTTCGACCTATTTAAAAATTACGAAGACCGCGGCCGCCAGTTTAAAGAGGCAGTCAGAAATTTATAACAGATAAACGGCAGATAAGAAGATGATTTTGATTTAATTTTTTCTAACGGCTAAAAGCTAATAGCTAACAGTTTTTTATACATAGAATGAAGTTTAGTGATTACATAAGTAGGTTAAAGGGCGACAAGAAGATCTGGATTGTGATCTTCGTGATGTCCTTTATCTCAATTCTCGTCGTGTACAGTTCGACTGGAGCCCTGGCATTCAGGCGTTCCAGCGGTAATACCTCTTTTTATATTTTCAGGCAGGTGATGGTTCAGTTGGGGGGATTTATGTTTATCCTGCTTATGATTAAATACGTAAAGGTTAAATTATATAACAAATATGCCAATCTGGCCCTTCTGGCAGCGATTGGATTTATTCTTTTAGGCATATTGATAGGCAGAGGTTCCGGACGTACCATCCCCCTGGGATTCTTTAGTTTTCAACCAGCCGAGCTCGCTAAAGTTGCTGTAATGATGTGGGTTGCCCGGATCTTGTCCAACACAGGGGAAACGGATGCTGCCAAAAGAGCCTCCTTCCTTAAAATTCTTGGTGGCATGTTGCTTTTGTCACTCTTGCTCCTCAAGGTGAATTTTTCCTCTGCGGTCTTGTTGATGTCTACAGCATTTATCATGATGTATGTGGCACAGATACCGGCAAGGTACCTTGGTAGTACCATATTGATCGCTCTGGTCTTATCTGTTTCGTTGTTTTTGGTTCGCAAGCAATTGCCAGAGATCATCTACAAAGGGACCAGAGTTGAAACGGTCTTTAACAGGATAGACCGTTACATCAGCAAATCAAATCCGAAAGAGGATGAGGGACTTACCCAGGATGAATTTGCCAAGATCGCCATTTACAACGGTGGTTTCTTTGGAGTAGGTGTGGGGAAGGGCGATATCAGCAATAGAATGAGTGCTGCATACAACGACTTTGTTTTTGCCATCATCGTTGAGGAATATGGAATCTTTTTTGCTGCTTTTATCGTGTTGCTCTATCTGATCATATTGACCAGAGGTCTGATGATTATCAAAGCCTGCAAACGAACCTTTCCACTCTTCCTGGCCACAGGTGCTGTCACACTCTTGCTGTTGCAGGCCCTAGTAAACATGGGGGTTTCATCAGGTGCGATTCCTGTTACCGGTCAGCCGCTACCGTGGATAAGCTGGGGGGGCACATCTCAGATTTTTACAGCCATTGTTTTTGGATTCCTACTAAGCATCAGTGCTGAAAATCAGGCTGAGATGCTTAAACAAGATACAGACGAACCTGGTGAAGAGGATGATTATTCTGAAGAAGAAATTGAGTTTCCACCCTTGAATCTTAAACTTTGAAAATTTAACTTATGAATAACCATCGGTTTATCATCAGCGGAGGCGGCACAGGGGGACATATTTTCCCTGCACTCTCTATCGCGGATGGTCTCAGACAAAGGCTTCCGGATGCTGAGATCCTCTTCGTCGGAGCGCTGGGAAAGATGGAGATGGAGAAGGTTCCTGCAGCTGGGTTTCAAATCGTCGGACTTCCGGTAGCCGGTTTCCATAGGGGTGAGATCTGGCGCAACCTAATGTTTCTGCCCAAACTGCTTGCCTCTTTATGGAAGGCCAGATCGGTGGTTAAGAACTTTAAGCCTGATTGTGTGATCGGGGTCGGTGGGTATGCAAGCGGACCGGTGCTGAAGGTTGCCACACAAATGGGTATTCCTACCCTTTTGCAGGAGCAGAACTCCTATGCCGGCGTGACCAACAAACTGCTTGGTAAAAAAGCAAGCAAAATATGCGTTGCCTATCCAAGCATGGAAAGATTTTTTCCAAAGGAGAAAATCGTTTTCACCGGCAATCCGATCCGAAAAGGACTGGAAGGCATTGCTGAGAAGAGGGAAGAAGCTATACGTTATTTTGGATTGGAATCCGGCAAGCCTGTGATATTGGTGATTGGCGGCAGTTTAGGCGCGCGATCATTGAACAATGGCATTCGGGCCAAATTGGATTTGATCCGCCAATCTGGAGTACAATTTCTGTGGCAAACAGGAAAATTTTATTACAAGGATCTTAAGTCTGAAATGGAGAATCATCCTGCCGCAAATGTCCATCTTCTGGAATTTATTCAGCGCATGGATCTGGCTTTCGCCGCAGCTGATCTGGTCATTTCAAGGGCCGGTGCCGGTACCATCAGCGAACTTTGCGTTCTTGGAATGCCTTCCATTCTGGTACCATCACCCAACGTTTCTGAGGATCACCAGACAGCCAATGCCCGTGCACTGGCAGATCGCGGTGCAGCACTGTTGATAAGCGATGCGGAGGTCGGCAACAAGTTGGTAGAGGATGCATTGAGACTGGTAAAAGACAAGCAACAATTGAGCAGTTTGTCCAAAAAGATAAATGAAATGGGAACCCCCAATGCCACAAGGGATATTGTGGATGTAATTATTTCATTAGTAAGTAATTGATGATGATGATGATGATGATGATTTCATCTTTAATTTTGAATTTATAAGGCATGGTCGAGACAGAGAATATCAAACAGGTTTATTTGCTGGGAATAGGAGGAATCGGCATGAGTGCACTTGCCCGCTATTTTAAATTTGCCGGCAAGCGTGTTTCAGGGTACGACAAAACGCCTTCTCCACTAACCGACGAGTTGGTAGCAGAGGGAATTCCTGTCCATTTCAAGGAGGATGATGCCCTGATGCCATTGCTGTCGGAGCGTGAAAGTACACTGGTCATCTTTACCCCGGCCGTTCCCCAACATTTTGGCGAGTTGGTTTGGCTGAAGCAAAACAATTTTACGATGGCCAAGCGATCTGAAGTCCTCGGCTCGCTTAGCCTCGGCAAAAGCTGTATCGCCGTAGCAGGTACCCATGGAAAAACTTCTGTTACCACGATGACGGCCTATCTGCTTAGGGAGTCGCATGTTGATTGCATTGCTTTTATGGGAGGATTGTCAAGAAATTATGGCACAAATTTGCTGCTTCCTGCCAACGGGAGTCAGATGATGGTAGCCGAAGCGGATGAGTTCGACCGTTCTTTCCTGCGCTTGTTTCCTGAGATGGCAGTCATCACCTGGATGGATCCCGATCACCTGGATATCTATGGTACAGAGGGCAACCTGGTTGAGGCTTTTGCTATTTTTACCGGGCAGATCAGAAAGGGTGGCGTTCTTCTTTACCGCAAAGGGGTCGCTATTGATCAAAACTGGAACAGCGGAATCCGTTATTTCTCTTATTCGGCTTCGCAAGAAGCAGACTTCCAAGCCAAAAATATTGTGGTGACAGATGGAGCCTACATCTTCGATTTAAGTTCTCCGCTCGGTGAAATCAACGGAATTACCCTGCACTATCCCGGTTTAATGAATGTTGAAAATCTCACGGCAGCCATGGCGATGGCGCTGCTAAATGGGGTCACGAAAGACGAAATTTTGGCATCTGTTCCCAATTACAAAGGTGTAGAACGGCGGTTTGATATCCGGTTTAAAAGTCCAAAGTACGTGTATATTGATGATTATGCGCACCATCCAAGAGAGCTGGAAGCGACCATCCTGTCGGTCAGGCATCTTTATCCCGGAAGGAAAATTACAGGAATTTTTCAACCGCACCTTTTCACCCGTACCCGGGATTTTGTTGATGGTTTTGCCGAAAGTCTGGATTTGCTGGATGAAGCTTTGGTGATGGAGATCTACCCTGCCAGGGAAGAACCAATACCCGGTGTGGATGCCGGAATGATACTCGACAGGATGAAACTGTCCTCCAAAAGGAGGTGCTCAGCTGCCGATTTTACAAAGATTCTTGATGATTATCAATTGGATATACTGCTGACATTGGGTGCAGGTGACATCGATCGTTTGGTCGACCCCATTGTTCATTATTTGAAGGAGAAAAAGGATGTTTAAGAAATTCGGAAAACTGCTCGTCTGGTGCGTTGTGTTCGCAGTGGTCTCCCTCTCATTGGGATTTACCATCGCTGAACGCAACAAAATTATCTGCACGGATGTGAGGGTTGAGATCACCGATTCCACAAAAAATCAATTTCTCAGGAGTAGGGAGATCAGATCCTGGGTACTGAGTCGTTACCCTTTTATTCTGAAAAGGAACCTCGACTACATCGATCTGAGAGCCATCGAGGATGGTTTGAGAAAAATAAAAGCCGTGGAAGAAGTTGCCGTTTTCACTTCCATTGTTGGCAGAGGCAAACCGGGAGAGGGATCAGTGGTGGTCAGGATCCGTCAACGAGGTGCACAGTTCAGGGTTGATCAGCCAGGTCGTGATTATTACATGGATCAGTTTGGTAAAAGCATCGACTGGACGCCTAACTATACCCCTCGTGTGATGATGGTTTCAGGCGTTATTGCGTATGAATTTGCCCGCAAAAAACTTCTCCCGCTGATTACCTACATTCAGGAGGATCCTTTTCTGAATGCCCAGATTGATCAGATCCATGTGGGAGGAAACGGTAATCTGACAATGGTTCCGAGGATTGGGGAGCAGATGATATATTTCGGTTCGCCGGATGATTATCAGGCGAAGCTGAGAAACTTAAAAGCACTCTACAAGGAGGGTTTTAAGAATGGGGGATGGACATTGTACAAATCAATTAATCTGTCGTATAAGAATCTTGTAATCTGTTTAAAAAAATAATAGAAATGAGCCAGACTAGAGAATTAGCAGCCGCCATAGACATTGGCACAAGCCATACCAGAGCCATTCTGGGACGCTTTACATCGGATAATAAACTGGATGTATTGGCTTTTGGTGAAGTTCCTACGCAGGGAGTGCGCAATGGTGTGGTGGTCAACATTGATGAGGCAGCGGAATCCATCCGCAAGGCAGTCGCCATTCTCGAGCGAGCTACCAACCTGAGTGTGAAGAAATTGTATGCTGGTATTTCCGGACAGAAGATCGGAAACAGACCTTATTCCTGCTACCGGATGACCGAAGGGAACGAGGTGACGCAGGCAATAGTCAAAGGCCTGACGGAGGAGGCACGTCGTCATTCTGTTCAAAACGGGGAAAAAATCTACCACCTTGTGCCGACAGAGTATATGGTAGATGGTGAGCGTGAAATCAACAAGCCTGTTGGCATTGCCGGCCGGCGGATTGATGCCACTTTCAACATCATCCTTGCCTCTGATAATTACGAGAAAAATCTGAGCAGGGCGATCGAAAAGGCCGGATTCGAAGTGGCAATGGTCTATGTAAATCCATTCGTTCAGGGCACTGCGTGTCTCTCGCAGGATGAGAAAGAGGCAGGCGTTGTTCTTCTTGATCTGGGAGCCGGAACAACTGGGATTTCTCTCTATTATGAAAATAAATTGCGACTGGCCCTTGAGCTTCCTTTTGGTGGAAACGTAATATCCAACGACATCAAAGAGGGGTGTAATATCATTCCGCGACATGCTGAAATGGTGAAAATAAATTGCGGATATGCCATGTCCGACCTGGCTCCAGACAACAAAGTGGCTCAAATTCCTGAAGTGGAAGGATGGCCTGGCAAAGAGATCTCGTTCAGAAGTCTGGCCGGGATTATTCAAGCCAGGGTTGAAGAGATCATGGAATGGGTAAATTTCCAGCTCGAATCATCCGGCTACGTGGATAAGTTAGGTGCCGGCATTGTACTGACAGGGAAGGGTGCCAACCTCAATGGCATCGATAAGGTGGTTAGCTATATGACAGGACTGGATGTAAGATTTGGGAAACCGATCATTGCTATGAAGGAGCAGCTTTTTAATGAACAACTGGCCACCCCGGCATCGGCAAACTTGCTGGGAATTCTAATCCACGGACTTATCAACTCAAGAAATTTAAAATATCCTGCCGGGATGGTGGACCCTGTCGTTCAGGAAGAAGCCCCTAAACCGGAACCGGTCAAACGTAAATCCAGAGGATTTCAAGAACTGGTTGGAAGGGTCAAAGATGGCTTCGATGGTCTTTTTGAAGACCCCGAGCGCAAATAAATGTAAAAGTTACCCTATATGGAAAAAATATCAGACGATCTGTTGACATTTGGTTTTAAGCACGAATACAACTCTATCATCAAAGTGATTGGCGTTGGAGGTGGAGGAAGTAATGCAGTTAACCACATGTATCACAATGGAATAACAGGAGTTGATTTCGTGATCTGTAACACAGATGCACAGGCATTGGCAAACAGCCCTGTCCCGGTTAGAATTCAACTTGGCGTTACCCTCACGGAAGGAAGGGGTGCCGGCAATGCACCAAAAAAAGGAGAGCAAGCTGCCATAGAAAACCTTGGTGAGGTGAGGGAAATCTTCGAATCCGGCACCAAAATGGTGTTTATTACTGCAGGAATGGGTGGTGGAACAGGAACAGGAGCAGCCCCGATTATTGCTCAATTGGCCAGAGATATGGATATTCTTACCATTGCTGTGGTGACCATGCCTTCCAGAAAAGAAGGAAAGCTCAGGTACGATCAGGCAAGGGAAGGCATTCTGAAGCTCGACCGTTATGTCGACTGTATGCTGGTAATCAGCAATGAGAACCTTCATAAAGTATATGGAGAACTTCCAGCCAGAGAAGCTTTTGCCAAAGCGGATGATATTGTTTGTACGGCAGTAAAAGGTTGTGCAGAGATCATCACGCTTCATGGCAACATCAACATCGACTTTGCAGATGTAAATACGGTGATGCGCGACAGTGGCGTCTTTATCATGGGAACCGGATTGGCCGAAGGACCTAATCGTGCCTTCGATGCAGTCGAGGATGCTTTGCAGTCGCCTCTGCTTGACAGCAACAATATTTATGGCACAGGAAATATTCTTTTGAACATCATCTCCGGAGACGATGAGGTTCGGATGGGCGAAATCGGGCAGATCATCGATTATTTGCAGCAAGCTGCCGGCGACAATGCCAATATTATCTGGGGAAACGGGTATGATCCTTCACTGGGGAATAAGATCAGTGTAACCATCATTGCCACCGGATTTGAGCATGATCCAAACCCAATCAGGAACACTATCCCAACTACCGAGAAGGTCTCTTTTGAAATCACAACTCCCATAGCAACTGAAGAGATTTCAGTTATAGCCGACGATGCTTCTGGTGATAACTCCCTGGAGTTGATGGGAATTTCTGTGGCAGATGAGTTTGTTGCAGAAGAAGACGAACCTGTAGCCGAATCTGAGAAAAAGGAAGTTGCTGTAAAGGAACGCAAACTGGATGGGAAATCTGACCGGACAATCAAAAAACCCGACCGGGAATCTATCTCTAAATGGTTTAACCAGCAATTTGGAGGATTGTTTTCTGATGAAGACGAGGAGGTTAAATAGAGAAGTGACTAGAGTGAACTAAAGTGAACTAAAGTGACTAAAGTTGGGAACTCCAAACACTTTTTCATCGAAGCGCAAGTACTCTAGTCACTCTAGTCACTTTAGTCACTTTTAGATTAATTGATCAAATATTAAATTTATAAAGTATGAAAGATCTCATAGATTTTGATCTGCCAACAGCTTCTGAGAACATCATCAAGGTGATTGGTGTCGGAGGTGGTGGAAGCAATGCTGTCAACCACATGTACCGTCAGGGTATCAAGGATGTTGATTTCGCCATCTGTAACACCGATGTTC
>SESG01039119.1_pt1 | contig 11519 bp, 10 predicted proteins | sample 3171421 | NCBI WGS metagenome assembly SESG01 (sample SAMN10866946, study PRJNA518727) | freshwater metagenome | biome: subpolar coniferous forest; feature: holomictic lake; material: water; isolation source: holomictic Lake 227, 6 m and 8 m depth | place: Canada: near Kenora, Ontario | collected... | reverse complement strand
TGCGACCATCTTACCCGTTACGAGGGTGCCTGGCGCAAGGCCAAATTCTTCGCCAAGTGCGGCGCGAACGGCAGGTGCTGTCTGAACAACAACTGTTTTCGTAGGATCAGCGAGTGAATTAATCACGTTGCGCGAGTGGTCAACTTCGGTCAGGGCACCGGTAGGACAAACAGATACACATTGTCCACAGTAAGTACAGGGAGATTTCTCGAGATTCATTTCGAATGCCGGAGCTACCACTGCCATAAACCCTCTGTTGACGGCAGAAAGCGCACCTACCGTCTGAACTTCATTACACATCATTTCGCACCGCCGGCACATGATGCATTTGTCAACATCCCTGATGATCGCAGGCGACGTATCCTTGCGATAAGTCGATTGCGCTCCCTGAAAGGGTAATTCGCGTACGCCAAGTTGCTGTGCCATGGTCTGGAGCTCACAATAGCCCGATTTGGCACAGGTCAGACATTCGGCAGGATGATCGGAGAGAATTAACTCCAGAACAGTACGGCGCGCGTTCAATACCCTTATTGAGTGGGTGTTAATAACCATATCCTTTGCTACATTGGTAGAACAAGCAGGAGCGAGATTTCGCCGCCCGACAACTTCAACCACACAAATGCGGCATCCGCCCGGGCGGTTTTCAATGTTCATGTCTTTGAGTTGAAAGTAGCAAAGGGTAGGTATATCGATGCCAATTGTCTTGGCTGCTTTTAAAATCGTTGTATCTTTTTCGACCTCGACAGGTTTTCCGTCAATGGTCAGTTTTACCATTTCCATGTAATCCTCCTGGTTAATTTATAAAAATCGCATTGAACTTACATTTCTCCATACAGGCGCCGCATTTAATGCACTTTTCCTGGTCAATCACATGTGCCTGCTTCCGTTCTCCGGCAATGGCATCGACAGGACAATTCCTGGCACACAGCGTACATCCAATACAGTTTTCAGCAATGATGATGTATTGCATCAATGACTTGCAACTTCCGGCCCGGCATTTTTTATCGCCTACATGTTCGAGGTATTCATGGTAAAAATTATCCATGGAGGAGAGAACCGGGTTAGGGGAGGTCTGTCCGAGCCCGCAAAGCGAAGTGTCTTTGATCACATGACTCAGATTGCGTAATTTATCGAGATCATCCATGACAGCATGACCCTGGGTTACCTTTTCAAGCATTTCATACAACCGCTTGTTCCCGATCCTGCATGGAGAGCATTTGCCGCAGGATTCTTCAACCGTAAATTCGAGGTAGAATTTAGCCATGGCAACCATGCAGTCATCCTCGTCCATTACGATCATACCGCCTGATCCCATCATAGAACCGGCAGCAATGAGGTTGTCGTAATCAATGGGGGTGTCAAGGTCCTTCTCCGTAAGCATCCCCCCGGATGGTCCTCCGGTTTGAACGGCTTTGAATTTCCGGTCGTTTTTAATCCCGCCGCCGATCTCAAAGATGATCTCGCGGAGGGTAATACCCATGGGAACTTCGATAAGCCCGACATTGTTAATTTTGCCGGCGAGTGCGAAAACTTTTGTTCCTTTTGATTTTTCAGTACCGATGCTTGAATACCAGTCCGAACCCTTCAGGATTATGGCGGGAATGTTGGCATAGGTCTCAACATTGTTCACGTTGGTCGGCTTGCCAAGGAAACCTGATTCGGATGGGAACGGTGGCTTGACCGTCGGTTCGCCGCGCAATCCCTCCATCGAGTGGATCAGGGCCGTCTCCTCGCCGCAAACAAAAGCACCGGCACCATACCGGATTTCAATGTCGAAGTTGAAACCTGTCCCTAAAATATCCTGACCAAGCAATCCGCACTCCCTGGCCTGTTTCATGGCGATTTTCAATCGTTCTACCGCCAGCGGATATTCAGCGCGGATATAGATGACTCCTTTGTCAGCGCCTGTGCAATAACCATTGATGGCCATGGCTTCAAGCACGGTATGTGGGTCGCCTTCAAGAACCGAGCGGTCCATAAAGGCCCCCGGGTCGCCTTCATCGGCGTTGCAAACAACATATTTCTGGTCGGCCTTCACAGCACGTGTGATTTCCCATTTTAATCCGGTGGGGAATCCACCGCCACCCCGGCCCCGAAGTCCCGATTTCTTCATGATTTCAATGGTGGCTTCAGGTGTGAGTTCAGTAAGTACTTTACCCAGCGCCTGGTATCCATTCCTGGCGATATATTCTTCGATATTTTCCGGGTTGATGACCCCACAATTCCGTAAAGCAATCCGGATCTGTTTTTTGTGAAGACCCGTGTTATTGGATTTACTTGGGTTTTCTTTTGAATCAGTACCCTGGTATAAAAGCCGGTTTACCTTTTTCCCTTTGATAATATGTTCTTCGATTATTTCAGCACAATCCTCCGGTTTCACCTGGATGTAAAAAGTATTGTCAGGCATCATTTTCACTAGGGGGCCCTTGTCACAAAATCCAAAACAGCCGGTTTTAATCACCTGAACCTCAGCATCCAGTCCCTTTATTTTTAGCAGATCCTGAAAATTCTTCAGGATATCTTCGCTATTTGAAGCATGACAACTGGTCCCGCCGCAAATAAGCATATGATATTTAATTTTTGCCATTTGATTATTTCCGCTTTTATTTATTATCAATGGTTTCATAATTTACCGGGATGATCCCATCAACCAGTTCGTTGTTCAGAACGTATTTGTCGATGATCCTGATCGCTTTCTTTACATCGACATATCCAAAGGTGATCGGTTCGTTCCCGGGTTTTGTGATCTCAATGGTGGGTTCCGCATAGCAATAGCCCATGCAGCCGGTCTGTATAACCGATGCATTGATGTTGCGTTTGGCAAATTCCTCAGTGAATACCTCCATCACCTCTCTTGCTCCCGAGGCGATCCCACAGGTGGCCATGGCCACCTTAACCAGGATCTGTGAACCGGAGCCTGCACTCTGATCTTGCAAATCTGCTTTGGCCTGAAGTGACTCCTGCATTTTCTTTAAATCGGCCAATGATTTAATTTTTTCCATAATTTTATTTATTGTGTCAGGAGGTTGGTGATTTCCTGATTCAGGCAGTAATTTCTCCAATCGCCTCTCCCTGAAAAATATCTTTCCCTGCAAAATTAATAAATCTCATTGTTATATTATTAACCTTGTTAAAAAATTAACAATTTAATTTAAAACTTATATAATTCTGGTACTGCTGACAGGAATAACCATAAACTGTCAGAAGATTAATTTGACAGGATCAGCCTGAACCCGTTGCCGTGGATATTGGCAATCTCGACGGCAGGATCTGCTTTCAGGCATTTACGCAGGCGGGCAATGAATACATCCATGCTGCGTCCATTGAAGTAATTATCGGCTCCCCAGATTTTCTCCAGTGCATCTTTGCGCAAAAGGATCCCGTCTTTGGCAGAACACAGCATTTTCAGCAGGTTTGCCTCCTTGGGTGAGAGTTGGGTCGTCAGTTTATCGTGCGACAGGGTTCGCAGGTTGTAATTGAATAAAAGTTTCCCGACCATCATCTCGTTTACCTCAGGTTCGTTTTCATTACGCTGGAGATTTCGTTTCAGGATTGCATGCAGTTTAAACAGGAGGACCTCAGAGTCAAACGGTTTGGTAATATAATCATCGGCCCCCGTTCTGAATCCCTCCAGCATGTCCTCTTTCAAAGATTTAGCGGTTAGAAATATGAATGGAACATTGCTGTTTGATTTTTTAATTTCCTTTGCCAGGGTGAATCCATCCATTTCAGGCATCATCACATCCAGGATGCATATATCAAACAACTCGGTTTTAAAGGCAGACAATCCCTGTTTCCCATCGGCTTTTAAAACTACTTCAAAGTCATTTAACTCCAGATAGGACTTCATGATTGATCCAAAGTTCGGATCGTCCTCAACCAGCAATATCTTTATTTTCTGATTCATAGCGGCCTCCTGTTCAAATATTCTGTTAACCTAGTTCCTCATCCTGCTCGTTCACACCGGGCAGGCTGATTTCAAACCTGCTCCCTTTTCCCAGTTCACTTTGAATGGAAATATCTCCATGGTGGGCAAGGACAATGGCTTTGACATAGCTGAGTCCCAGACCAAATCCTTTGATGTTATGGATGTTTCCCGAGGTCACCCTGAAAAACTTGTCAAACACCCTGCGTTGGGCATCGTGGCTCATGCCCATTCCCCGATCCTGCACTCCGAAGTAATATTTACCCGAACGGTTGAATGAGAATACTTCAATTTCCGGTTTTATGATGGAATATTTATTCGCGTTATCCAACAGGTTGAGCAGAACGTTCCGAATATGATCCTCATCGACTTCAGCCAGGGCATGTTCGGCATCGAGTCGGGTCGAAATCGCCCCTTCGCGTTTTTCTATCTGCAGACGGTAATGTGATACAACTTTTTCAATCAGGTCGTTCATGTCAACAATGTCGGGCCGAAGATTAAATTCACGGCTGTCGAGCAAAGCCATTTGCAATACCTGCTCCACACGTGTATTCATCCGGTTATTCTCTTCCTTGATGATCCTTGTAAAATTTTTGATGGTTTCCGGTTCTGAAATGACCCGGGGATTGGTTATGGAATCGGCTGCAATGGAGATGGTGGCAATGGGCGTTTTAAATTCATGGGTCATGTTGTTGATGAAGTCTGTCTTGATGTCCGATATTTTCTTTTGCCTGATCATGACGACAATACTGGCCCCTGATGAAAGGATGATGATCAGGGTGAACAGGATTGACCCAACCAAAAGCAGGGACAGAGACTTCAGTACATGGGTTTTTTGTCCCTGGAAATGAACGAGAAGCAGGTCTGGTTTGTGAAACAGGTCATTCGGAAAGAGGGACACCCTGTGTTCTGTTTGTTCATAATCACTTGTAAACCCCGACGACCTGATCGGGATATGGTTGGTATCATTGGATGGGGAGAAAACAGCAAATTCGAACGGAAGGTTTATCCCTTTATCTGTAAATGACTTACTGAGCGTTGCCTGGAGGCTTTTTTTATTGATCCTTTGCTGAATTGGAGCAGGTTGGGTTTCAATCGAAATGGCCATCTGTTTTATAAAATCACGGATCTTCTTTGCTTTGTTGTCAAGCTTTTGGATATTGTCATCCCTGAATTGTTTTCTGTTCCTGTTAACCTGTTTGGGCATTCGCTGCGGCCTGATGGTATTGATTTGGGGTATCAGGTACCTGACCGTGGGGGATCCGTTGCTGCCAGGAGATTCTATAATTATCTGACCTTGCTGGACGTTTTCACCTTCGGGTTGCAGATCCATAGGTTGCCAACCCGGCTCAGATATGTTTGTCTCCATCAGGGAATCGATTCTTCCAATCTGATCATTCCATTCAAAATTGAATTCATCTGTATCGGGGGGAGTCATCTCCTGGAAAAACTGCTCCATTTTTACGGTTACAGAATCAAAACCTTCCTGGACAGGAACCACGTTGTACTGATAGGAATAGTGAATTACTCCGGCCGGGGGAAGGTGGCGAAGGTAGGGAGGAGGGGGAGGGGGGCGCTGAGGGGCCCTCTTTGTAACCGGCATTTCATTCAGCGCCATCAGCGAATCAAGTCTCTCCTTAATGGCCTGTGTCGTATCCCTGGCAAATGCCTTTACAATCCGCATGATGCTGTCTCCTTCAAAATTCCTGCTGATAAAGTACATGTTTTCCCGGGTCTCAATTTTATTGACCACACTCCCCAGCGCATCATTTACGCTGCGTTCAAACTGCGACTCTTTCACCTGGAAAGCATTCCTTATCCAGAAGAATTGTACGATGATAATCCCGAGCAGCGAGATGCAGATACTTACGATGAGGATGTACAATGTCCTTTTGTTCATGTTGCAAAAATAAGGAAAGGAAAAGGCCAATGATCAAGATTAACTATTCATTAACCAACTTTAACGTTTTATTAACATTTTCAGCCACTTACTCATCATAGATTTGCATCCGACAACCTAACAACGGAGGAGACCATGAAGATCAATTTATTCAAATTTAAAATTGCCTGTACATTCGGAGCAATTGCCATCCTTGCGATTTTCATCACGAGGCCCGTATATTCGCAGGAAACTGCTAAAAAAGAATCATCTGAAAAAATTGTACTAAAAATTATCAGGGATGACAATGGTAAAACCACGGTGATTGACACAATCATGGAAATGCCTGATTCAACCATGATGGATTCTCTCCATAAAGAAATAGACAAGGTGATCGTTATCGGGAAGGGTGGAAAGCATGCCCGGATCAGGATGCACCCAATGCCGGAAGGATTCAATTATGACTTTGAGATGCCGTCGCTACCTGAGTGCCCGGCGCTTGAAGACCTGGATGAAATTGAGTGGGAAGGAATGGTTCCGGGGCAAAACATGGAGAATTGCTTTTGGCAGCAAAGATGTCCGGAACAGGAGCGGAGAGTCATACGATCGGGTGGTGACGGTGAGTCATTGAATGATGTTCTGGGAGATATCCCCATGGATCGGGTGGTAAGTTATTCGATCAAAGAACGTAAAGGCGGCAAGCGGATCATCATTGATCTGAAAGATGCCCCCATGTTTGAAAGGCATGAAAATGTCATTATCATACGGGACCCTGGCAGAGCATCCCGCAACAGGAACCATTCAAGCCGCCAGGTCAGGGTGTATGTGAATGATGATCAAGATGTAAAACCGGATAAGTTAGTGGAATCACCTGAAAAGGCTTCAACTCCGAAGCCAGCAACCGTTTCGCCTGACAATAAAACAACCAAGAAACCCAAGATCTGAATTCCGTGGGATTAATTTACGCCCGCGAGAAGGACTAAAAATAAATCATACCCGTTCTTTATACATACATTTGTTAGTAATGTGCGCTAAACTGCCGGCTGATTACCGGCAGTTTTTTTTTGAAAAAAAAAAGGCCACCATCCGGGCAGCCTTTTGAGGGTAGTTGTGTATTAGTATCTCTTTCGAGGCGTGTAGTGCGTGTGTAGTAATTCATGGGACTTATGACCCAGTGGTTGTTCGAGGAATTCTTTGTAGATTTCAGCAATTTCCGGGTTTTCATGAGATTTACGGATCGGCATTCCCATATCTTCTTCGTAAATAGCTAATTTACGTTTTGTTCTGATCTCTTTATTGGTAGGGATCGGCTGTCCGCCACCACCCAGGCAACCGCCCGGGCAGGCCATCACTTCGATGAAGTGATAGTTGGCTTTACCATCCCTTACATTTTGCATCAATTCTTTCGCATGGGCTAATCCATTTGCAACTGCGCATTTCAATTCGACACCTTCCAGGAAACTCCATTCAGGTTTTACATGGTCAATTTTAATGGATGCTTCACGAACTTCGTCTTCTGTTCCACGCACCGCAACGATATTCAATCCATCGAAAGGAACCGGGCGCCCGGTCACGATTTCATAAGCAGTACGGAGTGCAGCTTCCATCACGCCGCCGGTCGATCCGAAGATGACGGCCGCACCGGTGGATGTTCCCATGAAGCTGTCAAATTTTTCTTCGGGAAGGGCTTCGAAGTCCAAACCAGCCTGTTTGATCATGATTCCAAGTTCGCGGGTTGTCAGCACATAATCAACATCCTTGTAGCCGCTTGACCTCATTTCAGGGCGGTTGGCTTCGAACTTCTTGGCAGTGCAGGGCATGATGGAAACCGAAACAATGTTTTTGGGATCAATCTTCCGTTTCTGGGCATAAAATGTTTTTGCCAGCGCCCCGAACATCTGTTGCGGAGATTTACAGGTTGAAAGATTGGGGAGATATTCAGGAAAAGTATGTTCAATAAATTTAATCCATCCCGGTGAACAGGAGGTAGCCATTGGCAGCGAAACGGTTGGATCTTTGTCAACCAGCGCTCTCTTCAAACGCGTGAGAAGTTCATGACCCTCTTCAATAATGGTAAGGTCGGCAGTGAAATCCGTATCCAGCACCGAGTTGAAGCCCAGGCGCCTGAGGGCAGCCACCATTTTACCTGTAACGATTTTTCCTGTAGCCATGCCAAGCGATTCACCGAGTGCAACACGGACTGCGGGGGCTGTTTGAACAACCACATGCTTGGTGGGATCATAAATAGCATCCCATACCTGGTCGATGTAGTTTTTCTCAATCAGAGCTCCTGTCGGGCAACGGTTAACACATTGACCGCAATTGGTGCATACCACCTCAAACAATGAATGTTCAAAAAAGGTGGAGATTTTCATTTTATTGCCTTTATAAGCCACACCCAATGCGCTTACACTCTGAAGTTCCTCGCAGGTGCGAACGCAACGCTGGCAACGGATACAGCGACTGTCATCTTTAACGATGGCTGTATTGAACATGTCGATGGTGTACTTTTTATCGGGGACCAGGTCGAGAAAGAGGTGGTCGCCGGTTAGCATTTGTGAAGCGAGCCCCTGGAGTTCGCAATTGCCGTTCTTATAACACTTGGTGCAATCGGCATTGTGCTCGGAGAGCAGCAGTTCAACAATATGCTTGCGGGCCATACGGACCTTCATGCTGTTGGTGTGGATCACCATGCCTTCAGAAGCAGGTGTTGCACAGGCGGCAGGAAGGTTCCTGACTTTTTCCTGCTCAACAACGCAAACGCGGCAATTGCCTGCAACACAGAGGTCCTCGTGATAGCAAAGCGTGGGAATGTGAATATTCAGGTTGCGGGCTGCTTCAAGGATGGTGGTGCCTTCATCAACGGTAACACTGATACCATCTATCGTGAGATTTATTTTTTTAGCCATAACTCGTTGTTCTGTTTTCTTGTTAATACTGAATTAGTAGATCATCTCTTCCTTGAAGTTGTTGACAATAGAGGAGAATGAATTGGCTACGGATTGACCCAGCCCGCATTTTGCTGTGATTTTCATGCTTTCACTCAGTTTCATGAGCTGGTCAAGATAGGCGGCTTTTTTATCACCTTTTTTAACAGCCACAATTCCTTTCAGCAATTGCTGGCAACCAACACGGCAGGGGGTGCATTGACCGCAGGATTCCTCTTCAAAGAATTCGAGATAATTATGCAGTACATTATACATAGAGCGCGAACTGTTGAAAATCATCATGGAGCCTCCGGTTGGAACACCTTCGAATCCAATAACAGTATCCTTGAATTTTTTACGTGGTACGCAGAATCCTGAAGCGCCTCCAACCTGGACTGCTTTGGTATCGCCATCACCGAATTCATCGACAAAACGATCGAGTGGCATTCCGAGTTCAAGTTCATAAATGCCCGGGATCGGGGTATCGCCTGATACCGAGAAAACCTTTGAACCGCGTGAGTCGGTAGTGCCGAGCTTTTTATACTGATCGGGACCCAGTCGCATGATCATGAGGACATTCACGAAGGTTTCCACATTATTAATCACTGTGGGCTTCTTCAAATAGCCACTTGTGGTAGGATAGGGAGGTTTGTTGCGTGGTTCACCACGTCCGCCTTCCATGGATTCGAACAGGGCACTCTCTTCGCCGCAGATGTAAGCACCCGATCCCATCCTGATTTCAATGGTGAAATCAAAGCCAAGTTGTTTGGCATGTTCGTGGTACGACTCCAGTTCTCTCATTAATTCGGGAACCATGAATTTATATTCTCCCCGAAGGTACATGTAGCCTTTTTTTGCGCCAATCACTTTGCCGCAAATAGCCATGCCTGAGAAAACTTTCCGGGGAACGCGGTACAGGATCTCCCTGTCTTTAAATGTGCCAGGTTCGCCTTCATCAGCATTACAGACAACATACTTCTCATCGCTGGGTGCTTCAGCAGTGAATTTCCATTTCATGGCTGTCGGGAAACCGGCGCCACCACGGCCACGAAGGCCTGACTCTAATATATCATTCAGGATTTCTTCGTTATTCCGTTGCAAAGTGCTGGCTAGAACCTTATATTTTTCGTTGGAATATTCCCCGAAGATTAAGTCAACTCTTTTAAGGGTTTGTTCTGACATGACTGTTTCTCCTATTTTCTAAATATGTTATTTACTGGTGTATTCACTGATGATATCATGCACCTTTTCGGTGGTAAGTCCACTGAAGGGAGTGTCGTTGATCAACATGGCCGGCCCTTCATGACACCATCCCAGACAGTTGGTTTCAAGGAGGGTGAATTTTTTATTCGGTGTGGTTTCTCCGACTTTGATCTTCAACATATCCTCCAGGGTTTGAATGATGGTCTTTTTGCCATGCATATCACAGGTTATCGTTTTGCAAACCCGGATAACATACTTGCCCCTGGGCTCAGTATCAAGAAATGAATAAAATGTGGCTGTGCCGAATACCTGTGCTGCGGAAAGATCAAGTTCCTTGGCGATATCGGTCATGCAGGTATCTGACAGAAAATTGTTTTTTGCTACAACCCCTTGAAGAATTGGAAGCAAACTGGTCTTATCACGGCCATATTTGTCAGCTAATTCCTGGATCAATGATTTGCAATCAGTCATAATATATTTTTTAAATGGTTAATACATAGCGTTATATGAACTATAAATTATCAATTGTGAAAGTATTAACAGATTTACGTGCAAATGTACCAAATAACTTTGTTATTAATTTCACAGATAAATCGAATTTTTTTACTTTTTATTAATTTATATGTAGTCTAAATTGTTTTTATCGCCTTCAATGTTATGAATGAAGTTATAACAGCATTCATCAATTTCTTACTTTTGCGATTTCCAGAGGATGAAAATGCCCCGTTTCAGATACTTCCTGCGAATTGCATACGATGGCACCCGTTTTCACGGGTGGCAGCGGCAGCCCAATGCCATAACCATTCAGCAAACACTTGAAGAGGCGTTATCGATGATGTTGAGGTCCCCTGTTCTTCTCACAGGTGCAGGACGCACAGATACCGGGGTTCACGCCAATGAATTTTTCGCACACTTTGATTACAATGAACCATTGACAAAAGCCCAGGGTGAGAAACTGGTTTTTAGGCTTAACGGCTACCTGGGGGGTGAGATCGTTCTTTTTGAGATCATACCGGTGACTGAGGATGCTCATGCCCGTTTCAGTGCGGTTTCACGGACCTATCGTTATTGCATCTCCAGGGTCCAGAGTCCTTTTCGCCGGGATTTTACGCATTATCTTTATGGCGATATCAACGATGAACTCATGAATGAGGGAGCCGGGGTGATCAGGAGTTATCGTGATTTTACCTCCTTTTCGAAAGTGGATACGGATACAAAAACAAATATTTGTTTGATCAGCCATGCGAAATGGGAAATGGAGGGAACGGAACTGGTCTTCACCATTACAGCCGACCGTTTCCTGAGGAATATGGTGCGGGCCATTGTCGGGACCCTGCTTGCGATGGGAACAGGTAAGCTTTCGTTGAACGAACTGAAGATCATCATCGAAAGCAAAGACCGGTCAAATGCCGGAGATTCTGTTCCTGCCAAAGGACTGGTTTTGCACAGGATTATTTATCCGGAAGAAATCTTCCTGACCCCCCAGGGGCAGGCATACTGAAAAACAATCGTGAAATTCCCCGGGCTACCCACTGAAATTAATGCGGAATGCCATCATTTGGACACTTTGTCGCCAAATAACTTT
>SESG01007325.1_pt1 | contig 11520 bp, 11 predicted proteins | sample 3171421 | NCBI WGS metagenome assembly SESG01 (sample SAMN10866946, study PRJNA518727) | freshwater metagenome | biome: subpolar coniferous forest; feature: holomictic lake; material: water; isolation source: holomictic Lake 227, 6 m and 8 m depth | place: Canada: near Kenora, Ontario | collected... | reverse complement strand
AGATTCTCATGCCGCCGAAACTTTTGTTAATGCCCCAACCCGTCGAGTAGACCGGTTTCTCTCTCAATGAAGTCTGCTCTTCCAGTTAATTAACAACTTGGTTTTTAACGCATTTTAGGGCTTTTTTTACATTTATTTTCGCCGTCTTTACGGTTACTTAAAAACGTACCTAGGCTTAAACCCGTCTGACCTTTACAATAGCGATAACTTTAAAAATATCTTATCGGTATATGATCCAAAAACGCACTATTTTTTTGATACTACTTATCCCTGCATTGGTGACTCTCGCTGTTTTTATTGCGCCTGAGCTGCAACAAAAAGCAGGTATTGTTCCACCCGAGACTGTTTATAACCGCCCGGATAATAACAGCATTGAAAAGCCCTGTTCCAATGAGCACCCTGACTGGCGGCCTGCGCAAGTGATTGAAGGCGTTACGGTTGATGCCTCGCCATCCTGCGAACCGGATAATCCTTATGACGTTGCCACGTCGGTTAAAGGCACCAACAATGTGTCAATGGCGACGCTGATGCAGACTAATCTGGCTCAGGATGCGTTAACTATAACCGACGATCTGGATAATGATGGCGATCCGGACGTTATCCGCATTAAGCTGGAAGTTGTCGAGCTTAACGGCGCGACGCCTGATGGCGACTTTTTAATCAATACCTTTGCCATTGCTCCGGGCATTCAGCCGGGGCTTTGGGTTTACGCGCCCAAATCCCGTGGCATGGCGCTTAAGAATGCCAATTCAGTAGTGGCCAATCCCTTATTGCGTGCGCCCTCCCCTGTCATTCGCGTTGAGCAGGGCGACAAGGTTTATATCACGCTGGAAAACACCCATTATTTGCCCCATACCATTCACCTTCATGGCGTGGATCACCCTTGGCTGACCGCCAAAGGTGAAGATAATGACGGCATGGAAGAGCATTCTGTCTTCCCTGGAAAAAGCCATACCTACGAAATACAGCCCCGCCATGCCGGCACCATGCTTTATCATTGCCATGTGCAAACCGCGCAGCATTTTATGATGGGCTTGAGCGGGATGTTTATAGTCGAAGAAAACCAGCCCAACAACTGGCTGCAAACCTTCAATATCGGCGCGGGGCAAGTGCGTCACCCCTCGGATGCCGTGAAAAAATCCTACAGCCAGGAATATGATTTACATTATCAGTCTGTCGATAAAAAACTGGCAAAAATCATTCAGACCGCCAATGATCCCCGGCTCATCGCGCAACGCATGGCCCGCGACTATAACATGACCGAATCGTTTGAAAATTACTTCATGCTGAATGGCCACTCCTTCCCCTACACGCTAAGAGACGGAATGATAATCGCAGAGGAAAATGAAAACATTAAAATACATATAGCCAACTTGCAACGCTCTTCAGTGGCTCTTCATATCCACGGACATAAAGCCACCATCACCGCCTTGGATGGGGTTGACCAGCCCGCCGGCATGCAAGTGACACGGGACGTTTTTGATATCGCCCCCGCGCAACGGACTGACTTGAACCTGCAAACCACCAACAATGGCTTGAACAGCTACGGCCCCGGCCTGTGGATGTTCCATGACCATGTGCCCACAGGCACCTCCACCGACGGCATGGAACCCGGCGGCAATATCGCCATCCTTGCCTACAAGTCTTATCTGGATGAGCAAGGGATGCCAAAAATGCACGATGAATTATTCGATCAGGTATTTAACAAAGACTACTATGCAAAAAAAATGGCCGTGTGGGGTAGTGGCCCTTTTTCCCCGTTACTCGGTGATGCCGGCTTACTCACGCCCAATTATTGGCAGATCATCCTTTTTGGCCTGGTTGCGGGTTTAATTATCGGTCTGCTGGTTTTTAGCGTACTGGCTTATAAGCGGAAACAAAAACAATGAAAGCATTACTGATTGGCTTAATAATGCTGGGGGTTATCGAATCTGCCTCAGCAATGAACCACGGAGGTATGCTGATGGATGAAAAAGGCATGATTATGAATGCCAATAGCGACAACCTGCCCCGCGACTGCACGAAAATTTCAGAAAATGTGGATATAACGATTCATGCGGGTCAAAAACACGCGCTGAAATTCACCGGTAAAATGTTTGCCTTTGACCAGCAAGAGTGGAATGTCAAACCCTGCGCCAAAATCAACATCACCTTCATCAACGATGACCAGATACGCCACCAACTGATGATTCACGGTTTGCCCGGTTACCTATATCCAGAAGGCATGTTTCATCTGGAACTCTACGGAGAAGGCCAATTGCGGGCATCCCTGATCATGCCCAGCCAGAAAAAAACCTATCTCGTCCATTGCGAACTGCCGCAGCACATGGAAAAAGGCATGAAAGCGCAATTAAAGGTTGATGGCGGCGATGGCGATTTGCCGAGTATTCCCGGTATCAGCAAACCCGTCAGGGCCGACGTTTATCCGGTCGATTGGACACAACTTACCACGACGGTATTGCTGCTCTGCGTGCTGGCAGGTTGTGCTATTCCGTTTTTTATTATCGTTAACTTGCAAAGCATAAAGGACGCACTGCAAAAAGTGCTGACAAAATTGAATGTTAAATAGAACAGCAAGCCCACATGAAACAACACGGAATGCTGGGGAAATTAATACCACGATTCTCCGTATTCCGTTTCACGCCATATCAGCAACTTGCTGACGAAAACAAATCGCGGAAGGGAAATAAGATGCAAACTTTTCAAATAAATTCGCACATTAACGAAAATGGCATTTTCTCGGTTAAATTGCCGAAAGAATGGGCTGAAAAAGATGTGAATGTCATACTGGTTGTAAAGTTTTTGAATCAGTTGAAAGAATCCAATCCGCAGAAAGAAAGTTTAGCTGCCGCTTTCGATTTGCTGGCACAAATGCCAGAAGATCTTATAACGCACCGGCAAGATAATTTACCCGAAGCTGGTCGGGGTTTGCAACCCCGACCTGAACGTTTGAAGACCTCAACACAAACAAAACATGAGTGACAGGGTTGCAAACCCCGTCACGCTTCAAGAGGAAGAAAAATGCTAGATCAAAGCGCCGAAAAATTGATCACTGTTTTACACAGTGTGCATTGCGACAATTCCAAGCTCCAATACTACGCAGAGGGATCTAGTGGGAAACGAGTACCGATGATGCCCCTTACACCCTTCGTTTACGAGTTTTTCTTGTTCAACAGCCTGTACCAAGTTGATTGGAACACATCAAACGAAAAGAACGAACTGATATTCCACCCTAAAAATGATGGTGAATTCACTAAACAAAAGGCGCTCCTTTCCTTCATAAAAACCTATGCAAAAAATAAGCCAGCAGACCTATACCGCTCATTTGAACCATTGCTTTACATCGAAAGGACGGAGGGCCCGTGGACGCAAGTAACGCCAGACTCCACAATTTCTGATGAAGATGGCAAAAAATTCTTTCGAGATATTCTTGAACTCCAGACTATTCTTAAACAGTGCAAAAACCCCTCAGACATTTCAACAAACAAAAATACATTTGATATTCTGAGGGAGTGCACCCGTTTTATCTACAATGTGCGAAACAACATTTTTCATGGTTCAAAAACACTTGATGAAGCCAGAGAGCCAAATCAGAAACGAAGAATAGAGGTCTACGAACTATTTCTAAAAGGGCTTACTTCTCTATTTTTCTTGGCTTCAGGGAGAAATACGGCAGCTTGTGACTTTTTGCCTTGTCCGATATTTTCTTTCTCGTTGCCGACAAAAAATACCAACGAGAATACCAACAAGGTTGTGGATCAATCCTCGATCTTCAGCGCTATCGCCAATCGCATAATGAAACCTGGAGATTCGAGACTGGTGGCGCGGTTCACAAAGATTGCTCCACCACCCGCGATTGATGTAATACCTAGCGAAAAATCATCTCTTTTCTACCCTAGTGCAGACAAGGACTTTCTAACTCCAATACTTCTTGGACTTCCATATTGCACACAATTTTATTTTTTCGAGATAAGTCATCGAAACGGCAAGTCGCCTCCAAATATCATCATGATCCTAAAAGGTATTAAAGGCGTGGAAACTCCATCACACCCCCCATACTGGAAATCAAACGGCGAGCGACAATGCTTAGACTTTAAATTTAATGGCGTCGATAGGAGACTCCATTGGGTGCATGCCGACAACAAAACATTTCTACAGGAAGACGTAGAGCTGAAATTCTATTTTCATCGAGGTGACAGTATGGGCGAAGGCGGCTCAGGGCAAGAATGGGACTCAAAGCTGCTACCAGAACTGTTAAGACTCATTCCAACCAATTCATCTTGCATATATTTAACTGATGGCGCACCGGGTGGCTTTGATACTCAACATTCGTATGAAACGTTTGAATTGAACGCACCTTTTATTGAAAGGGCAAGAAAGTACTATTGCGGTCGGCTTTCACCCATCGCGGCAAATGTCCAACCGATCATTCCAGCCATGTAGGCCGGAATAAGACCGTTTGAGGGATAGCGAAAAAGGGGCGTTTCCGGCACACTTGGCATAGTGTTTATGAAGTCGGCCGGGGTTTGCAACCCCGACCAGAACGTTAGAATACCTCAACACAAGCAAAACGTAAGTAATGGGTTGCAATCCCGGTCACGCTACGCTTTATTTCCTGAACGAAGCATAAGGTTCTATGGCGGTTTATTTTACCAGTTCCCCTTTTAAATTTAGCTGGAATGAATGAGCATGAATAATGAACTTTCCACATGCAACAATACCCGAACAAACCAGCTAAACAAAACAAAGGCAATAACGATGCGAAAACAAACAATTCAATACTCATCTCCTTTGGATGCACTGATTGAAGTGGCAAAACGGCTCAGCATCCTTGAACAGCAGAACCATAAGGATTCTGAAGACTTTTTTTATCAATATAATCAAGGACTACTTCCAGACGATGCAGTATTCGTGGAATGGGCTAACGATTACCGGCATTACCTGTATTTGCATCAGGAGCTGGACAAGAAACTGAAAGTTGCGTGAAATAGAGCTGAAACATTATTTGGATGCCGTTGAATGAAGCCAGTCGGGGTTTGCAACCGGCCGGAATGTTTGCAGGCCTTAACACAAACAAAGCCCCGTCACGCTTCGCTGCCACCCTTTGTTATAGGTTATAGTGCAGTCTATCTCATTGATAAAAAAATAAAGTACAGATTTTGATTAAAGCAGGAATTACAACTATGAATTTGGAAGCAAAAATCACCTATAACCCTCTTCAATGTGGCGGCAAACCTTGTGTTCGCGGCATGAGAATCCGCGTCAGCGATATTTTGCAGATGTTGGGTGAAGGCATCAGCAGCGAGGAGATATTGCAAGATTTTCCCGATTTAGAGCCGGAAGATATTCAGGCTTGCCTGTTATATGCTGCTCGCCGGGTGAATTTGGAACGGTTGGCGGCATGATCTATTGGATTGACGCACAACTGCCGCCGCAATTAGCCGTCTGGCTTGGTCAAACGTTTGAAGTGGAAGCATACGCCTTGCGTGACCAGCATTTACGCGATGCCGAAGACAAGCAGATTTTTCAAAAAGCGCGACATCAGGGTATCGTTATTATCAGCAAAGACAGTGATTTCGTCGAGATGGTATTGAGCTTGGGCGCACCTCCGCAACTGCTTTGGGTCACTTGTGGCAACGTCACTAATCGCCGATTACAAAACCTATTAACTCAAGTTTTTCCTCAAGCTCAGAAATTGCTGGTATCAGGCGAAGTTGTCGTTGAAATAGCCGACCTTGAAGCCTTGCAAACCAGATGACTGAAGCCGGTCGGGGTTTGCAAACCGCGTCACGCTTTATTTAATCCGTGAACCTGTCCTGAGCGAAGCCGAAGGAACTGTGGCGGTTTATTTTTTACGAGTTACCCCATGCCATTAACCTCGTTTCATCCCGTTGTCGCCCAATGGTTCAATACCCATTTTGACGCGCCGTCGGACGTTCAGCGCCAGGCCTGGCCTGCAATCCGCGCTGGCGAATCGACGTTGATCGCCGCCCCTACCGGCTCGGGTAAAACCCTGGCAGCATTTCTTGCGGCCATCGACCAACTGGTGCAACAAGGACTGGAAGCACCGTTACCGGATGAAACCCGAATACTTTATATATCGCCGCTCAAGGCGCTGTCTAACGATATTCACAAAAATCTGGAAGTACCGCTGGACGGCATTCGTTTTGCCTTGCTGGAAGGCGGCCTACCCGATGTCGCAATCCGCGCCCAAACCCGCACCGGCGATACCTCGGCGACTGAACGCTCGGCCATGAAGCGCCATCCCCCGCATATCCTTGTCACTACTCCGGAATCGCTTTATATTTTGCTCACCTCGGCATCAGGACGCGACATGTTAAGTTCGGTGCGAAGTGTTATCGTCGATGAAATTCATGCGCTGGCGGGCAATAAGCGTGGCGCGCATCTTGCGCTCTCGCTGGAACGTCTGGCACAGCTAACGCCATCGCCACCGGTACGCATTGGCTTATCCGCCACCCAGAAACCCGTCGAATTGATGGCGCAATTTCTAAACGGCAATCAGGCGACGCCGTGCACAATTATCGATACCGGCCATAAACGCCAGCGTGATTTGGAGATAGAAGTCACCGGTTCGCCGCTGGAAGCGATCATGGCAACGGAGGTCTGGGACGAAATTTACAATCGTCTGGAACAATTGATCGGACAGCACCGCACGACCCTGATTTTTGTCAATACGCGTCGTCTGGCTGAACGGGCGGCGGCGGCTCTGGCCGAACGCTTAGGCGAAGAATACGTCACGGCCCATCATGGCAGTTTGGCCAAGGAACACCGGCTAGCCGCGGAACAGCGCTTAAAACAGGGTACGCTCAAAGCCTTGGTGGCGACGGCTTCCCTCGAACTCGGCATCGATATCGGTGACGTGGATCTGGTTTGCCAACTAGGTTCGCCCCATGCCATCTCAACCTTTCTGCAACGGGTCGGGCGTTCCGGTCACCAACTTGGCGCTACGCCAAAAGGACGCCTGTTTCCGCTGTCGCGTGATGATCTGGTAGAATGCACGGCCATGCTGGCCGCCATCCAGCAGGATGAACTGGATCATATTTCAATCCCGGCGCAACCGCTGGATGTGCTGGCGCAGCAAATCGTCGCCGAGATTGCCTGCCGGGAATGGCACGAAAATGACCTTTATCAAGCCTTTTCCGTTGCGTGGCCTTACCGCGAACTGACGCACGGGCAGTTTATAACCGTGGTTAAAATGCTCAGTGACGGCTTTCATACCCGGCGTGGCCGACGCGGCGCTTACCTGCATCGGGATGCGGTTCATGGCATACTGAGGCCGCGCAAAGGGGCGCGGCTGACTGCGCTCCTGAACGGCGGAGCCATTCCCGACCACTTCGATTACGATGTCATTTTGCAGCCGGAAGGCATTTTTGTTGGCACGTTGAATGAAGACTTCGCTTTTGAAAGCATGCCGGGCGATATCTTCCAATTGGGCAACAGCTCGTATCGAATGCTCAAAATCGAACAGGGCCGCGTGTTTGTTGAAGATGCCCACGGCCAGCCGCCCAATATCCCGTTCTGGTTCGGTGAAGCGCCCGGTCGCAGCGATGAACTCTCGCTGGCCGTATCGAATTTACGGGCCACCCTGGATGCCAAGCTCGAACTGGGGCAGGATGCGGCGTATCGGTTTCTGAAAGAAGAAATCCACGTTACCCATGCGGCGGCGGAACAATTGGTGCATTATCTGGCAGCCGCCAAGGCAGCGTTAACGGTCTTGCCCACGCAGCAACACCTTGTGTTTGAACGCTTCTTCGATGAAACCGGCGATATTCATTTCGTCATTCATTCAGCTTACGGCTCCCGAATTAACCGGGCCTGGGGCCTTGCATTGCGTAAACGTTTCTGCCGCCGCTTCAACTTCGAACTGCAAGCCGCCGCTACCGATGACTCCATTGTGTTGTCACTCGGCCCTACCCACAGTTTTCCGCTGGAGGAACCTGCGCAATATCTCAAAGCCGCTACGGTCAAAGACATTCTGATTCAGGCGCTGATAGCCGCGCCGATGTTTCCGACGCGCTGGCGTTGGGTTGCCAACACTGCGCTGGCCGTGCCGCGCAACCGCGCAGGCAAAAAAGTCCCGGCCTATTTTCAGCGTAACGATGCCGAAGATCTGATTGCCGTGATCTTTCCGGATCAGCTCGCCTGCCAGGAAAACATCGCCGGAAACCGGGAGATTCCCGATCATCCACTGGTCATTCAAACGTTAGCCGACTGTTTGCATGAGGTGATGGACATCGACGGGTTGGAGCGTCTGTTAACCGGTATCGAACAGGGAACAATCACCATTATTGCCAAGGATTTGGCCAGCCCTTCCCCACTCGCCCTGGAAATACTGAACGCACGGCCTTATGCCTTTTTGGACGACGCGCCCGCTGAAGAACGACGGACACTGGCGGTACAGCAACGGCGTTTCATGGATCCGCAAAGCGCGGCTGAAATCGGTCGCCTGAATCCGGAGGCCATCGAAAAGGTGCGTATCGAAGCTTGGCCGGAAGCGAATACCCCGGATGAGCTTCAGGATGCCTTGGTGGTGCTGGGATTTCTGACCGAAGCGGAAGGAGAACGCGGCCCACGATCGGCTTTACATGACGCGCTTGCCCATGGCTGGCCGACCTTGATGGAAAGTCTGCAACAAAGTCAACGCGCCACCGTGATGACGCTTGCCAACGGCACGCGCTTATGGATTGCGGCCGAACGCCTGGAGGTAATGCAATGGTTATTTCCGCAGGCTCCCATTCATCCTTGCATTGAAGCCATTACCGCAAATGAAGCAAACGATCCCGATAGCGCAGTAAGGGAAGTCATCCGCAGCCGTCTGGAAGGTTTAGGCCCGGTTACCGCCGCGCAACTCGCGGCTCCGCTGGCAATGTCTGACGCCACCATTAACCAGGCCTTGGCCGCCTTGCAACAGGAAGGCTTTGTTATTCAAGGAAAGTTTACGCTCGAAAGCGACGCGACTGAATGGTGTGAGCGCGGCTTATTGGCCCGTATTCATCGCTATACGCTCAAACAATTGCGCACTGAAATCGAACCGGTCGCCCCGGCGGATTTCATGCGCTTTCTGTTTCACTGGCACGGCCTGGATGATCCGGGCGAAGGCGAAACCGCCTTGCAACAGCGCTTGTTGCAGTTGGAAGGCCTGTGCCTGCCAGCCATCAGTTGGGAAACCGATATACTACCGGCCAGAATGCATTTCTATCTATCTTCCGATCTGGATAAATTGTGCAGTGCCGGTAAAATTATCTGGCTACGCCTGCAACCTCCTGTCGGCATTGCCCTGAACAAACGTAAAAAACCGGCCGGAAAATCCACCTCCATTAGTTTTATTAACCGGGCCCATCTTCCGCATTGGCGCGCCTTTGCGACGCTACCGGCAATGGAGGCGCTGGACATTTCAGGCAATGGGCACAAAGTCCATGCTGCGCTCAAACAATGGGGTGCCAGTTTCTTTGAAGACCTGCTGGCTGAAACCGGCCTGCTCAAATCACAATTGGAAGAAGCGCTGGGAGAACTGGCCGCCTGGGGACTGGTCACGGCTGACAGCTTTCAGGGTTTGCGCACCCTGATCACGCCACAGAAAATCCAGCAACGCCGCAGTAAAAAATACCCGCATCATGACCCCTTCGCCGCCTCCGGTCGTTGGTCGTTAATCCGCCCGAACCCACCGGACGAAACCGACCGCTATCAGCACTGCGAACACATTGCGCGGATTCTGCTACGCCGTTACGGTATTGTTTTTCGCAAAGTGCTGGATCAGGAAGACAGCCTGCCCCCGTGGCGGGAACTACTCTATGTCTTCCGGCGCATGGAGGCGCGTGGCGAACTGCGTGGCGGTCGCTTCGTTAATGGCTTCGCCGGAGAGCAATACGCATTGCCCGAAGCGGTCAATGCCCTGCGGGAAATCCGCAAGCAATCCAAAAAGGGCGATCTGATTGCCATCAGTGCCGCAGATCCGTTGAATTTAACCGGCCTTGTCACCCCCGGACAACGCATACCCAGCCAACCGGGCCAGCGCATTTTATACCGCGACGGTATTCCCGTTGCCAACAGCGTAAAAGGTAACATCAATTTTCTTGTACCTGTTGAACAGCAGGATGAATGGCAAATCAGGAATGCGTTGTTGCGTAAACCCAAGTTGACGGAATACCGGCATACGCCTCGTTTACTGGTTTGATGATTCAAGTCCAATTGGCTCAACCGAAATGACCCATAATATCCATGTTTTGATGGGGAATACCAATAATTTGGATACCGTTTTTTGTAATGGTATAGAAAATCAGATGTCTCCCTTCTGGGAAACAATAATAACCAGGTTTAATGTCATTTCGTCGTTTACCGAGTTGGGGATTTTTTGCAAGCCACGAAAAGCGGGATAACAATATACGGATGTATTTATCCGCCTGCTCAATCCCCCATTCATGAAATGTGTATAACCAGATTTGTTCCAGATCATTTTCTGCCAGCTTTCTGATTGTATAGCTTGCAGTCATTTGATGTATTTTTCATGCATTGCCGCAATAAAATAATCACCATCAAAATTTTCCAGCTCTGGACTGTCTTCACCAGCCTGGAGTTTACGTCTCAATGCTTGAAGTTTTGTATCATCTTCTTCGAGTTTGCGGAGGCCTGCACGAACAACTTCACTAACAGACTGGAATCTTCCTTCCTTTATTTTTTCAACCACGAACCTGTCAAAATGCTCACCAAGCGTGACTAATGTATTTCCAGGCATAATGTTGGCCTCTAAAAAAATGGTATTAGATATTAATACAATTATTCATCATTTGGAAAGCCAAAAGTTACAATTTTATAATCATGCCGAAATGTCGGGCGCAAAGAGACGCGCCCAGCTTTAGTTTTTTGGATTGATGTTACAAGAGGGTAGTATGATATTGCAGGAATCCGGCAATGCCGTATAATATTCCATCATGCTTACCGTAATAGAAACCTCTGTTTTTCAGAGATATGCTGCCGATATTTTTGAATAAATTAAAAGAGGAAATCAACGATGGATAATGAAACGAAAGAATTTTATGAAGACCTGTTGCAATCCGTTCGCGAAATGAAGGACAACCGGCGTGCCAAAGAAACCGTAATTCCGGTTTCACTGGTGCTGGCAACAAGAAGCAAGACTGGCTTAACGCAAGCGCAGTTCGCTGTCCTGCTCGGTGTTTCCGTGCGAACTTTGCAGGATTGGGAGCAAGGCCGCCGTGAACCCTCCGGCGCAGCTAAAACATTGTTGCGAATTGCTGAACAGCATCCCGAAGTCTTGCTCGATTTAGCAGCGTAAAGGGCATCAAAAACTTCTTGGAAAAGTCCGTGGGGAATCAGGCTCAGGGCTTTGTCTATGGCGGATTGCCTATCGGCGAATCAACCCTACAGCTCTGGTCGCGAGTCCAGGATTTCTGGACGCGAGTCCTAGCCTTCTGGACGCGAGTCCGAGCTGTCCGGCAAAACATGATCCTCTGGAGGCTTTGATATTTAGTGCTTGAACGGAAT
>SESG01037727.1_pt1 | contig 11529 bp, 24 predicted proteins | sample 3171421 | NCBI WGS metagenome assembly SESG01 (sample SAMN10866946, study PRJNA518727) | freshwater metagenome | biome: subpolar coniferous forest; feature: holomictic lake; material: water; isolation source: holomictic Lake 227, 6 m and 8 m depth | place: Canada: near Kenora, Ontario | collected... | reverse complement strand
TTGAGGCAAAGCACCACCTGGCCCTTCTGGTTTTGATGCTTGTGAGTCTGGAACAGGTTTTACACCTGGTGCTATAGGTGTTATAACTTTTTTATTTTTATTGATATAAAAATAAATACCTACAGCAGCTAAAGCTAATAAAATGTATGTTGTTTGATTTTTCATATTATTTTTTTTTAATAAACATAAATGCGACTACAGCAGCACCTATAAGTAAAATAGTATTAGTATTAATAGATGCACTTGGTTTAGGTTCTTCTGGTGGTGTTTGTGGGGTGTCTGCAGGTGGTGGTGTAGTAGATACATCACTATGATTAATACCTAAAGTATTAAATAAACCTTTTATAGCAGCTAAAATAGCAGTTGCAGAAGCTATACCAGCAGTAATAGTAGCTGGATCAAAACCTACTCTTGCAGACATATAATCAGGCGACATATCAATAGTATTTTGATCTAGGCCAAAAATACGTTTTTTAGTTTTACCTTCAATAGCATTAGCTAGAAGTTTACCGAAATCTTTACCACCTTGATTATACCAAAAATCTTCTACAGCTTTCCTATCTTTCATAATAGCAGTATTAAATTTTACAGCTAAACCGAAAACATTAAATTTTACTAGATCTAAAAAAGCAAGACGACCAGGTGCAAAAGCAACTAATTTTACATTATGTGCAGCTTTACTAATTGTTTTACCAATAGTAGGCACACCACTTAATCTATAAAGAGGCATATTTTTATTTTTATTAGGGTTTATATCAATTTTATAAGTATATGTTTTTTCACTATCAAAGTATGGAAGAACAGCATCTAAAACTACTTCACCACTTTTAAGTTTAGCTACTACATATACATGTGTAGGGATCTTTCCTTCATAAGCAGCAAAACGATATACATAAGGTATTTCTAAAGCTTCTAATATACCAGCTTCAAAGCAGCTAAAGTGTTTACAGTCATTACCTTTGCTATTTGTACCGTCATAAAGTATTTTAGAAAGCGTTTTTACTGTTTGAAGATCAGGTTCAGCTTTATAATTTAGATTGTAATGTGTAAACTCCCAAATAGATCTGCATGTTTCATAATCACTGCTTTTATTAAAACTATTTGCTATTTTTTTAAAAGCGTTTTTATTTAGTTTATGCTGTTCTATTACTGCATTTACAATATCATTAGTATTTTGAAACTGCTTTATAAGTTCTTTTCTACCAGAAGGAACACCAACTATACTTTGTAATTTATTTATATTCATCATGATAAATTAAAAGTTTGAGAAAATGAAACTGGTAAACCAGATATATTAATAACACCTTTTACTTCTACTACTGCATTTTTTACCACGTTTGCACCAGTTTTAACTAGATCAGTTAAAAGTACTGCAAAACCAAAGCCGTCAGCAGTAATAGGTATATCTATATTAGTTTTAGTATTAGGTGTAATTATAAAATTATCAAATCTGCTAATTAAACCTAGCCTGGTGCCTTTATAGTAAATATCTGCTACAATAGAATTTATAGTAGTAGTTTCAGAAGTAGGGTTATATACTTGCAAAATTAGTGAAGGCTTAGGCCTAATCTTTAAACCTACCAAATTAAAGGTAAACTTACTCCTGGTGTAAAAGTACCAACCAGCAAAAGCTAAAGGTAAAAGCCAAAGTAATTTTTTCACGCTACAAATTTACAGAAGAAAAAAGGCCAAATGTGAAAACTTTTGAAATTATCAAAAATAACCAACTATACATTTTTTTATCTCAAGCTATTCGGGTACCTTCGCTGCGCACTTGCGACAGCGAAAGGGTAACACACGTATAGCTAGAACATACTAAAAATGCTAAAATTTAAACATTATTTTACTCCTACACCTAAAAAATTTAGGGTTATTGGTGATATTTTTTTAGTTTTTTCTGCTGGTGTAACTGGTTCTGGTATGTATTTTAATAACCATTTTTTACAATTTGCTGTATTTATAGGTATTATAGGCAAAATAATAACTAATTTTACTACTGAAAATGAAGCTTAGATCACTATTATTCTTATTTTTACTGTATAGCTGTTCACCAGAAGCTAAATTTAATAGATTAATAAAAAAATATCCTAATTTACTAAGCAGTAATATCGTGATAATTAAAGATACTTTAATTAAAAAAGATACGTTTGTTTTATTAGAAAAAATAGATAGTTTTATAATTAAATCAGATACCATTATAAACACTAAAAATTTTTATATACAAAAAAATAAGGAAGTACTAAAAATCATCACTAAAAAAGATACTGTTTATTTTACTGATACGTTTTTTTATGAAAAAAAAATACCAGTTCCATTTATTAAAAATGAAGCTGGTTTATGGCAGAAGTTTAAATATTTCTGGTTATCTTTTTGGCTGTTTCTAGGTATATTTTTATTTATCAGATATATTTTTAAATACTATCTTTAAAAAAAAGGATCTTCTTTTAAAGTTATTTTACCTTCATCAGATTTTTGTAATATATTTTCTACATATAACCGTTTAATAATATCTTTTACAAAATTTAAAGTTTGGCCTTTGAAAACTTGCTGTAGTTCATGTTTAAGATTATCTGAATTTAAGTAAGTGTAGGAAGTAAATAAATTTTCAGCTATCCTTTTTAGTTCTATTATATTTACTAAAGCAGCATTTTTTACAGTTACCTTTATAAATTTTGTATCTAGTTCGTACTGATTACTATTATAGTTATAGTATATAGGTATAGGTATAAAATCTTCATCAGATCTCATATAAACGCTACTCATTACAGATCCGTATTCGTTTTTCTCTACTCTTAGTAAACTTTGGCTTTTACGTTCTAAGAAGCTACCTATATGGCCTAAAGTATAATTACTAGCTTTATTTTCATGAAGTATAGTTACTATCAGTATATTATTTTCAAAGCAAAGTTTTTGAAGCATAAATAATAAACTGCTACTTTCTTCTATATTATTCATATCAGCTACAAAATCTAACATACCGTCTATAAAAATAATCTTTAAAGCTGTATCAGATTGCACCAGGTTTATTAGAAATTGTCTATTTTGTGCAGCTTGTAACGGCCTATTTTGATATACTTTTAAGTAGCTAGGTAATTCATCAACATTAGCCGCTTTTTTAATTCGTTGAAGGCCACGATAAAGATCGTATTTTGACTGTTCAGTATCTATTAAAGCAATATTACAGCCGTCAGGCCTAATACAATTAATATTAAAAATACTTTCACCAGATAAAAAAGAAGATAGCATAGCGTGTAAAAAAGTAGTTTTTCTGCTTTTAGGCTTACCAGTGATCGTTATTATATTACCTAAACTACCTACTAGTTTACCGTTTACATTGATACATGATACTTCTGTACCTGGTTCAATATCAGTAAAAATATAATCACTAGGGTTTATATTAGGTATAGCAATTTCAGTAACAACCTTTTTAGGCTGTTTTAACGACTCTCGTAAACTCATATCTAGTAATCGGTGTCTTTAATGTAAGATGTATAGCTATAATCTATACCATTTATTTTGCATATATGCTGTAATGCTTTATTTTTAGCAGCTAAATACTGCTCTCTATTTCTTAAATGGTTTAGCTCACCAGTACATTCTATGTTGTATAAATCGTTTAAATTTATATAATCAAGCATAGCATTTAATAATTTTTCTAAATTTACCTCGTATTCTGATATAGGTGGTTTTTTATTAAAACCTAGTATTTCTGCTTTAACATATCTACGTAGATAATCTTCTACTATTATAAGCTGGTCGTATTGTTGCTGGTTCATTATTTTTTAGGTATTAAAATGTTTCTAGGTTTTTCGCCTTTTTTAATGAAGGCTATATCTACAGCTAAAGCTGCGTTTCTTTCTGTAAGGTGATACGATAGGTGTTTAATTGCTGAAACATGCGCCCTAAACATAATTTTACCTTGACTGCTCATTTGTTCAGTAACATATTTGTATTTAGATCCTTTAATATAAGTAGGGTGTTTCTGTTTTGCCATGTTAAAAATCTTTTAAAAATTTCTGTACATCGTACCAGTACATAAAATCACTACTGCTATCTTCTACAGCAGAAGTTAAAATAATATCAACGGCCATTTGTGCAGCATGTTTAGCAAGTGCCATATTAAAACAAAGTTCTGTATTGTATCTACTTACAATTTCTTTAGCTTGTTGTTCTGGTGTTTTCATTATTTCTTTTTAAATATTTTACTATAAGCATTTACATAACTTTCATGAAAAGTATTTTTAAAATACAGAAGTTCATTTTCTCCATCAATTTCTTCTGCTGAATTTTGACCAGCTAAATGAGCATCCATTATCTGCTCTTTCTCAATTTCTTTGGCTTGTTCAAATAATCCAAATTCATTTATCCCATAATTTTGTAAAGCAATAAATTGTTGCTCTAACCATTCTACTGCTGTTTGTTCTGGTGTTTTCATAATTTATAAACTATTTTCTATTTCTTCTATTACATCACTCCAATAATTGAAACCACGTATATCAGTAGTTTTTTGTGCTTGTGTAGCGCAGAAGATTGCACAGTCTTTTGCTGTTTTTCTTATAGTAGTGTACTGTTCACGTACAGTTTCTGCACTCATTAAAGTTGTGAGGTGGTACTCATACCTTTTTACTATTGTATTCGCTTGATCGTGTATATTCATATTTCTATATTATAATTATTTTTTATATATTCTAAACTATTATAGGGATTATTTAAATCAGCATCGGTATAACCTTGCACATAAGCTAATCTTATGTTTATTTTTTCTACTTCTGTAAATCTTTTTAATAATCTATTATATATTACATCATCTAGTTCAATGTTTATTTCTTCTTTTAATGCAATAGAAAACTGTTCGACAGCAAATTTCATATTTGTCATAGTTATTTTTTAGTTATTGTAAATTCACCTTTTAAAATTAATGTATCAAAAAAATCGTATGAAAATTGTAAAAATTTAGAACCATTACCAGGATCTAAATTTAAACGTATTAAATAGATATACTTTGTGTTATTACTTACTTCATAACCTTTATTATACACTTGGTACCTGGTATTTGTTTTGTTATCTAGATATATTTTCATTTTCAATTTTTTTTAATAAAAGATTAATGTAATAAAAGCAGAAAATTGTAACTGCTAAAAAGATTGTAATTTTAAATAAAAGCATGTTATGTTATGTTTTTTAATTATGTTTCAAATCAATACAAAAAAAACCGAACAAAAAAATAAATTTGTTCGGTTTCATCAAAAAAAAACTAACTACCTTATATTCAAGCAAATAAACTACTTTTTTAAGGCAAAATAGGTAATACCAACAGCAACAGCTAATAAACCTATACTTTTACTTTCATCTTTAATAAATTTATCAGTTATTGAAAGTACATAATTTACTCTATTTAGCCAACCTTTAGCATATTGTGGTTGGTTACGACCTAACCTGGTGAAGTAATCTATATAAAGTTTTTTCATTTCATTATATAGATCTATCTGGTTTAAACTATTAATAGCTTCTAGTGTCTTTTTACCGAAAACATTATCTGCGGTTATTTTAGCACCTAAATTTATGGCAGCTTGCTGTACTACTTGTTTAACACCTTGCGCTGTTCCCCAATATACCTGTACTGCTATAGTTGCTATACTATCACTTTTTATTTGATCACCAAAAATATTATTAAAGTATGTATGTGCTGCTTCTTTTACTAAATTATCTAGTTCAGCAGAAGGTATTTTAGTATTTTTAGGTATATAACCACCATTTTCATATTTAAATTTATCTATAATTTCCCAACCTTGCCAGGAAGGGTTAAATTTTCTAGCTACACCGCTATAAGTTTCACCACCTGGATCAGTAGGATCGTTTACATAGTAACCTTCATATTTTACTATAGTAGGATATATTTTATTAAAGTCAGCCATTATAAATTAACACCTTTAGCTTTTAATATTGCTATAGTTTCTGCATATCTACCAGTACTAAATTCACGCTGCAAAGTAGTAATTAAATCAAAATCACCTTGTTTAAGGCCAAAATTATAAGTTGGTCTTACACCATAAACTACCTTTAAAAAAGCTAGATCAGCAGCAGAATTAATAATAGAAGTAAAAGCATATTGTGCTTTATCAGCGTCATCATCAATACTGCTAAATTTTAAAGCATTATAAATAGTATCTGCTGCGCTATAGTATTCACTACTAGGCCTTGTTAAAGAAGAAGTTTTTTTAGCTTGATCTAGTTCTTTTTTTCTTAATGCTGTAGCATCTGCTTCTTTTTTAGTTTGTGTATCAGATTTTTTTAAACCAGCATTTACGAGAAGGCCGTTTACCAGTTTATAAACTAAAAATATACCTACACCGTAACCAGCATAGGTTAAAAGTTCTTTATTCTTCATTTTTATTCTGTTTTATAATTTGCGCTATACGTAAACCAGTATATATTATAGATCCACCAGCTACACCTACTTGCAAATAATTTTGAATAGTATCTATATGGATAACTAGAAGGCCAGTTAAATTAATTAAATAAAGTTTTATATCTTCTGTATTCATGTTAAATTATTCTAGGCTTAGGATCGTATATGATTATAGGTGTATCTTTTACCCAAATATATAAAGGGTTATTACATTTATCTGCTTCAGTTATAGATATTACGTAATTATCAAATAAATCTAATATAGGGTTAAATAATGATCCTGGTATATATTCACCGTCTATAACTACTCCTACAGTATATTCTTTATCTGCAATTTCTGTAGCTTGATCTGGTGTAAGTAAGTGAACGTAAGTTTCCATATTATCTGCCTAAAGTGGTGTTAAAAGCTACAATAGCGTTATAAATTGTAGTAACTTGTGCTGGTGTCAAACTCCTACCATAATGCGCAAAATTCATAGTATTAGGTGAATAAAAAGAACGGCCAGTTAAAAATACTAAATTACCAGTACCAAAAGCTGGTTCAATACTAGAACCATACAATACTGCATTATTATAAGTAAATTTTTTAGGTACAGTCGGGTATGGAACAAGTCCGTCTATGTAAAAACTATCACAAAAAAACCTATTTGTAGTTCCTGGTGTTCCATAACTTACCCTAAAACTAGCGTCTGGTATATCATCTAACGCTGTACCAAAATTATTTGTAATATAAGCAGCAAAAGGTGCTGCATTAATATTACCAAAACCAAAATCAGCATAAGTACCAGAAGCAACTGTTTTATCATAAAAACCAAAATGAAAATCTGAAACACTTAAAGCTGCAGCATCTTGATTAGTATCTACATAACCATTTACACCATTACCAGTTATACCATTAGCGTTATACGTTAAACCACCATAAGCTGTTAAAAGTGATGAATTTATTAAAAAATTTCCTAAATTTTGTGTTACATTAGTTCCACCACACATAGGATATAAATTTGTAATTCTATTACTACTAGGTGAAGCGTAATTGATTAAACCGCCTACAGTTAAAGTATTTTCTAGTGTTACTAAAGCAGCTTGTGTAGTAAGGTTAGTTATTGAATAGTACGCTATAAAATCTGCTGCATAAGAAGCAGCACTATTTTTTAGCGTAAATAACATAGATCTTCTGGCACTCATAACTATTGATTAATGCTATATATAATATGTGTAGCGTCAATATAAGTACAATATATGTAATTTAATACACCTGTAACATAATTTCCGCTACCAGATAATTTTTTATATTCACTAGAAAATGTAGGTGCAGTTCCGCTATTGTGTATAACGATTGCAGTTACTCCTAATAATGCACCTAATAAAGTAGCTGTTATATTACCAGTAACGGGTGCTGCTGTAGTTCCATAACATCTATCATTAGTAAAATCTAATACAGTACCAGTGGAAACACTTAACTGAATATTTAATTTTAAAGCTAAAGCAGCAGCAGACACACCTGCTGGGATATATATTATTTTAGACATAGCATTTAGTTATTACAATTACACTATTTCCACCACCAGAAGCAAAGGTAAGTCTGTAACCAGTAGTATCTATTTCGCCTACGTTACCGCCTATACTTAAAGTATCATTAACAGCTAAAGTAATACAGTTATTTATAGTAACTGAAACAGTACCTTTGTTTATAAAGGTAATAGCATTAGTATTTTCATCAAAATCTACATTACCATTTAAAGTATATTCTTTAAAGCTATTTCTGTAATTTATCATTTTATAAGGAAGTTAGTTGTTTTACGGCCATTTTATATATCATTGGCTTGTTTTTAGCTAATTTTAAAAGTAAAAACATGTTATTTTTAAAGTCAGGATCTATATTCTGCAATTCTGCAATAATATTAGATAGTTCAATATCTGAATTTACACCGTTTACTGGTGTATTTTCTAGGCCGAATAGCTTACCTAGCATAGGTGCTATGTATGGCATGTATTTTTCGAGAGGATCTTCAATACCACTTATTTCAGCATTTTCTTCTAATTGTGATAATTCTATTTTTAATTCTTCATTTTCAGCACGTAAATCTTTATTTTCAGTTTGTAATACACCTAACTGATAATATAAATCATTAATTCTATTATTTTCTGCTGGTGCCTGGTGTGAAGTTCCATTTACAACTAAAGAAGCTGTTTTACTTTCCATTGAAAAAGTAAATCCTACTACATCAACTTCTTTATTTTTATTTTCAGCCTTTAGTAAAATATAGTATGTTTTAGTACTATTTTCACCAGAAGCATGTGTAGTAAAATAAGTTTCTACTTGTTCTAATACATTACCATTATCACGACTGCAGACAGCACCTGATACAGATTGTTTTCTATTACCAGCGTAAATATGTACGTTTGTAATATTTTTATAAGTTTCTAGATAACTTTTTAAATTTTCAATACCAAATACTTCTGCAGCCATTGTAATAACGGAATTAAAACCTTCGAGTGGTTGTTTTTTTATCTTTTGTTAAAATCGTAATAAACTGTACATACTACAGCTACACCAGTTGCAGTTAAAGCTGCTGGAAAAAATACGTAGCTTTTAGGCCAGTTTACCATTAAGTTTTCAAGTTCTGGTACTTCCATAACGTGAGGGTAGTTTGCTTTTTCACCAGGCCAAGCTGTTGTAGTGTTATTAGCTACACTAATACAGTGGTTCAAAGGTATTTTAAGGTATTCACCACCAGCGTCATCTATATAAAGTACTAAGTAACCACTACACAAATCACCACTTGACATATTAGTAACTCCGTCAGGTGATAAAGCAACAGCTTGACTAGGGTAAAATTCAATACCTTTAGTTTTAACTAGCTGTGATCCACTTGTACGAAGTACACTATTATCAGGAAAGTAAAATTTAGTAGCTGTGGTGCCAGTAGGTACATTAATTGTAACTAGTTCACTTTTTGTTATCTTCTGCATTTCTTTTTTTAAATTAAATTGTGATTAAAGCAGAAGGATAAAGGCCGAAGCATAATATACTTAACGGCCTTCATGCAACTTCTGTGTATTATTATCGTGTAGCAGCGTTTAAAGCTAAAAAACCACGCAAAACTAAAGCCAAACGATCATAGGTACCAGGTGCAACTGATAAACCAGTAGGCACGTTCATTTTAATATCAGCTTTTTTCTGTCCGCTAATTTCAATTATAGAACCTAAAGCAGTTATACCACTTTCATCACCATTAAAGCTATCTACTGAAGTAGAAGCAACTGAAGCACTTGTTAAATAAGAAGTAGCACCCAATCCAGCTTGCGCTACACCTACTTCACGAAAACGAGAGGTTAAAAAGTTTTGAATATATTGTACGTTATTAATAGCAATATTTAAAGTACTGTTATTAAAAAACATTTGGTAAGCAGCAGCAGTAGTAGCTGTAAAAGTACTAGGGTTAGGATAGCTATTTAAAAAGTATTCAGCCGAAGTAGCAGAAGAAGGCTTAGCTATGTATAAACCAGCTAAAACAGCGAAAAAGCTATCATTTGTATTTAAACGTATTTCAGTATTAGAAGCACCACCAGTAAAACCAGGATTTTGTTCTGACTGCAAAGCGTAGAATTGATAATAGTTTACATTTTGTTGAATAGGATTTTCTAAACGTAAATCGGAAGGGGTAACAATAGGGTTACGACCAGCGGAAGCATAAGCACCTTTAACGGACTTAAATGCGTTTCTTAAAGCAATTTGATTAATAGACATGATTTTGTAATTTTATATGTGAAAATTTTAAACTTTTAATTTTAGTAGCTAAATTCATTATAGCTTTCATTTACTATAGTAGGTTCATCGTTGATACCTTGTACAGTATAAGCACCGATCTGATCCACTTGTCCTATAGCGTCTAGGCCATTAATAGGCAAAGCTGGTACAAACGTAGCTAAAGTAGTAACACCACCTGAAACTATCATACCGTCAAATACACTTTTAAGCATAGGTGATTTTACAAATCTAGGGCCAAACATACCTAAAGCTAATACAGCTACACCACTTAGATCCTTTCCACCTACTGTAAGTTTATCACCTAAAGCTTGTTTTACATAATTACCAGCAATAGCACCAGCTACTAAACCAGCACTAGACATAACAGTACCTTTTACTCCAGCCATTCTATTTGAACGGTGGCGACGGTGGTGTACTTTACCGATTTTTGATTTTTTTCTACGAGCCATTTTTTTATATTAATTAAAGGGTTTTTTTAAGTTATAGTACATTATTATTTTCAGCAAATGAATAGTAACTATCTTTAGTAATAATTACGTGATCCATTAGTTTTATATTCATTTTTGCAGCAGCAGTTTTAAGTTCTTTAGTCATTACTTCATCTGCATTACTAGGGTGTAAATTACCGCTAGGGTGATTATGGCAAATAATCATAGCAACTGCGCCCATATTTAAAGCGCCAGCTAAAATTAATCTTACATCAACAGTAACAGAAGTTATACCGCCCATTGAATGTAAATATACACCAACAGCTTGACTATTTTGTTTTAAATACATAACTGCAAAAAATTCTTGCGTTTGTATTTTATCACGACCTATAAACTTTTTAAATACTGCAACAGCTTTACTACCTGAATTTACTATAGTACTTTCTACAAGTTTACCACGTGTTACACGTAATTTTACTGCTGGTATTAAATCTTTTAAATCATTTATTCTACCTACTTTACCTACTATAATTTCTGGTGTCATTTTATAACCAGATACTTTAGCTTTACTGTTTTTATAAAATACTGTAGTATTTTGACCTTTTCTAGCTGTACCTTCATAACCAGAAACCACACGTATATTTACATTATGGCTTTTAGTGTCTTTATGTAGAGAAGATTTTTTAGGTGCAGCTTTTTTTACTGTTTTCTTTTTAGGTGCAGCCTTTTTTACTGCTTTCTTTTTTACAGCACCTACAGTACGTTTAGCACGTAGTTTAGCCATGTATTTTTTAGCTTCTATAGAGCCTTTTACTAGGTGTTTTTTCATAATTAATAAATAGTTACAATACCCATACCAGCTTGCGGGCCACTTGGTACATTATTTCCAGCATCATCTTGGCCAGAATATGGTGTATTAT
>SESG01005165.1_pt1 | contig 11531 bp, 12 predicted proteins | sample 3171421 | NCBI WGS metagenome assembly SESG01 (sample SAMN10866946, study PRJNA518727) | freshwater metagenome | biome: subpolar coniferous forest; feature: holomictic lake; material: water; isolation source: holomictic Lake 227, 6 m and 8 m depth | place: Canada: near Kenora, Ontario | collected... | reverse complement strand
TGGATATAACATAGAAGAGACCATAATTCATAGCGCCAAAAGGTTTACTTATGAAGAAGTGGAAGAAATCCTGACGGGAAAAGCCGCACAAGCACCGGACGAGAAAATTCTTAAGGCGCTTGGGCTTATGAATGAATTAAGACAGATTCTAAATAGAAAACTTATTGCGGGTGGAATGGTGGATTTTTCACTCGGAGAACCGAAACTTACCTTTGATGAAAAAGGAGTGGTGTCGGGAATAATAAGAAAACAGTCACTGGTCTCGCACAAACTCGTGGAATATTTTATGATATACGCCAATGTCTGTGCGGCCGCCTATATAGAAAAACATATGGACCACGGAATGTATCGGGTGCACGACAAACCAGCAGCCAGAGACATAGAAGAATTTAACACGCTTATGAAAGGGATGGGGGTAAATTTCAAACTGGATAAAGGGACAAACTTTGATTTTCAAAAAATGATAAGTGCGGTGAAAGAAAATACGCATAGGCAGATAATAGAAAAAAATCTTTTAAGAGCTATGAAATTGGCGGTGTATTCGGAAAAAAACAGCGGACATTTTGGGCTGGGACTGGAAAAATATACTCATTTTACTTCACCTATCCGCAGATATCCTGACCTGGTGGTGCACAGGCTGATTAAAAATATAAATAAATCGCTGGAGATGAAAGACCCTTCGATAAAGACCTTGAGAGAAACAGCTGGGATAATAAATGAAAATGAAGAAAGAATTGAAAAGGCAGAGTCGGATGTCTTTAAAGTGTATGCGTTGGATTTTCTGCGTAGCAGGTTGGGTAATGAAATGAAAGCCGTAGTTACGAAAATTACCAAAAACGGAATTACCACAGAACTCTTGGACTATCCTATAGATGGCTTTATTTTGTTTGAAAATATGAATGATGATTATTATGTGTATGATGTCGGGCGAGGGCTGGCTTTTGGAAAAAGAACTGGGAAAGTGTTAAAGCACGGGATGGAACTTAAAGTGACCATAGCAAGTATTGATATGGAAATGCTCAGGCTGGGGCTGGAAATATAAACTGCTGAGTTTAGCAAAGAAATAAAAACCTTTATTTTTATATGATTTTAAAATATAATGTGCAAAAGGGAAGAAGACACATATGCTTCCTTAATATGTTTAAAAGAGAGTCGCTATGATTAAAAAATTTATTTATTCAAAAACCACGCAAAAAGAAATAGATGCTTATATTGATAAGATAAATAATATTGAGTTAAAGGTCACACCTAAAATAATTTCCATAATAAATAAAGTGAAAAACCAAGGCGATGCCGCTCTTTTGGAATATGCGAAAGTGTATGACAAGGCAAACTTAAAAAGCTTAAAAGTACCAGCAGAGGCGATAAAAAAGGCATATAAAAGCGTGGATAAAACCGTGCTTTTAGCTATGAAAAAAGCCATAGAAAACATAAAGGCTTTTCATAAAATGCAAAAAGCCAATATAAACGGGTATGTGTATCAAAATAAGGGTTATAAAATAACCCAAAAATATATTCCAGTGGACATTGCTGGGCTTTACATACCAGGCGGACAGGCGCCTTTATTTTCTACTGTTTTTATGGCAGGCCTTCCTGCGAAAATAGCAGGAGTAAAACGCGTGGTGCTTTTATCTCCACCTCGGCATAATGGCGAAGTGGCACCACATATCCTTGCAGCGGCAGATATGATAGGCATAACCGAGATTTACAGGGTAGGTGGCGCTCAAGCTATAGCGGCGCTGGCATTTGGCACGCAGACAATTCCGAAAGCAGATAAGGTCGCAGGACCAGGAAATATTTATTCCACAATGGCGAAAAAATATCTTTTCGGAACTGTGGGAGTGGATGCGTTAAACGGCCCTTCGGAAGTGACCCTAATAGCGACTGAGACAGCCAATCCAAAATATATAATATATGATTTGTTAGCACAGGCGGAACACATAAACGGGCACGCTTTACTTTTGACTACATCTCAAACACTGGCGACGGCTGTGGAAAAAGGAATTAAGGCTGCGGCTGGAAATATGAAAATACAAGTCACTATAGTCATAGTGAAAGACCTGAACACTGCGGTAAAAATAGCCAACAAAAAAGCGCCAGAACATTTAGTGATAATTACCGAAGCCGCGGAAACTGTGGCGGCGGCGATAACTAATGCGGGCGCAATTTTTACTGGTAATTATTCTCCAGTGGCATTCGGGGACTATATGGCGGGGGCCAATCACATTCTGCCGACAAATGGCACTGCCAGATTTTTCTCGGGCTTATCCGTGTTGGACTTTTTAAAACATACGCATATTGTAGAAGGCACAAAAATAGGCATAGAAGCTTTTGGACCAGATACGGAAGTACTGGCTAACGCAGAAGGAATGAAGTTTCACGCTGAGAGCGTGCGTGTCAGAAGAAAAAAATAAAACGGTAAGGGTGAAATAATGGACATTCTTTCAAAAGTTAAAAAAAGTATTCGCGGGCTTAAAGCCTATGACCCAGGCTTAACACAGACAAAATACAAACTGGATGCAAATGAAAACCCATATGATGTGCCGGCGGTTTTGAAAAAAGCTATTCTTAAAAAGGCACAGCGCATTCCTTTTAACAGGTATCCAGATGCAGCGACAGTGACACTTAAAAAAAACATATCAAAATATCTTGGAGTAAAGACCGAAAACATTTTTGTCGGCAACGGGTCAGATGAAATAATAGAATACCTTATGCAGACCTTTGTGGAGCAGGGCGATACAGTGATAGTGCCTACGCCGACCTTTGAAATGTACCGAATTATAGGCGTGATAAATGGCGCGAAAATCATAGAACTGCCTCTGGATAAAAAGTTTGATATTGATGAAAAGGCCATAATAACAGCGGTTAAAAAGACAAAGGCGAAGTTCGTTTTCTTGGCATATCCGAACAATCCTACTGGCAACTGTTTTTCTGAAAATAAAATAATGAAAATAATTGAAAGCGTGGATTGCTTTGTGGTATTGGATGAGGCCTATTATGATTTTTCGGGCAGGTCTTTTCTTAAATGTCTGAAAAGACACAAAAATTTAATAATTCTCAGGACTTTTTCAAAGGCCTTTAGTATGGCGGCACTGCGCATGGGGTATATGATAGCAGACAGGGAAAATGTAGCAGCAGTCAATAAAGTGCGACTTCCATATAATATAAACTCGCTGTCACAATTTGTAGCGGTGGAGCTTTTAAAAGCAGACAGGACTAAAGTTTTGGAAATTATAATTAAAGAAAGAAAAAAGCTCTATGCTTTGATAAAAGAAAAATATGAATGTGTGGACAGCAATGCCAACTTTATTTTTTTAAAACCTAAAACTCCAAGCAAAGCGCAAAAAGTTTTTGAAGCGCAAAGTATTTCTGTGAGAGTGTTTACTGCGGGACCAGCCGCTGGCTGGATGCGACTTACTGTCGGCACACCGGCTGAAAATAAGTTAGTCAGACAAATATTAAAAAGAGGTGTTTAAGTGAAAAAAAAAGCACGCAAGGTAGAACGCAAAGCGCAACTGATGAGAAGGACAAAAGAAACAGATATAAAACTTTTAATAGTCAATCTGGATGGGCAGGGCATATACAGTATTAAAACCAATGAGCCATTTTTAAATCATATGTTAGAACAACTTTCCAGGCACAGCGGGATAGACATAGCGCTGGATGCTTTGGGAGATGTGGAAATAGATTCGCATCACTTGGTAGAAGATGTCGGGATAGCTTTAGGTAGGGCGATAAATCAAGCATTGGGAGATAAAAAAGGGATAAAACGCTTTGGGTCGGCTGGAGTGCTGGACGAAGCGCTTGTCAGGGTAGTGGTGGATTTTTCAGGCAGGACTTACTGTGATGTAAATCTGGACCTCGAGACAAAAAGAATCGGGTCTTTTGATACGGAACTGGTGGAAGAATTTTTTAATGGTTTTGCCAGAGGCGCAGTGCTTACTTTGCATGTGGATAAACTCAAAGGTAAAAATACGCATCACACTATAGAAGCGGCTTTCAAAGGGTTGGCAATAGCGCTCAGAGATGCGATAGCGGTTATAGGCAAAAGACTGCCGAGCACGAAGGAAGTTATAGAAAAATGAAGAAGTTGGTAATAATAGATTATGGAATGGGAAATCTGCATAGCATCATAAAGGCCCTGCAGAAAATGAAAATCCCAGCGGTCTTGTCTGATAAAGCAGAGGTAATAAAAGCGGCAACAGGAATTATTCTTCCTGGGGTAGGCGCTTTTGCGGATGCCATAAAAGAAATAAGAAAACGCGGGTTATATAATATAATAAGAAAGGAAGCCCTCGCAGGAAAACCCATTTTAGGAGTGTGTTTGGGGCATCAGTTGTTGTTTTCACATAGTGAAGAGTTTGGCGCTACAAAAGGACTTGATCTTATAAAAGGTAGAGTGATTAAGTTCAAAACAGACCTGAAAGTGCCCCATATGGGCTGGAATAATGCAAAAACAGTAAACCAAAAAAGCACATTATTAAAAGGGATAAAAGACAATAGATTTTATTATTTTGTTCACTCGTTTTACGCTGTGCCTGTGGAAAAAAAAGTGATATTAACAGAGACTCAATACGGAGACATTCGGTTTGTTTCGGCGGTGGAAAAAGAAAATATTTTTGGAGTACAATTTCACCCTGAAAAAAGCGGAGAACCGGCATTAAAAATTTATAAAAATTTTTGGAAAGTGTGTAGTAAAAAATAAAAAAATATTTTCATTCGGTGAAATTCACCGACATATATTCATAAGGAGTTTTTATGCAGATAATACCAGCAATAGATATAAGGCGTGGAAAATGCGTTCGTTTAATCAGAGGCGATGTGCGGGATGAAACCGTTTATTCGGATGAGCCAGGAGATATAGCGAAGCTGTGGCAGATACAGGGCGCAAAACTTATTCATGTTGTGGATTTGGATGGCGCCCTTACTGGCAAGCCGAAAAATATGCCGCTCATCCTGAAAATTATGAAGTCCCTGCGAATAAAAATAGAAGTAGGCGGAGGCCTGCGGGACGAGGATGATATTAAAAAATATATTAATGCGGATGTAAAACGCGTCATTCTTTCCACTTCAATTATTGCCTCTGAAGAGTTCTTGGAAAAAATGATTGATAAGTATAAAGATAAAATAGTGATAGGCGTAGATGCAAAAAAAGATAAGGTGGCGGCAAAAGGTTGGAAGGATGTCACAGGTATAGATGTGATTGATTTTATAAAAAAACTTGAAAGTAAAGGCGTAAAAAGAATAATCTATACGGACATTAACACGGACGGAGTGCTCAAAGGGCCTAATTTCAAAGGAATAAAAAATATTTTGAGAAATACAAATATGAAAGTAATAGTATCGGGCGGAATGGCAAAACTCAAACATGTAGACCAGCTTATGGGAATAGACAAACATTACGGAAATATAGAAGGCGTCATTATTGGAAAAGCGCTCTACACAGGGGACATAGAATTGAAAGAAGCCATTAAAGCGGCCAAGGACGAGTAGAATAATGCTGACCAAACGCATAATTCCTTGTCTGGATGTCAATCAAGGCAGAGTGGTAAAAGGAATTAAGTTTCTAAATTTAATTGATGCTGGCGATCCAGTCGAAGCCGCAGTCAGATATAATAATGCTGGAGCAGACGAGATAGTTTTCCTTGACATTACCGCCTCTCACGAAAAACGCAAAACCATAGTAGAGGTAGTCCGTCGGACAGCCGAGCAAGTATTTATTCCGCTGACAGTAGGTGGCGGGATAAGGACAGTTTCAGATATGGAAGAAATTTTGCGCAGTGGCGCTGATAAAATTTCAATAAATACTGCGGCAGTTACTAATCCAGAACTTATCAGGGAAGGTGCAAAAAAGTTTGGCAGTCAGTGTATAGTAGTGGCGATAGACGCTAAACATTCGGGAAAAGGAAAATGGAATGTCTACATTCACGGCGGCAGGACAGATACTGGGCTGGATGCAGTAAAATGGGCAAAAAAGGCCTATGCCCTCGGCGCAGGAGAAATTTTGTTGACCAGTATGGACGCAGATGGCACAAAAGCTGGATATGATTTAGGACTCACAAGGGCGATATCAAAAGCAGTGAAAATCCCCGTGATTGCTTCTGGCGGGGCAGGTGGCCCTGAGCATATGGTGGAAGTTTTAAAAAAAGGCAAAGCCGATGCAGTATTGGCGGCATCTATATTTCACTACAAACATTATACTGTTCGGACGGTAAAAGAATATCTGCACCGGCACGGTATTCCCATTAGGTTATAAAGTATTTTTTTATTTAAAATATAATAAGCTTCAACATCAGCGGAGGGCAGTTTATGAAATTTGATATGGAAAAAGTAAAGTTTGACGCAAACGGACTTATGGCCGCTATTGCACAGGATGAAAAGACCGGTGAGATTCTTATGCTGGCTTGGATGAATAAAGAAGCGCTGGAAAAAACTCTGGCGACACGAAAGGCACATTATTACTCGCGGTCCAGAAAAAAACTCTGGTTCAAAGGCGAGGAGTCGGGAAATGTGCAGGAAGTAAAAAACATTTACATTGACTGCGATATGGACGCTATCCTTATGAAAGTGGAACAACTCGGCGGAGCAGCCTGTCATACTGGTTTTAAATCTTGTTTTTTTACTGAAATAGAAACGACTGGCGAAATGAAAACTCTGGGGGAAAAAGTCTTTGACCCAGATAAGGTTTATAAAAAAGGAAAATAATGCTTAACCTCAATTTAAAAGAAGTACTGCAACTTTCAAAAAAATACAATGTGATTCCGGTATTCGCACAGACCTCCGCGGATATGGAAACACCTCTATCGGCGTATATGAAAATAGATAATCCAGAGTATTCTTTTCTTTTGGAAAGTGTGGAAGGCGGAGAAAATACCGCCCGCTATTCTTTTTTGGGAAGAGAACCCTATGAAATTTTTGCGTATGCTAACGGAAATGTGTTTAGAGAGAGTAAAGGAAAAAAAATAAAATACGCTTCACAAGATCCCCTCGGAGAACTGCGTAAAATTTTCACAGAGTTTAAAGTGGCGCCGGTGGCAGGTCTGCCACGGTTTCACGGTGGTGCAATAGGCTATATGGGCTATGATGCGGTAAAACTTTATGAAAAAATACCAGCGTATCCTAAAAAAGACCTACTGGGCTGGCCGGATATATTTTATATGTTCACTGATATCCTTTTGGTATTTGATCATGTGTATCATAATATAAAAGCGGTATGCAATATTTTTATTGAAACAGGGGACACTGCCGCAAAGATAAAAACCAAATATGAAAAAGCAGTTTCAAAAATTAACTTAATTCTTAAAGATGTGGACTCGCCGTTGGAGACCAAACACCTCAAAAAACACAAAGGCAAGATAAAAATAAAAGAGGTCACTGGAAAAAATAAATATAAAGAAATGGTGGCTTTTGCAGTCAAAGAGATAAAAAATGGAGAAGCTATTCAGGTGGTGCCGTCTCAACGGTTTACCATTGACTATAACGGCGACCCGCTAAATATATATCGCGCCCTCAGGACCATAAACCCCTCACCATATATGCATTTTATACGCTTTGGCGACAACCGTATTATCGGCGCTTCCCCAGAGGTAATGGTCCGTTATGAAAATGGAGAGATTTACTTGCGACCGATTGCAGGCACCAGGCCGAGAGGAAAGAGTGCAGCGGAAGATACTGCGCTGGAACTGGAACTTTTGGCGGATGTGAAAGAACGCGCCGAGCATGTGATGCTTGTGGATTTGGCGCGAAATGATATTGGCAAAGTGGCAAAAGTAGGGTCGGTAAAAGTTAAAGATTTTATGACTGTAGAAAAATATTCCCATGTAATGCATATAGTGTCGGGTGTGACCGGTAAAATAAAACCTGGCTTGGATGGCTTTGATGTTTTTAAAAGTACTTTTCCTGCAGGCACGGTAAGTGGCGCCCCAAAAGTACGGGCTATGCAAATGATAGAACAAATGGAAACAATAAAAAGAGGACTTTATGCCGGAGCTGTAGGTTATATAAGTTTTTCAGGAAATATTGATTCGTGTATTTCCATAAGAACGGCATATTATTGCAAAGGCAAAGTGCATATACAGGCGGGAGCGGGCATAGTGGCGGATTCCGATCCAGAGTTTGAATACAAAGAAAGTATGAACAAAGCAATGGCTATGATGAAAGCGGTTAAAACCGCTTCGGAGGAGTAGTATGATTCTGGTAATAGATAATTACGATTCATTTACTTATAACATAGTGCAGTATTTGGGAGAACTTACCAAAGATATTAAAGTGGTAAAAAATGATGAGATTACTATAGCGCAGATTAAAAAAATGCAGCCTGACCATATACTTATATCTCCGGGACCGTCGTGGCCGAAAAATGCTGGGATTTCAAAAAAAGTAATCTTGGAGTTTATAAAAGATAAACCTATGCTCGGCGTGTGTCTCGGGCATCAGTGTATGATAGAAGCCCTTGGCGGAGTTATAAAAAAAAATAAAGTGATTATGCACGGAAAGGTCTCTCAGATATATCACGATGGAAAAGGAATCTATAAAGGAATGAAAAATCCTTTTACTGCCACGAGATATCATTCTTTAGTGGGCGAAAAAAAGACCCTCCCAAAAGAACTTGTAATCAGCGCGTGGACAAAACAGGGCGAGATAATGGGAGTCCGGCATAAAAAGTATAATATGGAAGGCGTGCAGTATCATCCTGAATCAATCTTGACTGAAAATGGGATTTTGCTTTTAAAAAACTTTTTAGCAATAAGAGGCTAAAATGCCAATATTCATAATGCTTTTGCTTTTAATAAGTCCGGGAGTTTTCGCAGCCCCTGTCACACAGGAGGGCACGAAACTACCGCAGAGCTATACTGCAGTTACACCACCAGCAGTGATAGCCACGATACCTGAGAAAATCATCGCCCCAGTTACTGACACAGCGAGTACTATTTTCATAGTGGCATTGACAGTCACGGCTGAGGCCACTTCCACCACCATTCCAGCACAAGTGACTTTTACAACACAAGCGGATTACACCCCAAAAGATTTTAAAGTGGTAATGAGTGACAAGGCGATAAAACTCAACTGGAAAAAAGAAGACCTTGAACTTATTTATTATAATGTGTACCGCAGGATAGAAAAAGCTCCGTATAAAATTATCGGAGAACTTTTGGCGATAGTAGAATATATAGATTCAAATATAAATACCGGAACAGGCTATTCTTACAAGGTGGAAGGCGTAGATAAACAAGGACAAATGTATATGTCCAAATCTGAAAATATAAAAACTGCTGAACTATTACCTCCAATGCAGCCAGAAGATTTTAGGGCACTTCAAGATGTGCAGGCAGTCCTTTTAAAGTGGACGCAAGCGGTTAAAGGCACAGGAGATATTTCAGGGTACAATGTGTATAGGGGAAAAAGTATTAATGAAATGACGCTGGTAAAGTTTATTCCTCTAAAGCAAGGCAATACAATGGCGTATGAAGATATGGATGGAATAGAATATGGAGTAAAATATTATTATAAATTAAAAGCGGTGGACACCACAGGCCTTGAATCAAAAGCTCCGCCAGTAGTGGGAGCGACTCCTCTGCCAGCTCCGAGAACAGGCCTAGTACTTATGCCCTCGGCATTTAGAAATGATATTTCAAATAATTATGGACTTAATGTGGACATAATGTTCGCGTATTTTATTGGGTCAATGTACGGCCAGCATAATATCACCACTGCGGATGCGGTGGGGGACGCTATAGTAGATAAAGGGAACGATGCTATGGGGAAACTCGGCGTATGGCTTTTGACTGGAGATGCGAAATGGACATTTTTTAATGAGGGCGATACAATGCCTTCGTTTGGCGCTGGGTATATGTACACGATATTGCTACAGGACTCCATAGGTGCAGGTGGAAGCTCGCAGACCACTGGTGGCTCGGCTTCTTTTTCTTTAGGAACTAAAGATTCTTTTAAATCTATGCAGGGGTTTTATTTTGTAATGAGTAAAAATGTCATTTGGGATTTTACACTTCACGGCGGCTACCTTGTCGGAAACCAATTGGCTTTTATGCCTTATTTATCAACCTATTTATATGATTACTTTCCCACAGGTAGCGAAAAATTGACAAAAGATAAAATCTTAGACAAAGGCATATATGCGGGGATAAGCCGGCCGCTTTTTGGAAGGACTGGTATTAGGGTAGAATATATTACCACGGTAGGCGCAAGCAGGTCACCCTACATAATTAACACGCATATAGATCACTTTATTAACTTTGATGTGTCTTATTTTAAATTTAATGGTGGGTATGCGTGGCTCGGGTATATTAATTTTAGGTTTACAGTTTTTCCTAATCCTTACAAATAAGTTCGTAATTTTTAGCAGAAATAAAAAAAATCCCCTCAAAACCTAACCGATTATTTTTTTTATGCCGTTCAAATAATTAATTACTGGTAATCTGGTAAGAAAAGCGGCATAGCCCTCTATATATGGAAAAATAGCTGAGGCCTTAAAATCCGCTTTGATATCGGTTTTGGAAGCCCCGACTTTTATAACAGAGATTTTATCTGATGCCATATAAAACGAGTTTAATAAAAGCACGAGCAGAGTCATACAGACAGTCCCACCGATAAATTTATCCACAGCGGTTAAGGCGAAAACATCTGCCAAGCGTGCGAGAATTATTCCAGCGGTTACCACGACGCCTGCCCCCAACACAAAAAGAAAAGAATAGGCGATTAACTTGCGGTTCATATCGTTTTTTATAAAGCTAAAAGTCTTAGCCAGTCCCTCATAGCCCATAGTACCAGCCAAAGCCCCCAATATAAAAGCCAATGGAATTATAATAATATATATACCGCGTAATTTCCAACCAATGATAAAAGATAGGCAGAGCAGGACAATGAGAATGATATCTATGTAGTTCATAACAGACCTCCCAATAAAGGTAATTTTATAAATATTAGCATAAAAGCGCGGAAAAATAAATATGAAAAGCCGCCTTGACAATATGGATTTTTCTTTATTTGACAAAATCAAACAGGTGTGATAATTTAATAATCTAAGTATGAAAAGAGATTTACAGAAAACAAAGTAATTTAAACCCTGTAAGATACTCGGCAGTGCCTGCCGTGAAAAGTTTTAAAATCTAAAAAATGTTTTCACCGGGGAAACCCGTGGATAACTTATTTCTTTTAAGAGGTGGAAAATGCCTAAAGCCAAGATTTATGTGACCTTCAAGGACGGAGTTCTGGACCCACAGGGGACTACGGTAAAAAGAGCACTGGACAAAATGGGCTACAAGAATATAGAAGAGGTAATGATAGGCAAGTATATAGAAGTGCAGATAAAAGGTACCGATAAAAAACAAATAGAAAAAGAAATAGACGAAATCTGCGACAAACTCCTGGCAAATCCCAACATAGAAAAATATACTTTTAAAGTGGAGTAAATAATGAAATTTGGAATAATAGTTTTCCCGGGCTCAAACTGCGACCGCGATTGTCTGTGGGCTGTGGAAGAAATGAAACAAAAGGGCGAATTTGTATGGCAC
>SESG01011265.1_pt1 | contig 11532 bp, 11 predicted proteins | sample 3171421 | NCBI WGS metagenome assembly SESG01 (sample SAMN10866946, study PRJNA518727) | freshwater metagenome | biome: subpolar coniferous forest; feature: holomictic lake; material: water; isolation source: holomictic Lake 227, 6 m and 8 m depth | place: Canada: near Kenora, Ontario | collected... | reverse complement strand
AAACAGCGCTGTTTTTCAATATGGCCATAACGGTAATGAGTCTTTATCTGTAAGCATCAAGACTTTTTTTGTAGCACTAAAATAATAATCGTGTTACTGATGTTCAAATAAAAAGTATCCTGCAGCTCAAGAATTGACGGTTTTTCTTCAGTTCAGTCGGCAGAAGAAGAGATGCTCAGGCTCAGATGCTTGACTCCGACCTGCACCTTGAGGGTCGTGGCCAGTTTTTCAACGTCTGAAGCACGGCCTTTTAGCGCGATGATTTCAAGACAGTGGTGATGATCGAGGTGGACATGCTGGGTTGAAATGATGGTCTCCTGAAAGTCATGCTGGATATCAAGAAGCAGGCTGACCAGCTCCCGCTTGTGATGGTCGTAGGTCATGACGATCGCGCCAGCCACCGTGCCGCCCTCCTGCCACTCTTTTCTGACCAGTTCTTCACGGATCAGGTCACGTATCGCTTCAGAGCGGCTTTTGTAGTGCTGTGTTTCGATATGACGGTCGAAAGCCTCGATCAGTGTTTTTTCAAGCGAGATACCGAATCTGTAGAGATTGCTCATCTGCATGAGAAGGGTTGGTGAACAAAACCGGGCACTCTCAACCGGTCGGTAATACCAGCAAAAGGAGGGCCATTTCCGGCAGCCCTCCAGCCAGCAGATGCAGAATCAACCGACCTGAGGCATCAAATTTCTTTACTGCTCATCAGCTTTTCGTGAATTGCCGCTGCTGCAGTACGTCCTGCACCCATGGCAAGAATAACCGTAGCCCCTCCGGTAACAATATCACCACCAGCGTAGACATTCTCCTTTGACGTTGCCATGGTAGCGATATCAACCACAATCGTATCCCGCTTGCTCACCGCAATATCCGGAGTTGTCTGCTTGATAAGCGGGTTGGAACCGTTGCCGATCGAAATAATTGCCATGTCGATGGGGAGGATGAATTCCGAGCCTGCGATGGGCACCGGACGGCGACGTCCGGAATCGTCCGGTTCGCCCAGCTCCATGCGGAGGCATTCTACCCCGTTAAGCCACTGCTCCTCATTGCCGATAAACTTCAGGGGGCTCATAAGCATGAGGAATTCGATTCCCTCCTCTTTGGCATGATGAACCTCTTCGAGGCGTGCCGGCATTTCCGCTTCTGAACGGCGATAGACGATCCAGGCATGTTCAGCCCCAAGACGCTTGGCTGTACGAACAGCATCCATTGCCGTGTTGCCACCGCCGAAGACCGCCACATTTTTACCCGTGCAGTCAAAGACCGGAGTATCATTGTCGGGGAACTGATAGGACTTCATCAAATTGACCCTCGTCAAAAACTCATTGGCCGAATAGACTCCCAGCAGGTTTTCTCCGGGGATTCCCATGAACCAGGGCAGACCGGCTCCGACCCCGATAAAGACGGCATCAAAATTCTCCTCCTTGAGCAGTTCATCAACGGTGACCGAACGGCCGGCGACCGCATTGGTGATAAAGTTCACTCCAAGCTTTTTCATTCCCTCAATTTCAGCCTGTACAATCTCCTTTGGAAGGCGAAACTGGGGAATGCCATACATCAGCACTCCTCCCAGCTCATGCAAAGCCTCGAAAACGGTCACCGCATGGCCCAACTGCACCAGATCATTGGCACAGCTCAGTCCTGCCGGTCCGCTACCGATAATCGCAACCGTTTTTCCCGTTGGCCGGGCCACCTGCGGCAGCTCCACCTGTCCGGTTTCACGCTCATAATCAGCCGCAAACCGTTCGAGATTGCCGATAGCGACCGAAGTATATTTTTTTGTCAGAATGCACATCTTCTCACATTGGTCTTCCTGCGGACAGACCCTGCCGCAGACAGCGGGGAGTACATTATCCTCCTTGATCTTTCTTGCAGCACCCGGAAAATCACCATGAGCGATAAGCTTGATAAACTGGTCAATCTTGATATTGACCGGACATCCCTTGACGCAGGCAGGCTCCTTGCATTGAAGACAACGAAGAGCTTCCTGTTGGGCCAGCTCCTTTGTATAGCCAAGATTGACCTCCTGGAAGTTATGGCGTCTTACCTCCGGATTTTGTGATGGCATCTCCTGACGAGGAATGGCAAGACGTTCTTTGGTCGTAATAGATTGTGCGTCCATAGTAATGCTTCTTTAAAAAAAGAGAGTTTGATGATGCAAAAAAAGCTGCCCCCGGCAAAAAACCGGGCAAGAAGGTCGTCATTGAGAGCAAAATAAAGCCGATGAAGGCTTCAGGGCTGCTTCTGGAGGTTGCATCGATGTGTGAATGCGTCAACGGCCTGCCGTTCCTGGGGCAGGTACATTTTGTTCCGGTCAGAAAGGTTTTTGAAATCGACCAGGTGAGCGTCAAACTCAGGGCCATCAACACAGGCAAACTTGATCTGGTTGTCAACCGTAACCCTGCAACCCCCGCACATGCCGGTACCGTCAACCATAATCGGATTGAGGCTCACAATCGTTTTGATGTGGTAAGGACGGGTGACCTCGGCAATGGCCCTCATCATCGGGATTGGCCCGATAGCAAGGACATAATCAATCGCCCTGCCCGAATCAATCAGCTCCTGCAGTTTCTGGGTGACAAAACCGTGAAAGCCGTACGATCCATCATCGGTCGTAATATAGGCCTCATCACTCACCGCACGCATCTCCTCTTCAAGGATCACCAGCTCTTTTGAGCGGGCACCGTTGATGGTAATGACATAATTTCCGGCCTCTTTCAGTGCTACCGCCGTAGGATAGGCAATTGCCGCGCCCAACCCGCCGCCAATACTCACCGCGGTACCAACCTTTTCAATATGCGATGGAGCCCCAAGCGGACCCACAATATCGTGGATGCTCTCGCCAGCCTCTTTGCTGTTGAGCTCCCTTGTCGATTTACCCATACCCTGGACAATGACGGTAATGGTTCCTTTTTCAGGATCAGCACCAGCAATCGTAAGGGGTATCCTTTCGCCCTTCTCGCTCACCCTGATCATGACAAACTGACCCGCTTTTCTTTTTTTTGCAATACGGGGGGCCTCGATCTCAATTTTTTTGATATTTTCAGCTAAAAATATTGCAGAAACAATTTTGTGCATTGGCTCCTTGATTTCGTATGATAGTGGAGAACTTGCAGTTTTTCGGGCAAGAACAAAAAGTCACTATAATAATTATTTTTTATCCAATATAAAAGACACCGCGCTCTTTTGCCCTCAATAGTTTGCATGGCATGAGAGACGGAGCGCAAGTCCCCCAGAGCGACTCTGTTGGCAGTTCTGCAATTTTAAAGTGGTTATGCACATGGTTTTTATTGCCGATTACGGCGCAGGAAATCTCCGATCTGTTCTCAAGGCATTCGACTATCTTGGCGTCAAGGCCATGGTCAGCAGCGATCCGGCCAAGCTTGCCGGCTGCCGAAAAGTGATTCTTCCCGGAGTCGGAGCCTTTGGCTCTGCCATAAAGTCACTGAATGCATCGGGTTTTACCGAAGCAATTTTGGAGCATGTCGATAAAGGAGGTCAGCTCCTCGGCATCTGCCTTGGCATGCAGTTGCTGCTTACCGAGAGTGAGGAGATGGGAGTCAACAAGGGAATGGATCTCATTGCGGGCAAAGTGGTTCACTTCAGGAGCGACACCGACAAGATTCCCCAGATCGGGTGGAACTCCGTTGACCAGCAGAAAGAGAGCGTATTGTTTCGCGGTATTGCGAACCACTCATTTTTTTATTTTGTACACTCCTATTACTGTGAGCCCGAAAGCCCCGACTCCGTGGCGGCAACGACCTGGTTCGCCGGAAAAAACTTTTGTTCAGCCATTGAAAAAAATGGTATTTTCGCTGTTCAGTTTCATCCTGAAAAGAGCTCCGATGCCGGTTTGCAGGTGCTCAAAAACTTTGCCGGGTGCTAAATCCGATTTTTGTTATTCGTTATGTTGATTATTCCAGCCATAGACATTAAAGAGGGAAAGTGTGTACGACTGACCCGTGGCGACTTCAGCCAGAAAAAAATATATCTCGACAATCCCCGCGACATGGCCATTATATGGCGCAAGCAGAATGCCAAGATGCTCCATATTGTCGATCTCGATGCGGCCCTTACCGGTGAGATGGTCAACTTTGAAAAAATCAGGGAAATTGTCATCAACATTGATATTCCTGTCCAGGTCGGCGGTGGAATCCGCTCTGCTGATGCGGTGCGGCGCTATCTCGATATCGGTGTCGGACGAGTGGTTATCGGTTCAGCCGCCGTAACCAATCCCGGTCTGGTCGAAGAGCTGTTGAAGAGCTACACGGCCTCACAGATTGTTGTCGGCATAGATGCCGAGAACGGCATTCCAAAAATCAAGGGGTGGACTGAAAGCAGCATGCTTCACGATTACGACCTCGCGCTTCAGATGAAAGCGATGGGCATTGAGCGCGTCATTTATACCGACATAAGCCGTGACGGCATGATGCAGGGCTTTGGCTATGAGAGCACGAAACGGTTTGCCGAAAAAACCGGCATGAAAATTACCGCTTCCGGTGGCGTAACCAATGCCGAAGACCTGAAAAAACTTAACGAGCTTGCCGCTTGCGGAGTTGATTCGGTCATCATCGGCAAGGCACTCTACGAATGCAATTTTCCCTGTCAGGAACTTTGGTACAGCTTCGAAGAGGGCATCAGCATTGATCATAATTTTTCGACAGCACGGAAAAAATAGCCGTTAACCACTTCCCCCCACGTGCAGAAGCAGGAGCTACCGTTACAACAGCAGATTGAGGCGCTCATTTTTGCCTCCGAAGAGCCTCTTGCGCTTTCGGCAATCCGGCAACTTGTCGCCGAAAACCTCGGCCCGGAAGAGCTGCATGCCATTGTCGAGCGGCTCAACCGGGAATATGAAGCGAGCGGAAGGAGTTTTACGATAGAATCTGTTGCCGGTGGCTACCGTTTTTTTGCCCGTCCGGAATTCGGTGACATACTCAAAAAACTTCTTGCTCCAAAAATCCGCAAAAGGCTTTCCAACTCTTTGCTTGAAGTTCTTGCTGTTATTGCCTATAATCAGCCAGTTACGAGGGGGGAGATTCAGCAGATTCGCGGTGTGAGTCCCGATTATGCGCTCGACAGGCTTCTGCTTCGCTCGCTCATCGAGGTTCGCGGAAGAGCAGATGCTCCCGGTAAAGCGCTGCAATACGGCACGACCACGGAGTTTCTCGACCTCTTTAACCTCCCGACACTCAAAGAGCTCCCTGAACTTCGCGAGATAAAAGAAATTCTTCAGGAGCATGAAGAACAGCAATCCCTTATCCGGGTGCATGGCCACGAAAACGCTTTGTCCGGAAATGAACAGGCAGGAAACGATACAGAACCATGAAAAACAGCAGTAAAGATGATGAAGTACGAATCAACCGTTATCTCGCTTCATGCGGCATAGCATCACGCAGGGCCGCCGATCAGCTTGTGCTGGACGGAAGGGTTATGGTCAACGGTGTCGTCGTGACAACGCCTGGTATCAAGGTCAGCCCCTCACGCGATGAGGTTATTGTTGACGGAGAGCGCTTTGCCCAGCCTGAACACCGCAAGGTCTACATTCTTTTCAACAAACCAAGAAACGTCATCACCACCAACAGCGACGAAAAAAAACGGGAGATGGTGCTCGATTTTATTGACGTCGAAGAACGTATTTTCCCTGTAGGACGGCTCGACAGAAAAACGACAGGTGTCATGCTCCTCACCAATGACGGCACACTGGCACACAAATTAATGCATCCTTCGTCAAATGTGAAAAAAGAGTATATTGCCGAGCTTGGTGAAAAGTTTACTCCAAATCTTTTGTCTCAACTGACCGGCGGCATGCGTTTGAAAGATACCGGAGAAAAAGTCAGTCCCTGCCGCGCAAAAATACTTGATGAGGGAATGCAGGTACTCGTGAGCATTCATGAAGGAAAAAATCATCAGGTCAGGAGAATGTTCGAGACACTCGGTTTTGAGGTAAAACGGCTTGAACGGGTTGCGTATGCAGGCCTTCAGGCAGGAGAACTCCGGCGTGGCGAATGGCGCTACCTGAGCCGAAATGAGGTTCAGGCGCTTTACAAGTTGACGGAAAGCCCGTAAGCCATCAGCCGGTTTTGTTAATGAACACAAAACCCGTGATGGCTATGTCGCAACCGCACTTTTTTAACAAACGTCATGCTGTGTGCAGGCTCATGACCGTTGCCTTGCTTGTTGCCTCTCCCTTCCCTGCCCGGGCCTTTGCGGCCGAAACCGGCGACATGCAGAATCTGCTCGACACTGCCGAATCAGAATCAAATATCGAGCAATTGCTTGATTTGTTTGACCGGCTGAAAAGCAGCAGGATAGTACTCAACCAGGCCGATGCCGACGATCTGTGCCAACTGCCCTGGCTCATGAGAGCCGATGCCGATGCTATCATCAGCCATCGGCGCAGCAAAGGGCCCATTCTCTCGCTTTCGGAGCTTGAACTCATTATCGGTAAAGAGAAAACGGCGAGCATTGCGCCCTATATTCTCTTTACCCGAGAGAGAGCGTTGCGTCAGGTACCCGAAGCAAAAGCTGCACTGGTCGATGGCACCTTCTACAGTCGCGTTTTTTGGGAAACAACGCCGCGCCAGGGTATTCTCGATGGCTCCTACAGCGGAGAGAACTACAAGCTCTACAACAGATTACAGTTTTCGACTCCCCATCTCAAAGCCAGCCTGATACAGGAAAAGGATATTGGCGAGCCTGATGTTGCCGACTTCAGCGCCATCAGCATCAGTGCATGGGATCTTGGCCACCTGAAAAGTGCTGTTCTCGGCAACTACAAACTCAATGTTGCCCAGGGGCTGCTCATCGGGCAGGGACGCTATTTCTCCAAAGGGAGCGACCCCTCCGGCAGCGTCCGGCTTCCCTCAAAGCAGCTTTTACCCTCCTCCTCAAGCGCAGAAACCGGCTTTCTGCAGGGAGCAGCAGCGACCGTGAAGCTTGATCCCTTTGACCTGACCCTCTTTTACTCCTCCAACCATCGTGACGCGGTTATCAACGATGCGGGTATCATCACCAGTTTCAGCTCGTCAGGTTACCACCGCACCGGGCTTGAAATTGAAAGAAAAGATAACGTAACCGAAATCATCTCCGGAGCAAATCTTCTCTATCGTTACCAGACAGGCCGTATCAGTGGTCGGGCAGGGGGCACCATACTCAACTACCATTACCCAATGCCGCTCGATGAGCTTGACCCTTCAGCCGCAGCAAACACGCTCTCATCAGCAACCCTCTACAGCCTTGAAACCGACCTCTCCATTGGCAAGGTCAGCCTCTTTGCTGAAGCGGCATTTTCAAGCCATCCTTCAGACGCCTCATGGATCGCCGGGACGGAATATGAGGTGCTTCACGGCATCACGACGGTTGCCGCAATCCGGCGCTACGGTTTAGGCTACTTTTCGCCGTTTGCCGGTGCCTTTGCCGAACGGGGGAGCGGTGCCTCCAATGAGCGGGGATACTATGTCGGTCTCAACGCAAAAATCAGCAACCGACTTTCAGTTGCGGCCTATTATGACCGTTTCACCTTCCCGCTGCTTGACGATCATTGCCCATACCCTTCAGATGGCGACGATGCACGATTGATCATCACCTGGAAACCCTCGCACCTTTTCACCTGGAACCTGCAACTCCAGCACAAGTACAAGGAGGAGCAGTCCAATCAGGGAACGTCAGGCGATCCTCTCTGGATGGCGCTTCCTCAAATCACCAATCGCTGCCGCCTCGATTGCGATGTGGCTCTTTCGCGTAGCGTGCAACTCAGAAGCCGCGGAGAGGTGAAAAAAGTGGTCAAGGAGTATCGTGCCGGAAATCAGCAATTTTACGGATGGCTGGCCTCCCAGCAGGCAGGGTACACGGTTGGAAAATTTGGCCTGAAAGGGCGTCTTACTGTTTTTAATAGCGATAATTACGATGCAGCGCTTTATGCTTATGAGGATGATTTGCCCCTCACCTCCTCCCTCGGGATGTACAACGGGCGGGGCAAATCACTCTTTCTGGTGGCGACATGGCAGGCTCTGCCACAACTGAAGTTTGGTGCCCGATACGAGGTCACCTGGTACAGCGACAGGGAGGTATACAGCAGCGGTAACGACGAGCGGGCAACCAGGGCTCCCGGCTCGTTCCACCTTGGCTGCTTTTTTGCATTCTGAACGCTTTGTCAGAGCGGTCAGGCGAGCCCGGCGGCCCGCATCAGCCGATCCCTGATCGCTCGGCCAAGTCCCTCGTCTGATGGCAGTTCGCAATAGATGACGCTGATGTTCCGGGCATCGCAGAGCCTGAAAAAGCCGAAAAGCTCCCGGCCGTACTCCTCAAGAGAGGAGCACACCTTGAACAGCGCAACCCCTTTCGGCTGCTCCGAGATGCCGATATAGGCCGCAGCACTCTCTTTGTGGTCGATTTTTTCGACCGCAGCAGAGAGGAGAATCGCCGCCCTTGGTGCATAATGGGGATACTTCAGCCCCGGGCACTTCGGTCTCTCCTCTCTCTCTGTAACCGCAATGGTCGTTATTTCCGGCACCACGGCCCGCAGTTGTTCGAGCGTGATCGCCCCGGCCCGCAGCAAAACGGGTCTCCCCCCCGAACAGTCAACAATGGTCGATTCAAGACCGATGGCACTTGGCGTTCCCCGCAGCAGACAGTCGATTTTACCGTCCAGATCCTCCATGACCGCCTCCCAGCTTGTTGCACTCGGCAGTCCCGACCGATTTGCTGAAGGAGCCGCAACAGGGCAGCAGGCGAGACGGAGAAACTTCCGGGCGATCGGATTTGCGGGGCAGCGTACCCCGACCGTCTCCAGTCCGGCGGTAACACTGTAAGGAACTGAGCGATTTTTTTTGAGTACCAGCGTCAGTGGGCCTGGAAAAAAGTGCTCAATCAGCGTTGCGGCCTCTACACTCACTGCAGAGGCAACCTCTGCGACCTGTTCAATACGGTAAATATGAACAATCAGCGGGTTATCTGCCGGACGCCCTTTTGCCCGAAAGAGCTGAAGAAGCGCTTCAGGGTGGCAGATAGCGGCACCAAGGCCATAAACGGTTTCCGTTGGAAATGCCACAACTCCGCCTGCGTTCAAGAGAGCGGCGGCCTCTTCAACGGAATCAGTAAGTGTGGTTTGCATGATCATGCTGAAAGCAAAAAGCTACCGAAAAATGGGGAGGAGTGTACAGAGTGTGCCCGCCACAGCGCTTGAAAGAGGAATCGAGAGGTTATCATCAATCTTGAACTCCCCGAGACGTACCATGAATGCCTCGGTCAGCGTTGCCGTTATTGCCATGATAATGCCGATAAAGAGGTTAAGACCTGGTACGATGCCGACCACAACCAGTGCAGAGAGAAAAAACGCAGCACTCCCCTCAACACTCTTCTGTCCAAACCGGTGTTTCCCGAAACTTTTTCCAACAATGGCCGCAAGGGTATCAGAAACCGCAACAAGGCTGAAGGCAGTAACGGCAATGATTTTCGGGAAAAAAAGCACCAGAAGCAGTGCTGCCATAACAATATAGGTTGCTCCGTTCAGGTGCGATTTTGCCCGCTTGAGCTCATGCGCCCTGAGCATAGAGTCAAACGTATGGTGATACCAGACGGAAACCGGCGTGAAAAAATTTTTAAGCAGGTCAATGAGAAAAAAACCTGAAAACAGCGGGACAAGCAGAAGAAGTGCAAGTTCGCGGCTGATAAACCAGTAAATTACCGGAATAGAAAGCGAAGAGAGGTGAATTGCTTTTCGCGCAACTTCATAGCGGAGTTCCAGCCGGTCAATTTCTTCCATGAGAGTATAAGGCGCTGAGCAAAAATCGTAAAAAAGGCTACTGATGAACCGGCCCTCGCCGTTCAGTTTCAGGATTGAATATACACCGAAATCTTTTTTTTCCGGTCATCAATCCGGCTCCTTGAACTCTTTTTCCGTTTCACTATCAAAACATGTATTTTGCCTCGCTTAATAAAGAGCATTTTGAACCTGCCAGGTATGAAGAGTGAAAACTTGAGGGTTGCCGCCATTGATCTTGGCACCAACTCCTTCCACATGATTATTGTCGAAGAGAGCCCGCTGAAAGGGATTGTTGAAATTGATCGTGTCAAGGATATGATCTGCATTGGACGTGGCAGCATTTCCACAAAAATGCTCAATGAAGAGGCAATGCAATCGGGTATTGCCGCCTTGAAGAATTTTCTTGTTCTTGCCCGGCACCATGGTGTCGCCCCCGAAAATATTCTTGCCTTTGCCACCAGTGCCATTCGTGAAGCCAAAAACCAATGCGACTTTATTCGTCGTGTTCGCGAGGAGACCGGCCTGAAAGTCAAGGTCATCTCCGGCAGGGAGGAGGCCGAATTTATCTACTATGGCGTTCGAAGTGCCGTGAAGATTGGCAAAAGCGCTGATCTTCTTTTCGATATCGGTGGCGGATCGGTTGAGTTTGTGCTCGTCAACCAGAAGGGTATACAACTGCTCGAAAGCCGTAAAATCGGTGTCGCAAGAATGTGCGAGCGCTTCGTCGCCTCAGAACCGATAAGCGGCCATGATATCAAGATGCTCGAACAATTTTTTTCAGCCGAGATGGTCTCAGCCGTTGAAAAAGCCTCCCGGCTCAAGGTGAGCAGAGCCATAGCCTCCTCAGGAACGGCCCAGAACATTGCCCGTATGATCTGCACCATGAACGGTCGCGAGAGTGACGCATCGCTCAACAACAGCACCTTTACCCTTGCCGAGTTTCAGCGTCTCTACCGCGCAGTCATTCCGCTCGGTGCTGTCGAACGGAAAAAACTGACAGGCCTTGATGAAAAAAGAGTTGATCTTATTGTCCCTGGGCTCATTCTTGTCGACATGATGTTCCGGCTCTTCCACCTCAAGGAGATTGTCATTTCAGATTCCGCCCTGCGTGAGGGAATGGTACTCCACTATCTCAAACATCGCATTGCTTCCGGTGCCAGGCGTGGCGAGGAGGATGAACTCGACATCCGCCGGGAGAGCATCCAGGAACTCGGCTTCCGATGTGGCTGGACGCGCGACCATGCAGAGCATGTTTCCCGTCTCAGCCTTCAGCTTTTCGACAAGCTCGCCCCCCTGCACCAGCTCGAAAAGTCTTGCCGCGAACTGCTCGAGTACGCAGCACTGCTCCACAATATTGGCGCATTTATCTCCATCTCATCCCATCACAAACACGGCCAGTACATTATTCTCAATGGAGAACTTCGCGGATTTTCCCCTTCGGAAATCGAGATTATAGCCAATGTTGTTCGCTACCACCGCAAATCAACTCCTTCGGAGCGTCATACAGCATACAGCGTGCTCAAGCCGGAGCATAAACGGGCGGTTGACGTGCTTTCCGGCATTCTGCGCCTCGCCAACGGTCTTGAGCGCGGCCACCGGAAGAACATCCAGAAAATCATGGTAGAGGTCGATGAGCGAAACATAACACTGCGCCTCAAAACCCTTTTTGAGCCCGATATTGAAATCTGGGCAGCAGACCTGCTCAAACCCTGGCTTGAAGTTGTTCTCGACAAAACCATAACCCTCGAGCCGCTCTGAAATGAAGCGGG
>SESG01009189.1_pt1 | contig 11535 bp, 12 predicted proteins | sample 3171421 | NCBI WGS metagenome assembly SESG01 (sample SAMN10866946, study PRJNA518727) | freshwater metagenome | biome: subpolar coniferous forest; feature: holomictic lake; material: water; isolation source: holomictic Lake 227, 6 m and 8 m depth | place: Canada: near Kenora, Ontario | collected... | reverse complement strand
AAGAAAGAAATTGAACATGAGATTAGTCATGCTTTAGCTAAGATTAAAGAGAGAGATCGAGAATTAAACCCACGATGGAAATACATTTTAACTTTACTAGAAAGTCCCAATGAGTCTGACTGGAGAGTTGCCATAATAGAATCAGATACTTTACTTGAAGAAGCTTTTAGAGAGAGAGGTTTAGTGGGGAATACTATGTCTGAACTTTTAGAAGAAGCCAAGATGAATGGCTATGCAAGTATTCAAAGTGCTTGGGATGCACACTTGGTTCGTAATAAGATTGCTCATGAAGGTTTGAATTATCCTATAACTCAAGTAGAAGGAAGAAGAGTGATAAAATTATATCAAAATGTTTTTGAAGACTTACAGGTTATATAAAAAAGAGTAGCAAATGCTACTCTTTTTTTATTTGCGCGGTCGACCGGAATCTTTCGCCCTACGGTCTTACCAATAAGTGATTCTGCTGAATCAGGTACTTTTCCATCTTCAATAAGGAAAAGTTTTTCAAGTCCGGTCGTTAGCAAAGCAGTTTGCTAACTCGACCTCATAAAAAGCCTCTTTCGAGGCTTTTTCTTTTGCGCGGTCGACCGGACTTGAACCGGCAACCTCTCACGTGACAGGCGAGTGCTCTAACCAGTTGAGCTACGACCGCAAATTTTTCTAAACTATAACTTTTATAAACCAAACAATATAACTTTGCCAAGGCGAGTGCTCACTATATTCTAATTGAAGTTGAGCTACGACCGCAAATACCTAACTAACATAACATAAAATAGAAAATAATTCTATCCTATTGTGTCGGTGGGAAGACTTGAACTTCCTACCTCGGGCTTATGAGTCCCGCGCTCTAACCAGATGAGCTACACCGACATATTTCGGTTTCATAGACATATTTTGGTATGTCACTTACCGAATTGTTGCGGGGGGTCGAATCGAACGACCGTCTTAAGGTTATGAGCCTTACGAGATACCATTTCTCTACCCCGCTATATAATAAGAGATTTTCTTATATCTGACTATTATACTTAAAAATGTAGAATATGCAAATTGAAAATATAGATTATATATAGTACTATGGATTGAGTTTGAACTTATTAGCCGTCATAGCTTAGTGGCAAAGCACTCCCTTGGTAAGGGAGAGAGCGTGAGTCCGATTCTCACTGACGGCTCAAAAGATACCTAAGTATCTTTAAAGGTGTATTGCTCCTGTAAAGAGAGATTCTCACTGACGGCTCAAAAGCCATCCTAGCTCACCTGGTAGAGCAATCCCTTCGTAAGGGATAGGTACCGAGTTCGAGTCTCGGGGATGGCTCCCATTTTCTTATGAGGTAGTTCGAATTTTGAAAATGCAGTACTGTAAGTACTCATATTTATTAATTAATAAATTTTATGATGAAAAAAATATCTAATGGTTCTAAAGTTTTCGAAGGCAGTAATGCAGTTACAGATTTTCTAACTCCAGGATCTTTAGGAATGACCCCATTGGTAGAACTTCCATCATCTCTCAATAAATTCTCAAAAGATGGTGTTAGGATATTTGTAAAACTCATGCAATTCGTTCCACTAGGAAATATAAAATCTATGCCTTCATGGCAGATGCTTTCTGGTATGAGTAAAGAAGATTTGAAATCCACTAAACATCTAGTTGAATACTCTTCAGGGAATACAGTTCTTTCTCTTGCTATATTATCTCGTCATTTTGGAATTCCAAATCTTCATGCGATTATTACCCCCGATGTACCTGAACACAAGAAGCGTCTTTTGAAGTTAGTCGGTGCCGACCTTATGATATCTCATGGCCCTCGTAGTCCTGATGTTCATAGTAATAAAGGAGGAGTATATGAAGCTAAACAATTAGGTAAAAAGAAGGGGTGGCACAATCTAAATCAATATATCAATCCTGGAAATATAGGAGCAGGGGAAGAGTATGTAGCCAAAGAGCTTTGGTCTCAGCTAGGCGACAGACTTTCTATTTTTGCTGCGACCATTGGTACAGCTGGTACTATCTATGGAGCAGGTTCATATCTTAAATCTAAAAATAAAGATATATATGTGGCAGGTTCATCTATTAAAAAAGGTTCTTCTATTCCAGGCCCTCGTGTAGATGAAGCTATACTAAAGCTCGGTATTCCTTGGTATGACGTTGTTGATCAAGTTATACCTATCGATGCAGTGTCTGCCTATGAACGAAGTCTAGCTCTTATAAGGCTTGGTTTATTTGTTGGACCTTCGACTGGTATGCAGTTGGCAATGATAGAAAAGATGATTAAAGAAATGAAAAGTAAAAAGACTTTAAATAAATATAGGAATAAAGATAAAGAGATAGTTATAGCTTTTGTTGCTTGCGATATGATGCATCCATATATAGATGATTACTTTTCTATACTTCCAAAAAAGTATTTTAAAGATGAACACAATTTAGAAAATAATAAATAAATATATTTTGTTATAATAAAAATATGGAAAGAGAGAAAGATGATCTAAAAAAAGAACTAGAAATCTTAGAGGCAGAGATGATTAAGAATGATTTCTGGTCTGACAAATCTAAAGCCCAAGCTACTATCAAAAGAATAGGGGAACTTAAGGACGAAATTCTAGGAGGAGAGAAATACGATAAAGGCAATGCCATCATTTCTATTCTTTCTGGTGCTGGAGGTGATGATGCTGAAGATTTCTCTTCTCTGCTTTTACGAATGTATTTAAAATATATAGAGAGGAAAGGTTGGCAAGTGACACTTCTCCATGAGAATAAGAATGATGTCGGTGGTTATAGAAATATCTCACTCGAAGTCAGTGGTAAGGGTGTATATGGAACACTCAAGAATGAATCAGGCGTTCATCGACTTGTACGCATTTCTCCTTTTAATGCTAAGGCTCTTCGTCATACATCTTTTTCTTTAGTGGAAGTTGTTCCTAAATTACAGAAAGATGATACTGTCATTGAGATAAGACCAGAAGATATGAGAATTGAATTTTCAAAGTCAGGTGGTCCTGGAGGTCAAAATGTAAACAAAAGAGAAACTGCCGTCAGGATAATTCACTTACCTACGAACATGTCAGTCCATGTCACGACAGAGAGATCCCAAGAACAGAACAGAGAAAGAGCAATGGAAATACTAAAAGGCAGGCTTTATAAGAAAAAATTAGAAGATAAATTAAAAGAAAAGGCTGGTCTCTCGACGACTAAAACCACAGAGATAGAATGGGGGAGCCAAATACGTTCATATGTCCTTCATCCATATAAGATGGTCAAGGATCATAGGACAGGAGTAGAAGTAAATGATGTTGACGGAGTGCTCGAAAGTGGCATGATTGATGATTTTATTGTTGCAGAAATGAATATGTGATAAAATTGTAGAATCGATGATCTATTTTGATAATGTTACAAAAAAATACAAAGAAAATACTTCGCTGGAGGAAGTGACACTTTCTATCGCTCCAGGAGAATTCGTTTCTATTGTTGGTCATTCAGGTGCGGGTAAGACCACTTTAACTAAATTGATATTGGCTGAAGAAGCTCCTACTTCAGGAACTGTCTTTTTTGAGTCTACAGATATCCATAAACTTTCTAAGAATGATTTGATGAATTTTCGTCGTAAAGTTGGTATCGTTTTCCAGGATTTCCGTCTACTTCCGAATAGAACTGCCTATGAAAATATCGCTTTTGCTATGGAAGCTACAGGGAAGAAAGATGAAGATATCATGGAAGATGTTCCTCATGTACTTGAGCTTGTAGATCTTACCAATAGAGCCTTTCATTTTCCTCACCAACTTTCTGGTGGAGAAAAACAACGCCTAGCCATTGCCCGAGCTATCATTACTCAACCAGATTTGATTATCGCTGACGAGCCTACAGGCAATCTGGATCCAGCTAATGCCATAGAAGTTATCAATATTCTTAAAAAGATAAATGATTTAGGTACTACTGTTATTTTGACTACTCACAATAAAAGTCTAGTGGATGGTATTAAAAAACGCGTCATAACTCTAGAGAATGGACGTGTGATAAGAGATGATAAAGAGGGTAAGTATATGCTATAATCAAAATATATGTTAATACACGCAAAAAGAATAATAAGAACAGGTTGGAATAGTTTCGTACGTAGCGGATTTACTTCGATAGCTAGTATTCTCATCATGACCATTACTCTCTTTGTGATGACTTCTCTTATTTTTGTTCAAGCATCACTTAATGCATCTTTAAATGAAATTAAAGACAAAGTAGATGTCACTATTTATTTCGTTCCTGGAGCTGATGAAACTTCTATTTTGAAAGTCGAGGATTCTTTAAAGAAATTACCTGAAATTAAAACTATATCTTACACTTCTGCTACAGAGGCATTGTCTAATTTTAAAGATAAGCATTCTAATGATTACCTTACTTTACAAGCTTTAGATGAGCTCAACGATAATCCACTAGGAGCATCTCTAAATATAAAAGCCAATGATCCTTCACAGTATGAGAGCATTTCTAAATATTTTGAGAATGATAATGCATTATCAAAAGGCGCTCTAACTATCATAGACAAGATAGATTATAGTCAAAATAAAATAGTCATTGATAGACTTACTTCTATAATAACTGGAGCAAAGAATCTGGGATTTGCCGTTTCTATCGTTCTTATAATTATCTCTATAATCATAACTTTCAATACAATACGCTTGATAATCTTTATGTCCAAAGATGAGATTGCTGTTATGAGGCTTGTCGGAGCAGGTACAAAATACGTCCAGGGTCCATTTATCGTTTCTGGTATTTTAGTTGGAGTATGTGCGGCTCTTCTGACTATTCTTATTTTCATCCCAGTTTCTATATGGCTAGGTAATAATATGACTGACTTCATTGGAATTAATTTATATCAATATTATAAATCAAATTTCTTGCAGTTATTTATTATCATGTTAGGTTTTGGCATTGCGCTTGGAAGTATTTCAAGTTTCTTTGCTATTAGTCGTTATCTAAGAAAATAAAATATGGAAAAATCATCTGAATTAAAGCTAGAGAGTAAATTATCTAACTGTAAGTATATTTTCGTTGTAGGTGGAGTTATATCAGGAGTGGGGAAGGGTATTACTGCTTCATCTATTGCACGTATTCTTTCAGATAGAGGCCAACGTGTCACAGCTATCAAGATTGATCCATATATCAATATAGATGCAGGTACGATGAATCCTACTGAGCATGGCGAAGTTTTTGTACTTGATGATGGAGATGAGACAGACCAAGACATGGGTAACTATGAAAGATTTTTAGGAGTTGACCTATCTCGTGCGAATTATATGACGACTGGGCGAGTCTATCAAAGCGTTATCGAACGCGAGAGGAATCTAGAGTATAAAGGAGCTTGTGTGCAAGTCGTTCCTCACATACCACTTGAGGTTATTCATCGTATTGAGAATGCTCGCGATAAGGCCAATGCCGATGTTGTCTTGATAGAGATAGGTGGTACTGTCGGTGAATATGAAAATATTCTTTTCCTTGAAGCCGCTCGTATTATGAAACTTCGCAAGCCAAATAGTGTTTTCTTTGTGATGGTTTCTTACTTACCTGTACCTGGAAATATCGGAGAGATGAAGACAAAGCCTACCCAGCATGCAGTGAGAACTTTAAATTCTTCTGGAATTCAACCAGATATTATAATAGCCAGAAGTAAGATGCCACTAGATGATAAGAGAAAGGAGAAGCTTTCTATGTTTTGTAATGTTCCTGTTGATCACGTCATTTCAGCTCCAGATGTAGATAGTGTTTATGATATTCCTATAAACTTTGAGAAGGAAGGCTTGGGGGATATGATCTGCGGCACTGTCGGTATGACTTGTGGTCCAGCCATAAATGAAGGATCGGCAAAGTGGAAAAAGTTTGCAAAATCAACCCATGTAAAAAATAATGAGATAAAGATAGCTATAGTTGGTAAATATTTTAATACAGGAGACTTCACTCTTTCTGATTCATATCTTTCTGTTATAGAAGCTATTAAATATTCTGGATATGCAGCTGGTAGTAAGCCCACTCTTACTTGGATATCATCTATGGACTTCGAGAAGGATCCAAAAAAAATAAAAGAACTTTCTAAATATGATGGTATTATAGTCCCTGGTGGATTTGGCTCTCGTGGAATAGAAGGTATTCTAAAAACAATTGAATATGCTCGTAAGAACAATATACCTTATTTCGGTTTGTGCTATGGAATGCAATTGATGGTTATCGAATATGCTAGAAATGTACTAGGACTTAAAGATGCAAATACTCGCGAGGTAGATCCTAGTTCAAAGAATATTGTTATCGATATAATGGAAGATCAAAAAGATAAATTAGAAAAGAAAAATATGGGAGGTAGTATGCGCTTAGGTGCATACCCTGCAAGTTTAAAGAAGGGTACTGTTGCTCATAAGGCTTATGGTGCTGCAGAAATATCAGAACGTCATAGACATCGCTATGAGGTCAATAATGCTTACAGAGAGGCCATAGAGGGTGCTGGATTAGTGTTCTCGGGGCTTTCCCCAGACGGAAAGCTTTGTGAAATAGCCGAACTTCCTGCAGGTAAGCATCCTTTTTTCTTGGGTACACAATTCCATCCAGAGTTTAAAGCTAGACCTCTCTCTCCACATCCTTTATTTACGGCTTTTATAAAAGCTTGTCAGAAAAAAATAGGTTCTAGTAAATAGTTTCTAGTGAGTAGTAAAATCCCCGCAAACTTCGTTTGCGGGGATTTTAAGGATTTTTACTATTCACTAATCACTAACTTACAAATCACTAATTCAGTTCATCTGCACCGTCTCTTATTTTACTCGTACGAACTATTTCTAATATTTTATCTACATCATCAGTAATTATAAATCTTTCTAAGTCAGAAGGAGATATAGTTTTATATTTTTCCACCATCGATTCTTCAAGTAACTTTTTGATAGGATTCCAGAATTCTGTTCCAAATAGTATTACTGGTATTGGTCCTACTTTTCCAGTCTGTAGGTGTGTGAGCATTTCGAAGAATTCATACATTGTTCCTGTTCCTCCTGCACAGTAGACTACTGCTTCTGTCGTATATTGCATTGATACTTGTCTAGCAAAGAAGAAATGAAATGGTACTTCTTTCGTTACATATTTGTTTGTATTTTGTTCTTTTGGAAGTCTGATTGTTAATCCGACGGATTCTATTCCAGCATCAAACGCACCTTTGTTAGCAGCTTCCATGATTCCTCCACCTCCGCCAGATATTATCACATAGCCTAATTCTTTTGCTATTCTGTATGACAAATTGTAAGCGTTCATGTAGTCAGGGTGATCGGGCTTAAGTCTAGCTGATCCGTAGAAAGTAACTGAAGGTCCAAGTTCTTTTACAGTATCTATTCCTTCACGAAACTCTTCTTGTATCATACATAGCTTTGTCTCTTCTCCGTCTCCACCTGTAAGAGTCATACACCCATTTTTAATATCATCTGTGGTTATATGTCTAGGTTCATATTTTATTTCTGTATTCATCCCGTTTAGAAGCAGGTCGTGGTCATTATTTTAATAAAGACTAACGTGCTTATTTTATTATAAGTAATTAAATAATATTACAATCCACATTATTCACCATGACCGCGGCTTCTAACGGGATTCATAACCCCAATTCTACCTTAAAAATCTGATGTTTCCAAACTGTATTTTTGTATAAGAATAATGGTCTAATGGTAGGAAAAATATCTCATTATTGATATAATATAAATATGCCAAGTAATTGGAATAGGGGATTAACTAAAGAAAATAATAATTCTGTTAAGAAAATATCTGAAACAATGAAAAATAAACACATTGATAATTTTTACCATTGGAGAGAAAAAATGAAAAAAGAAGGTAAAATTAAATCAATTTATCTACCTTTTAAAAAGAATGGAGATTTAGCAGAATTAATTGGTGTGACGCTAGGAGATGGTCATCTTTGTGTATATCCAAGAACAGAAGAATTAAGAATAATATCAAATTCAAAAAATACTGGTTTTATTGAAAGATACTCAATTATTTTAGAGAAAGTTTTTAAGAAAAAACCTTATATTATAAATTCAAAAATTAGTAATTCAACAAGAATTGGTCTTTACGAAAAGAACATTAGTGAAAGAATACAAATTCCTACAGGAGCACGTAAAAATATAGTTATTATTGTTCCTGACTGGATTTTAAGAGATAAAAAGTATATAGTAAGGTATCTGCGAGGTTTATACGAAGCAGAGGGAAGTTTTAATGTTCATAGCTCTACTTATACTTATAAATTTTCATTTTCTAACAGTAATGAATCAATGCTCAATAATGTATTTGATTTAATGAAAGTTATTGGTTTTAACCCGCATAAAAGTAAAAACCAGATTCAAATTTCAAGGAAAGAAGAAGTGTATAAGGCAATGAAAATATTAAAATTCAGAGACTATAAATAAATATTTTGCTGGTTGGTGTAATGGTAGCACGTCTCCCTCTGGAGGAGAAAATTGGGGTTCGAGTCCCTGACCGGCAGCAAAATGAAAATCCGCTTGTTAAAGCGGTATTTTCTTTTTTTGTTACCGGTAACGAGCAAACTTCTTTGCTCGTGTCAGGGACGAGAAAGACTTTTCTGTGGTTTGTTTACAAACCTAGAAAAGTACCAGCGACCGTAGGGCGAGAGAAGTGTATTCACAGTCCCTGACCGGCAGCAAGGGTTTTAAATATTAATTTGGTATAATACAATAATGATAATTTTTATTAATGGTTCAATAAATTCTGGCAAAACTACAGTCTCTAAAATATTAGCTTATAAACTTTCTAATGTAGCTTTAATAGAAATTGATTCACTTAGAGAAATGATTGATTGGATGCCACTCAATGAAGCAATTCCTATTAATTTAGAAAATACAATTTCATTAATCAAAAATTTTTCTAATAAAAATTTAAATACAATTATTCCATATCCTTTATCTAAGAAAAACTACGATTTCATTTTAAATGAACTTAAAGATATAAATACGAAAATCTATACCTTCACATTAGCTCCAAAACTTGAGACGGTTCTCATTAATAGGGGAACCAGAGAATTAGATGACAGTGAACGTGAAAGAATTAAGTATCATTATAATATAGGAATACATAAGCCTATTTTTGGAGAAATTATAGATAACAGTAATCAAACACCTGAAGAAACCGCTAATTTTATCTTATCTAAAATATCTTAATTTTATCCTCATTTTCTATCAAAATAGGTTCCAACTTCGTCCCAGACGGTCAGCAACGACTTTTTGAACTAGGTTTGATATAATAATTGTATGGAAAATAATAAAAATTTTAATAAACTTTCAGTTGTCTCATTAATTTTAATACTAGTAGGTCCATTATTTATAATCCTAGATAAATTACATATTTATTTACCCAAAGGAGATTTTTGGGAAATATATTTGGTAATAATATCATTTATTCTTGGATTTATTTTTGCAATTATTTCATTATATAAAATTAAACAATCTGCTGAAAAAGGAAGAATTTTATCTATCGCAACAATAACAATATTTATTATATTATCATTATTAATTTCTTATGCTTTACTTTTTAGCCAGTCAGATCCCATAAAACCAAATTCAAGAATGAAATCACAATTAGCAAGTGTAAGAGCACAAGCAGAATCATATTATCAATCATCAAATTATTCTTATGATGGTTTGTGTGAAGCCACACAAGATAAAAATGGTTTAGGTGGTAATTCTAACTCTGGACTTTTAATGGCAATCTCTGCAGCTTCAGCTAAAAATACAACTAAATGTTTTAGTGGTAGCAGTAGTTGGGTTGTAACATCTGGATTGGTTGATATTACAAAGCCATATACACATTATTGTACAGACATGACAGGAGTTTTTGAACCAATAACAAAAGCTCAAAATGATTCAATTACAAACGCCGATACTCTTTGCCCTCAGCAGTAAAGGTTCCAACATTGTCCCAACAGTAATCAAATTATGGTACAATTAAATTATGAATCTACTAGCCGGTATAATTGTTGGTTTCTTATTTTTTAAATTATTCGCGGGAAAATACGAAGGAGATAAAATTGAAAGATCTTTGCGCTTTTCTATCAAAAATAATTATCTACATATCCATCATTGGATTTTTTGTTTAACATTACTAATAATTATTTTAATTCTAGGTTTTAAGAATGAATTAATTATTGGATTACTTATAGGTTCTATAGTGCAAGGTTTAACTTATAAAGATAGATTTTTAATTATCTACTCTAAAAGTTAATCTAAATATTTCCAATAAAAAATGTTCCAACATCGCCCCAGACAGTCAGATAGTTCATTCAAGGTTTTACGTGATATAATCATTCCATGGAATCAAACCTTGAAAAAATAAATTCAACAGTACATTTTAAAAACCAGCCAAAACTCTCTGGCGCAGAGGTTGATAAGAATCGAGATGAAAGACGATTGTCGTTATTTTCTTCTATTGAGAATTTTTTGTTGAATGATGATTTATTTAAGGGAAAAGAAATTGAAGTTGAATTTTCCCATGAAGGTATTTCTTCATTAGTTTGTTTTATTGAAGGAGGAGAGAAAAAAATGGTTCTTAAAATTGCTGTAGATAATACCGTAACCGAAGGTAGTGAAGCATTGTTTCTAAGAACGTGGAAATCTATCGGCATCTCAACACCACATATTTACAAAGAGGGTAAACTTGCAGGTAGGCCATTTGTTTTGATGGAATATATCGATGCACCTACTGCAGGAGAGAAGTATAATGAGGATAAAGAAGGCAGGGAGAGTATGCATCTTGAAGTAGGGAGAATTTTACGCAAAATGCACAAACCAGAATCTATTGGATTTGGTAAGGTTATAGACGGCAAAGGAGAGTATACTTCTTTTAGAGAATGGATTGATACTCCAGATATGAGCAACAGAGTAAAGTATATAGAAGAAAATAATTTATTAACTTTAGAGCATGGAACATTTTCTCAAGCTAGAAATATTCTGGTTGATTATGTAGGTGATAGTAATAAAAGCAGTTATTGCCATTTTGATTATAGTGCTGGGCATCTTTTTGCCACAGAACCTCTAACCGTCTTTGATCCGAATCCTCTTTTTAATAATGGATATATAGATTTGGGGCGTACTTTAGTAAATTATATCGCTGCTAGTGGAACATATCCTAAAAAGATTGTGGAGGGTTATTTTGAAGAAGGTGGATTAGATGAAAAAGTTTTGCATGCCTCAATATTTATCAATATAATCTACAAGTTACCATACCAGTATCAGAAAGGAAAATCACAAACTATACAAAACTTCCAAAATTATCTTTCTCAGAATAAATTTCTCTAGATATAGTATGTTTTCTATATCTGCCTATCACTTTGGAACTTTGTTATAATCAAAATTATGAATAAAGACATATCTCAAACGAAAAATTTTACTGTAGAATCAGTAGAAAAACCACATATCACTAGGATAGATGGTGGTCATATCATGATTAGACCGAAATCAAGGATTGTTGATAGGACTAAACTTACTCCAGATGCGGCGATAGAATTGATGAAATTGACT
>SESG01014007.1_pt1 | contig 11536 bp, 7 predicted proteins | sample 3171421 | NCBI WGS metagenome assembly SESG01 (sample SAMN10866946, study PRJNA518727) | freshwater metagenome | biome: subpolar coniferous forest; feature: holomictic lake; material: water; isolation source: holomictic Lake 227, 6 m and 8 m depth | place: Canada: near Kenora, Ontario | collected... | reverse complement strand
CAGCATCACATGCTCGGCGCGCTCTTTGGGGTCGTTGATCAACTCCACTTCGGCCGCCTTGTCCAGTGCCGGGCTGGCACCCCGCGGACGCGTCCCGGCGAGCGGGCGGATGGTGATCTTTTGCTCGGTCTTGCCATCGGTGGTGACCTGTTCCTGGCGTACCAGAATCTCGGGCGAGGCGCCAACCACATGGAAATCACCAAAATGGTAGTAATACATGTATGGGCTGGGGTTGAGTGCCCGCAACGCCCGGTACAAACTCAGTGGCGACTCGGTGTAGCGCTTCTTGAGGCGCTGGCCCACCTGCACCTGCATGAAATCACCCCCGGCAATCAGCTCTTTGGCGTGCACCACGGCGGCGATGTAATCGACCTTGGCAAATTCCCGCTCCACCGGGTGGCTTTGCGTCGGCTTGACGATGGGTGCGCTCACCGAGTATTTAAGCTGCTCTTTCAACTCCCGCAGGCGCTTTTTAGCGTTGGCATAGGCTTCGGGGCGGGCCGGGTCGGCGTAAACAATCAGGTACAGCTTGCCGGAGAGGTTGTCGATCACCGCCAGCTCTTCGCACTGCAGCAACAAAATATCGGGACACCCGAGCGTGTCGGGCGGGCAGGTGGCTTCTAGCTTTTTTTCAATGTAGCGCACCGCGTCATAACCAAAGTAGCCAGCCAATCCACCGCAAAACCGCGGCAAACCGGGTCGTAGCGCGACCTTGAAGCGTTTTTGGTAGCTTGAGATGAAATCCAGCGGGTTGACGGTGGACGTTTCCACCACCACGCCATCGGTCACCACCTCGGTGCGCATGTCCGGGCCAAAACCCAGGGAACGCACCAGCGTACGGGCCGGCAGGCCAATGAAGCTGTATCGCCCAAAACGCTCGCCACCTACCACCGATTCGAGTAAAAAACTGTATTTGCCGGCTTCTTTGGAGTGCGCCAGCTTCAGATACAGCGACAAGGGCGTTTCCAGATCGGCGAAGGCTTCCGCCATCAGGGGAATGCGGTTGTAGCCTTGGGCACTCAGGCTTTTGAATTCAAGTTCAGAGATCATGAAAAAGTTCTTTCAGTTCAGGGCCAGAACTTGAGCACGCAACCGGCACCGTGTTGGCTTCAGGTTGCGGTCGTTCCAGCGGGCAGCCAAAGATTGCTGCGGTTCATTCAAACAAGGAGGGGAGAAGTCAGGCTAGCGCCGACGTAGCGTGCTGAGCCCGCCAGAGCCAGGCTCCCCGGTCGCTACAACCTGTGATGCAAATGCGGTGAATGAACATGCGGCCAGTGTATCAAACCTCATCTCATAGGGAAGACCCTCACACAGAGTCCCCACTCCCCAAAAACCGGGATAACTGAAACTTAAAAAATCCCAAAAAACAAAAGAACCCGTCAGTTTAAAAACAGAAAATGCAGTCGTCGAGGTCTAGAATTATCAGCGGGAGCCACCGGCAACACACTAGGGTTAATCATGTTTAAGTTATCTACATTGTCCATTGCCAAGCGCCTGGCCTTACTCACCTTGTGTGCAGTGTTGGGGCTTGTCTTGCTGGCTGCCATGTTCCTGATCTCGGAGCGTGGCTTGATCATGGAAGAGCGACAAAACGGCGTCCGCCAAACCGTAGAAACAGCGCACGGCGTGCTGACTTATTACCAAACTGCCGCTGTTTCAGGGAAATTGCCGGAGGCCGAGGCCAAACAGCAAGCCTTGGCTGCCATCAGTAGTTTGCGCTATGGCAACAACGAGTATTTTTGGGTTAATGACATGCAGCGTTTAGTGCTGATGCATCCGATCAAGCCTGAACTGATTGGCAAAGACATGTCGGACATGAAAGACCCCAATGGCGTCTATCTGTATGCAGAGTTCGTCAAGGTCGTTAAAGCCGAAGGCGCCGGTTTTGTCTCTTATATGTGGTCCAAACCCGGCATGGAGAAGCCTGTCCCCAAGGTCTCCTATGTCAAAGGCTTTGCCCCTTGGGGTTGGGTTGTCGGCTCGGGCGTGTATGTGGACACGATTGACTCGGTCATTGCAGGGCGCGTGCTTACTTTTTCCATCGCGGCTTTGGTGCTCGCCGCATTTTTACTGGCGATTGGCTGGTGGATTGCACGCGGCATACTGAAGCAACTCGGTGGCGAACCGGCTTATGCCGCTGACATCACACACCGCATTGCCGAAGGCGACTTGTCTGTTGAGATCATTGTCAACAACCCCGACCAACCCAGCCTGCTCAACGCCATCAAAACCATGCGCGACAAGATTGCTGCCATCGTGGGTCAGGTGCGCCAGGGCTCCGAAGGCGTTGCCACAGCCAGTTCAGAGATTGCGCACGGCAACCACGACCTGTCGGCACGCACCGAGCAACAAGCCAGCGCGCTGGAAGAGGCCTCTGCCTCGATGGAAGAACTCGGCAACACCGTGAAACAAAACGCCGACAACGCCCGCCAGGCCAACCAGCTCGCCATGAATGCATCCACGGTAGCCATCCAAGGCGGCGAAGTGGTCTCGCAGGTGGTCGAGACCATGAAGGGCATCAACGAGAGCTCACGCAAGATCTCGGACATCATCAGCGTCATCGACGGCATTGCCTTCCAGACCAATATCTTGGCGTTGAACGCTGCGGTTGAAGCAGCCCGCGCCGGTGAGCAAGGCCGTGGCTTTGCCGTGGTGGCCAGCGAAGTACGCTCATTGGCCGGACGGTCGGCTGAAGCGGCCAAAGAAATCAAATCGCTGATCAACGCCAGCGTGGAACGTGTGGAGCAAGGCACGTCACTGGTGGACCAGGCCGGCAGCACCATGACCGAGGTCGTCACCTCCATCAAACGGGTGACCGACATCGTGGGCGAGATCAGCGCCGCCAGCAGCGACCAGGCTTCAGGTGTCGCGCACATGGGCGAAGCCGTGAAACACATGGACCAGGCCACACAGCAAAACGCAGCCCTGGTCGAAGAAATGGCCGCCGCGGCCAGCAGCCTGAAAACACAGGCGCAAGAGTTGGTACAAGTCGTGGCGGTCTTCAAACTGGGCGCCAACGACCCGCACCATGGCATGGCACTGCCCCTCGCCGCCGTGCGTTCGCACAAGCCTGGGCCTTCCACCTTCAAGGGGGCCGAGAGACGGGGCGCCGGCATCCCGAAAGGTGCTGCCGCTAGAGCGCGACCAGCAGCACCGACACCGTCCAAGGCCTCGGTGGTACCCAACAAATTGTCAGTTGCCAAACCGGCTGCACCCAAAGCCACTGCACCAGCCGCGCCGGCAGCTTCAAGCAACGACGACTGGGAAACCTTTTAAACCGGCATCAAACTGAGCAGGGAGTCGGTGAACCCATCAGCATCGACCGCACGAATGGGTTCGCCATGGTTGTAGCCGTAGGTCACCAGCCACACCGGGCAACCGGCAGCGCGCGCCGCCAGAGCATCGTTGCTGGAGTCTCCGATCATCAACGTGCGGTGCGGCGCAGAGCCCAGCGCTTCGCAGGTTTTGAGCAGCGGTAACGGATCCGGTTTTTTACGTGCAAAGGCATCCCCGCCAAACGTCTGTTCAAAAAAACCATCAAGGCCTTTGGCCTTGAGCAAGGCCACCGCAAATTCGGTTGGTTTGTTGGTCAGGCAGGCCAGCTTCAAACCCCGCGCCTTAAGTTGCGTGAGGCCTTCGACGACACCCGGGAACACTTCGGCGTGTTGCCCGTTGATCGTCAGGTAATGCCGCTGGTAGCTTTGCCAGGCGGGTTCAAACAGCGCGAGCACTTCGCCTGCACTTAAATTTACAGCTGCTTCAGATTGGGTAACGTGGGCCAGAACGCTTTTAATCAAATGCTCCGAGCCTTTGCCAATGGTCTGTGCAACAGTGTCACGGTCTACCCGCGCGCTCGACAGGGCCGGTAAATCGGCCAGCATGAGGTTCAAGGCCACCACGAAGTCATCGAGGGTATCGACCATCGTGCCGTCCAGATCGACGATCACGGCGTCTATATTTTCGTAATTCAAATGAGTCGTTTCCTAAATAATCGACACCAAGCAGTGTCGGTAGGAAGTTTAAAACTGGATGACGGTCACCAGGAGTCAGTACGCGATATTTCCAGCAAAACAGGCTACTTGATATAAAAATGGACTAACCGGATCTTGTAGATCCCGCCAGTCCATTCATTTTTAAATCACGTTTACCCGTTGTGTTGATTAAAACGAGTGTTTGACACCGAAGTTAAACAAGCTGGCGTTGTTGTCTGACCCCGTACCACCGGCCACGACCGAGGTCAGCAGGTTGCTTGACCCGCCCTTTGCCATTTTGTCGGCACTCACGAATGCTGCGGTGGCGTACAGCGTGGTGCGCTTGGACAAAGCATATTCATCACTCAGGATGTACGACGTGGTTTTGTTGGTGTCGTCGTTCTTGTCCTTGCCAAAGTAAGCCGCGAGGATCACAGTGTTATTGGGTGCCAGTTTCCAATCGAGGCCCAGGCCCACGACTTCTACATTGCTGGTCTCAACTTGGCTTGAGTCCTTGTTGGTGCCGCGCAGGTAGTTGAGTTTGCCGGTGAAGGCGCCCATGGTGTAACCCGCGCCCACGGTGTACAAGGCACTTTGCTGGTCAGAGGTTTTAGGAAGATTAGTGGTCTGGTACGCGGCCGACAAGGACACTGGACCAGCGTAAGTAGCCCCCAGGGACACCACGGCACCTTTGTCTTCAGAAACACTGTAGGCCACACCCAGGCCGACCGGACCCAGCGTGTTGTTGTAGGAAATAGCGTTTTGCAGGAACACGCCTACATCGTTATTGCCGTTATTGGTGCCGGGAGCGGGGAGGGATGGAATGAGCGCGCCAGAGTTGTAGGCCCACGAATACAAACCCGAGAAGTTCTCGCGCAGACCGCGGGGGTCGGTGGCGGCAAAGGCCAAAACAGCTGGGCCGTACTGATTGCCCAGTGTCAAGGTGCCCATGCTGGCAGATGAAAATCCGACATTGGATTGACGGCGAAAGAACGTAGTCGTGCCTGCGCCGGTGTCTGCAGAAAAGTGTGACTCAAGATTGAAGTTGGCCTTCAGGCCGCCACCCAAGTCTTCCGAGCCACGAAAACCCCAGATGCTGGGTGAAATTCCGCCGTTGTAAAGCTGAGGCGAAGATACGGCGGGGCCAGTATTGTTCTGGACCAGCAAGCCGAGATCAATGGCGCCGTAGATCGTCACGTTACTTTGTGCCAGGGCGGCACCGGACACCAGCGCCAGTGCGGCCAGCGCCACGATTTTTTTCTGCAGGGAATGCTTCACGATCTTGCTCATTAAGAGTCTCCTCATTAGTTGTTTGATAAATGTCACTTGTTCAAGAATGACCATGCGTTAATGCAAATTGCATGCCCAATGCTTTTTGAGGAAATTTAATGCCATCCCAGCAACGTGATTTGCATCAAGTTAGCTCTGAGTGAAGTCAAAAAGCCAAGGGCGTTGTGCGCCACTCATGCGTGAAAGTGAAAGGGGAAATTGATCCATCGAGGCTGCTCCAAATTGGATCAACTCGCTTTTTTCGCCGAAAAACGCGTCAATAACAACGCATTGAGGTCGGGTTTACCTTAACTTGCTACGCTAAGAAAAGCAGTTGCCTACTTGACCAACTGGTTAAGTTGAATGATCGGCATCAGCACCGCCAGCACGATCAGCATCACCACCACGCCCATCGCCACAATCAGCAGCGGCTCCAGCAGGGTGGCCAGCGCCATGGCGCGCCGGGCGACCTCGGTGCTAAGTTGCTTGGCGGCGCGTTGCAGCATCAGCGGCAACTGGCCGGTTTGCTCACCCAGGCGGGCAAACATGGCGAGCAATCCAGGGAAGCGTTTCTTCTGGGCCAGGGCGGACGCCAGCGGCGCGCCTTCGCGCACCAGCACCAAGGCATCGAGCGCATCGGCGCGCATGGCCTGGTTAGACAAGGTTTCGGCGGCGGCCTGCAAGGCTTTCAGGATCGGCACCCCGGCGGCGGCCAGCATCGCCAGCGTGTTGGCAAAGCGCGCGGTGTTGTAACTGCGCGAGAGTTTTCCCAGAATCGGCAGGTTCAGCCAGGCAGCGTCAAACTTTTCACGAATTAGTGGTCTAGCCAAGGCCAGACGTGCGCCAACAGCTATTAATAAAATAGCAATCAACATCAGCCAACCGTAGCTGCGCACAAAGCTGCTCATGCCGATCATCAGCACCGTGAGCAGCGGCAAGGCGCGCTTGCTGCCGGCAAACACATGCGCCACCTGCGGCACCACATAGGTGACCAAAAACAGCACGATGACCACCGCCACCAAACTCACGATGGCCGGGTAAAGCGCCGCGCCGATGAGCTTGGACTTGAGCGCCTGCTGCTCTTCCAGGTCGTCGGCCAAGCGCTCCAGCACCAAGCCCAAATTGCCGCTTTGTTCGCCCGCGCCAATCACCGCTTGGTAAATCGGACTGAACTCGCGCGGATGCTGCGCCAGCGCCCGCGCAAACGTCGAGCCGCCGTTGACCTCGGAGCGCAAGGAGGCCACCAGATTGCGCTCGGGCTCGCCTTCGGCCTCCTCCGACAGCGAGGCCAGCGCCCGCTCCAGCGGCAGACCGGAAGACACCAGCCCGGCCAACTGTCGCGTCCACACGCCCAGACCGGTGGCGTTGAACACGCGCCGCTTCATGCGACTACCCTGCCCCGTCGCACCTACGCCGGATGCTGCGTCGGCGCTGACCGATTCGACGCTCAAAGGCACCATCGACTGCAACCGCAACAAGCTGCGGGCAGCCTTGGCCGAGTCGGCCTCGATCACGCCTTTGCGGGTTTGCCCCTCGGCGGTGAGGGCTTCAAAAGAATAGGCGGGCATGGGGCTAATCCCGCGTGACGCGGACCAGTTCTTCGCGCGAGGTCACGCCCAGTTTCACCAAGCGCTCGCCATCGTCGCGCATCAGCGTCATGCCCCCGGCCAGCGCGGCGCTGCGAATGTCGGCTTCTGACGCGCGACTGTGAATTTGGGCGCGAATGGCGTCATCGGTCACCAGCAGTTCAAAAACGCCCGAGCGCCCGGCATAGCCGGTTTGACCGCAGGCCGGGCAACCGTCCCCATGGCAACTCCGGCACAGCTTGCGCACCAGTCGCTGCGCCAGCACACCGAGCAGCGAAGAGCTCAGCAAAAACGGTTCCACGCCCATGTCGGTCAGGCGCGTCACGGCGCTGGTGGCGTCGTTGGTGTGCAGCGTGGCCAGCACCAAATGGCCGGTGAGCGAGGCTTGAATGGCGATCTGCGCGGTTTCGAAATCGCGGATTTCGCCGATCATGATGACGTCCGGGTCTTGCCGCAGGATGGCGCGCAAGGCCTTGGCAAAGGTCAAATCAATCTTGGCGTTGACCTGCGTTTGCCCAACGCCCGACAGCTCGTACTCAATCGGGTCTTCCACCGTCATGATGTTGCTGCGGCTCGCGTCCAGCCGGTTCAGCGCCGCGTAGAGCGTGGTGGTTTTGCCCGAACCCGTGGGGCCGGTCACCAGAATAATGCCGTGCGGTTGCTCAATCAGCTTTTGGAAACGGGCCAGGATGTCGCCTTGCATGCCGAGGCCTTCAAGGCTCAGCTTGCCTTCGGATTTATCCAGCAGCCGCAACACCGCCCGCTCACCATGCGCGCTGGGCAAGGTGCTGACGCGCACATCCACCGCCCGGGTGCCAATGCGCAGCGAGATGCGGCCGTCTTGCGGCAAACGGCGCTCGGCAATGTCGAGGTCGGCCATAATTTTGAGGCGCGAAATCAGCGCGGCGTGCAGGGCGCGGTTCGGCTGCACCACCTCTCGCAGCGTGCCGTCGACGCGAAAGCGCACGCTGGAGTGGCGCTCGTAGGGCTCGATGTGAATGTCGCTGGCGCCATCGCGCGCGGCCTGCGTCAGCAGCGCATTGAGCATGCGGATGATGGGCGCGTCGTCGGAGGTTTCCAGCAAGTCTTCGATCGCGGGCAGGTCTTGCATCATGCGCGACAAGTCGGCATCGCTCTCGACCTCGCTCACCACCATCGCCGCGCTCGACTCGCCCTGCGCGTAGGCGGCGCTGATGCGCTGGATCAGCGCCTGCGCGGGCAGCGCTTCAAGCTGGCACTGCGGGTATTTGCGCAGCACTTCACCGGCGGCACTCGGTGCCGTGTCCGGGTGCAGCCAGAGGGTGAAAACGCCTGCATTTTCTTCCAGCAACAACTGGTGGGTGCGGGCAAAAGCGTAGGGCAGCGGGTAGCGCATGGCGGGTCGTGATCAGGGTTGCTTGGGCTCGGCGGCAGGAATCACGGGCTGGGGCAGCGGACTCACTGGAATCGATGCAGCGTCACCCTGCGTTGACTTGGCAGGCGGCAAAGCGGGCAGCGTGGCGGCTTCGTTGATTGGCACCACCGTGCTCGGCACCGGCTGCGCGTCCTTCAGACCGGCACGCATCATCTCGTAGCGGCCCACCGACAAACGGTCGGTGGCGGCGGCATCACGCACCACCACCGGTCGCAGGAACACCATCAGGTTGGTCTTCTTGCGCGACCGTGCTTCGCTTTTAAACAGATTGCCAAAGAAAGGTACATCGCCCAGTCCGGGCACTTTGTCCTGGTTGCCGGAATACTCGTCTTGCAGCAAACCGCCCAGCACCACGATGCTGCCATCTTCAACCAACACGGTGGACTCGATCGTGCGTTTGTTGGTGGTCGGGCCGTTGATGGCGTTCACAGTCGAGGCTTGCACACTGGAAACCTCCTGGTAAATCACCAGCTTGACGGTGCCGTTTTCGCTGATTTGCGGCTTGACCTTGAGCGTCAGGCCGACGTCCTTGCGCTCAATGGTCTGAAACGGATTAACTGAACTGCCGCTGCTGCTACTGCCGGTATTGGTGAACTGCCCGGTGACGAAAGGCACGTTTTGACCGATGACGATCTTGGCCTCTTCGTTGTCAAGCGTCAGCAGGTTAGGCGTCGACAACACATTGCCGCTGCCAGACTCTTCGAGAAACCGCGCCAAAAAGCCCAGCACAGGCAGGCCATTGGACTGTTTGACGACACCCAAATTAATCCCCGTTGAGGGGGGCGTCAATTTGCCGTCACTATTAACCATACCAAATATGTTTTTGCCGCCAATGCTGAAATTAGTGCCGAGCAAGCCAAGAATGTTGTCACCCGTCTGGCCGGCACCGGCCTGCCACTGGATACCAAATTCAGCCGCCTTGTCAGCACTCACCTCTGCAATCAGGCTCTCCACAAACACCTGCGCCCGCCGCGCATCAAGCCGGTCGATGACCGCCCGCAACTGCCGGTACTGTGGCTCGGGCGCGGTGATGATGAGCGAGTTGGTGGACGCATCAGCCTGCACTTGTCCGCCGGTGGTAGTGGCAGGCCCGGCGGCAGCGCCTCCGGCGGTCGGCGTGGCGGGAGTGGCGCGAACTTCCCCCGACATCGCGGCGCGCAGGGTCACAGCCAGTTTGGTGGCGTCGGCGTTCTTCAGGTAGACCACATAAATATTGCCCGCTGCGCCATTGGCGCCATTGCCAGCGGGTTGGTCCAGTTTCTCGACCAAAGACTTGACCAGCGCGGCACGGGCCGGGTTGGCGGCCCGCAAAATCAGCGTGTTGGAGCGCGACTCGGCGATCAGCGTGGTCTTGAACGAGGTGTCGGCCTGCCCGGCCGGGGCGCCGCTGCCGGAGGACTCCACCAAGCGCAGCACCAGTGGCGCGAGGTCGACCGCGATGGCGTGCTTGAGCGACAAAATTTCGACATCGGTGGCGTTGGCGACGTCCATCGTCGCGATGATGAGCGCCATGCGGCGCAGGTTGTCGGCGTAGTCGGTGATGATGAGCGAGTTGTTGCCGGGGTTGGCGTTGATGGTGTTGTTGGGGCTGATCAGCGGGCGCAGCACCGGCACCAGGTTATTGGCCGACTCGAAGTTGAGTTTAAAAATCTGCGTCGTGATCTGGTTGCCAATGGCCGCGCCGGTGGCCTTGTCGTCTACCGTGACGGCGCTGCTTTGCAGCTTGGCATCGGCCTCGGGCACCACCTTGTAGAGCCCGGCCGACTCGACCATGGTGAAGCCCTGCAAGCGCAATGCCGCCAGAAACTGGTTCATGGCCGTCGCCCGGTTCACCGGCTTTTCAGTCACCAGCGTGAGCGTGCCCTTGACGCGCGGATCGACCACCACATTGGCACCCGTGATGTTGGCCATGGTGCGCGCCACGGCTTCGATATCGGCGTTGTTGAAGTTCAGCGTGACCGGCTCGCCCACCTTCAGGGCGGGCGCCGTCTGCGCTTGCACATTTAAGGCAAACAGGCCTGCAGCCCCCGTGATTAAAGCGTAAACAGCTATATAACTTATAGCGGTTTTTGATTTTTTGAAGTCACAAAATTTCATACAGATTCAACCCACTTTGATGATGGCGCGAGCGCCGTCGCGGCGCCCGATGATATTCAGAAGATTGGACAAGGCTTCCTGCCGCTCTGGGGCGGCACTGGCCTCGCCGTCAAACCGGAGTTTGGCGCCGACCCACTGGCCGCTTCCCGACAACTGCAAGCTGCCCTCCAGCGTTTCCAGTTGCAACGTGGTTGCCGCGCCGCCCACCACGGTAACGCGGTAGCTGCCCATCGGTTTGAGCGTTGACAAGCGCGATGAGATTTGATTGGCGTCCAGTTGGGCGCGCCCGGCCACAGCTAAGCGCCCGGCCGCCCACTCCAGCGTCAGCCCCTGGGTTGACAAAGCCAGACTGCCTTCGGGCTGCACCGTGTTCCAGGGCGTGCCCAAACCGGCCAGCGCCTGGGCGGGCCACTGCGACTGGCTGTCTGCCAACATCAGTTGGGTACCGCCCCAGCGCGGCATCAGGCTCAGGCGCCAAGGCTGCTGCAAGCAGCAATCGGCCAGCACATCGGCATTCAGCCCCGCGCCGGTGAGCGACATCTTCCAGGCCAGGCGGCCCGGCAAAGTAGCGGCGTCAGCACTGCCGGCACCGCCGGCCAAGGTCAATTGCGCCGACCCATTCCAGAGCGTGCCGCGGGCATCCTGCAGCAGAAAGCGGCCCTGACTGACGGTTTGCACAGAGGGGGTGAACCAACTGGCGGGCAACTGCCACAAGGTGGTGAGCAGCAAGCCCAGCAACGCGCCAGCCAGCGCCCAAGTCCACGGGGTGCTCGAAGGTCGCGTCACTGCAGGCTCAGCACCAGCGTGCCGTCCCAGGTTCCGGTGGCGCTGCGCTGCAGGCGCGCCTCGCTCGGCATGGCGTGGGCATTCAGGCGGGCTTGCGCCAGCCATTGCGCCAGGACATCGGCCGACACCCCCTTGAAGGTGACGCTGACGCGTTCGCCCACCACCGTCATTTGGGCCGTGGAAGCCAGCGGCTTGACCGAGGCTTCAAGTAGGCGGCGGGCCTCTTCCGCCGACGGCCGGGGTTGGGCCTGCAACGATTTAGCCTGCGCTTGCAGGCGCTGCATCTGCTGCAACTGGGCCTCCAGTACCGGGCGCTGTTTCTCAACGGTCCGCAAAGTGGCTAGCGCCGGGGCCAGCCCGACCCACCAGACCAGCGCACTGACGACCAGCGCCAGCGCCGCCAGCACCATGCG
>SESG01029033.1_pt1 | contig 11537 bp, 8 predicted proteins | sample 3171421 | NCBI WGS metagenome assembly SESG01 (sample SAMN10866946, study PRJNA518727) | freshwater metagenome | biome: subpolar coniferous forest; feature: holomictic lake; material: water; isolation source: holomictic Lake 227, 6 m and 8 m depth | place: Canada: near Kenora, Ontario | collected... | reverse complement strand
AAATGCTCTAAAGCCCGGCAAGCGAAGGCTTTTGACCACCTTTATGCCCTTACCCGTAGCGCAGCGCCTCAATCGGGTCGAGCGTGGAGGCTTTCCATGCGGGGTAAAGCCCCGAGAGGATGCCGATGCCCACGGCGAAGCTAAAGGAAATCATCACGGCGGAGGCGGTGATGATCGGCGCGTTTTCCGTGGGCGAAAGCAGGATGAGCAACTGGATCATGCCAGCGGCGGCTGCCAACCCCAGCAGCCCGCCAATGAAGCCGATGACGCCGCTTTCCACCACAATCTGGATGAAAATATCCCGCTGCCGCGCGCCGATGGCCCGCCGCACGCCGATCTCCCGGATGCGCTCGGTGATACTCGCGAGCATGATGTTGGTGATGCCAATGCCCCCCACCAGCAGGCTGATCCCCGCGATAAAGCTGCCGCTCAAGCGGGTCGCACGCACGCTCGACTCAATGCTGTCAAACCACTCCTCGCGCGTGTCGAACCCGAAGTCGTCGATTCCGCGATGCGTCCGGGTCAGCACGGCGCGCACTTGATTGAGCGCCTCCTCAAAGAGCGAGAGGTCGGCGACGCGAATGGCAATCCGGTCGAGCCTCCGGTTCGCGCTGGCATCCGTATTGGCAGCGGTGCGGAAGTCAAAGAACAGCGTCGAAATGGGAACCACGATGGCGTGATTCTTCCACCAGTAGGTGTCGAATTTATTCGCATGCGCTTTCTTTTTTCCCAACCGCTTCACCCGCAGTTCGTCTGCTGCGGCGCTGACTCCCGCCTCGCGCTTGCGCCTGGACTTATCGCTTTCACATAACGCAAACGTGCCGATAATGCGGTAGGGCGTTCCGTTGAGGCGGATGGTCTCGCCCAGTGGGTTGCAATCGGGATTCTCCGGCCAAAGTTCCGCTGCGACGCTGGCGCCGATCACCACCACGCGGCTCACTTTATCGATATCCGTCTGCCCGATCATTCGCCCGGCTGCCATCTCATACTTGCCCACTTCCAAAAACTCCGGGCATGCCCCCGAAACATTGAGACGGATGGTTTTGTTGGAGCGGCTGATGGCCGTGTTGCCCATGATGATCTCCGGCGAAACGAGGTCGATCAAGGGAGCGCCTTTGCGCAAGGCGTCCACATCATCCATCGTACGGCCCGGCGAGAGAAAGGCCAGGTCTTGAAGTTCCTCCGAGGGATCCTTTGTGGTGATCTCCACCCGCTCCACGCCGCCGCTCGCGGCCAGCGTTGCCCTCATTCCCTGGGCGATGCCTTCGGTGAGGGCGAACATTGCCAGCAAGCTGGCCACCCCCAGAATGATGCCCAGCATCGTGAGAAAGCTGCGGAATTTGTGGGCGCCAATTTCCTTGAGGCCAATGAGAAGACCAAACCAGAAGTTCATGATGCAATGCCCTCCGTTGAAGATGGCAGCAAGGGCGCCGTGTTGGACACCTGCGCCTCCGCGCCGAGGCGGATCCGCCCATCGCGCATCTCGATGCGGCGGGGCAACCGGGCCGCAATGGTGTTGTCGTGGGTGACGATCACCACGGTGCGACCGCTGGCAGCCAGTTCGCTAAAGAGCGTCAGGATGGCTTCGCCCGTGTGCGAATCGAGATTGCCGGTGGGTTCGTCGGCAAAGATAATTTTCGGGTTGTTGACAATGGCGCGCGCAATTGCCACGCGCTGGCACTGGCCGCCGCTCAACTGGAGCGGGGTGTTGTGCACGCGGTTCATCAAGCCGACCCGCTCAATGGCTTCCATGGCCCGTTCCCGTCGCACTTTGGCGCTCACTCCGGCGTAAACCATCGGCAGTTCGACATTGCGCAGCACATCGAATTTCGGCAGCAGATTGAAGGACTGAAAGACAAAGCCGATCTTGGCGTTGCGCATGACGGAAAGCGCGTCATTGCTGGCGCGCGAAATATCAACGCCATCAATCAGGAGCCGCCCGCTGGTGGGCGTGTCCAGGCAACCGAGCAGATGCATCAAAGTCGATTTCCCCGAGCCGCTGGGGCCGATGATGGCGAGAAATTCGCCCGCTTCAATGGAAAGCGTCACCCCGTCGAGCGCCGCAATCTCCTGCTCGCCTACGCGGTAGGTTTTTCGGATATCGTAGAGTTCAACAAGAGCCATTGGGGGAGGAAAGAGACTAGGGAGGAGAGATTATAGAGGGGTGAGAGGAAAATCCGGTGCTATGATTTCTTTTCCAGCACGCGCGGCTCCACAGTGAGGATTTTTTCCCCTTCCTTCAGCCCTTTTTTGATTTCGGTGTAATCCAGCCCGGCGACGCCCACGACCACCTCGCGTTCCACCGGTTTGCCGCCCTCCAACACATACACCACCCGGCGCTCTTTGGTTCCCCGGAAAATAGTGGAGGCGGGAACGCTCACTGCCTGATCCGCGTGCGCCACGGGAACCGTCAGATTCACCATCATCCCCGGACGCAGCCGCGGGCTCGGCTTTACAATGGCCGCCTGCACTTGGAAGCCTTTCACGCCGTTCTTGATCGTGGCCACCGGAGCAATAAAGCAAACCCGGCCCTCCATCGTCTCCTGCTTGGCCGCCTCCATCGTCAGCTTCACCGTTTGCTGGAGTTGCAGCATGGCCACATCGACTTGGTTGACGTTGGTGGTGACGAGCAGTTTGGAGAGGTCGGCCACGGTCATCAGGGTCGTGCCCGAATTGACGCTCGCCGCAGGCACCACCACCTGACCCTGCGTCACCTGCACCTGCAATACCGTTCCGTCCGAGGGCGCGACAATCCGCGCTTTGCTGATCTGATCCGTCACGGTCTGGAGTTTACGCTGGGATTTGGCCAGTTCGTTCTTTTGGATCGCCAGATCACTCTCCAAGTTATCAAAAGCCTCCTTGGTGATAAGCTTGGCCTTGAAGAGTTCCTTGCCCCGGTTGAAATGGTCTTGCGCCCGCTTCACCAGCAACTGCCCGCCGTCGATCTCCACCATGACGCTGGCCTTTTGGTTCTGCAAATCCGTGTCGTCGATCTCGCAAAGCAACTCCCCCGCCTTCACCTTCTGGCCGGGCTCCACATGGAGCGCCTTGATCTTGCCGCCCACTTCGCTCTTCACTTCGAGTTGAAATTCCGGCGCCACATCCCCGGCCACGTCAATTGAGTAATCGATATCGCGACGTTCCACCGGCACCACATATTTTTCTGGAATCTCCTGGGTTTGCGCCGCCGTCATCCGGCTCCAGTACGCGCCAAGGGGCTTGTGGCCCGTGGTGAACCAGAGGGCGGGAAGAACAAGAACAATCAGGAGAAACGCGACAACCTTCTTCATTGCACCACATAAACCACACGCTCCGGGAAAAAAGTGCAACAAAATTGCGCAAACAAAAAGGAATTAGGAAACCAGGAAGCCAAGAACAAAATTTGTGTGCTTTGGATGAAAAAATGACAAATGACAGTATTTATGAATGCTTGCTCTGCCGTATTTTCCTGGCTTTCTGGCTTCCTAATTATTCCATTCGTGAACAGGCTCTGATATTAACGCCGCGCGTGATCGGTGCGGTCTTCCATGACGTGCGCCGCCCAATCGAGCGCGGAACTGGCCGCGTCCCACGTGTCCACAAACGGCTCGCGCCCCGCAAGCAACGCCTCCATGCGGTGTTCCTGGTAGGCGAGTTCCGTGGCAAGCGGGAGATACACTTCCCGGTGGCCCGTTTCGTTGGCGTAGTCGAAGAGCCCGTTGTAACAATGCCGGGCATCCTCCCATCCGGGATGGTTCATAATGGGATAAAGGCACAGCCCCTCCAGCGGCACCCCCAAGGCGAGCGCCGCCGCCGCTTCATTGGTAATATACCGCAGCCACGCCGGGCGCGTTTCATCTTCAATCCCCGTTTCCGCAATGAAAAGCGGACGCTGGTAGCGTTCGTGAAGCTCCGCCAACATCCAGCGCACATGCCGGTAGCGGGGATCGGAAGGGGCAATCATGGAGCCGTGTCCGCCGGGATAACACCACTGGTTGTGGATGTAGTAGTTGACGCCGATCACGTCGAGAAATTCGGGCCGCCCACCCAGTTCCGGTTCCAGCCGCCCGCCAATCATGTCCCAGGCATCGAACTGGCTCTGCCGGAACGCCTCCGCGGGGAGGGCATCCTCGGGGCGATCCCGCCGTGGGAGGACGTTGATCATCGGGTCCACTTGAATCAAGCGCGTCGCCGGGTTCACCTTGCGCAACTCCCCCATTGCCGCAACGCTGGCGCGCACCAACTGCCGTTTCAACTCCCCGCCGCGCCCTCGGGCAAAGGGATTCAAAACGCCGCTCTCCCCCGCTGCCCATGAGAAAAACGAGATTTCGTTGATAGGCACCACAAACGGCACGCCGACACCCTCCTCCTCCAGCAGAAGGGCGAAAGCGCGCGCAAACGAGGCAAACCGCTCCACGAACTCCGGCACAAAGAGATCCAGCCCCTCCGGCCAGCCGTAGTGAAAGAGATCCCAGAGCACCTGCGTCCCCGTCTCCCGGGCCGCGCGCAACATGGGGAGGAAGCTCGACCAGTTGTACACGCCCGGCTTGCGCTCGATCAAATGCCAGCGCACCCCGTCGCGCACCGTCGCGATGCCGTATTCACTCAGCGTGCGGTAATCCTGCGCGGCAAAGCGGTCATGCTGGGTGGCAGCCAGCATGTCCAAGCGGCGTCCATTGGCAAGCCGGTGTGTGGAACACTCAAAGCCGCCCAGGAAAAAACTCTGGAACAAAGGGTGCGACGGTCTCATCTGAGACGAATCGCATCTCGCCGCCTCTGCGCGTCTCAGTGACTTACCTACACCGCCCCCGCCAAAAACGGGTTCGTGGCCCGTTCCCTGCCGATGGTCGTGGCCGGGCCGTGGCCGGGCAGCACGCGCACGTCATCGCCCAGCGCCAGCACTTTGTTGACGATGCCGGTGATCAAGAGCTGCTTGTCCCCACCAGGCAGATCCCAGCGCCCCACCCCTCCGGCAAACAAGACGTCGCCGCCGAACAGGAGTCGCTCGCTCTTGGCGAAAAAGCAAAGCGAACCGGGGCAGTGACCCGGAACGTGCAGCACTTGGAAATCGATCCCCTCCACCGGCAGCGACCCGCTTTCTTCAATCAGAAAATCCGCCGCCACGCACTCGATGTCCCATGGAATCCCAATGCGCTTGAAGAAGCCGGGCTCGGTCATCATGGCGATGCCGTCGCGGTGGTAGCCAACCTGGCATCCCTGCGCGGCTTTGATTTTTGCGGCGTCCATCGTGTGGTCAAAGTGGCCGTGGGTCAAAAGCAGGGTGCTGACGCGCAGGCCGCTACGCTGGAGCCAATCGAGCGCTCCCTCGGGGGCGTCGATAAGAATCCCGCCCTGCGCGGTTTTGATAAAGAAGCAATTCGTTTCGAACGCTCCGCCGGTAAAGGTGTCTATGTGCATGACTGGAAGGAAGGGGACGGCAATTTGCCGGGCGACGCAAGCTTGATTTCACACGAGATTGGCAGGCGAAGGCCAAAAAGGATTGCGCGTTGCCTTATTCCGGCTTTGATTACCCTGACCACGCATGAAATCTCTACGCTCCCTTTTCGCCCTCCTTGCGACGTTTGCCGTCCTTGCCGCCTCGTCGCCGCAGGCCAGCGCGGACGTTGAGCCCGGCCAGATCACCAGTTCCATTGGCCGGGTGCTGGAGCAGTTCCACTACAGCCGCCACAAGCTGGATAACGAGTTTTCCAAACGCACCCTCCTGCGCTATCTGGAAACACTGGACTACAGGCACCTCATTTTCACCCAGCAGGATATTGACGCTTTTACCGATAAATACGGCGGCGCCCTGGACGATGACATCCTGCTCGGCAACCCAACCCCGGCCTACGAAATTTTCGACCTCTACAAAAAGCGGGCGGAAAGCCGCGTAGCAAAGGTCAAGGAATGGCTGGCCACGGAGAAATTCACCTTCAAGAGCAACCGCACCTGCATGATCAACCGCCAGAAAGAACCCTGGCCCAAGGATGAAGCCGAGGCAGAACAGCTCTGGCACGACACGCTCGAAAGCGAATACCTCGCGCTGAAGCTGGCTGAAAAAGCCACTGAACCGCCCGTAAAAGTCTTGAACCGCAAATACGACACCTTCCTGCGCACTCTGCATGAGCAGACGAACCGGGACGCCGTGGATCAGTTCCTCTTTGCGCTTGCCCAGACCTACGACCCGCACTCCGAGTACATGAGCAAAGAGGAATACCAGAACTTCCTCGTCACCATGAAGCTCTCCCTGGTCGGCATCGGCGCGGTGCTCAAAAAGGGCGACGACGGCTACACAAAAATCATGGAGTTGGTGGTCGGCGGCCCGGCGGAAAAGGAAGGCCACTTGAAAGTGGGCGACCGGATTGTGGCTGTCGCCCAGGGCGACAAGGAATTCGTTGAGGTCATGGACATCAAACTCGACAAGGTCGTTTCGATGATCCGCGGCAAGAAGGGAACCCGGGTGCGCCTTCAGGTGATCCCCTCCCACGCCGCAGACCCGAGCGCCCGCAAGGTGGTGGAAATCTGGCGCGACGAGGTCAAAATGAAAGACCAGGAGGCCAAGGCCTACCTGATCGAAAAAACGGACGCCAGCGGCAAGCCCTGCCGCATCGGCTGGATCACGCTCCCCAGCTTCTACGGCGACATGGATGGCTCCAAAAGCACCACCGAAGACGTCCGCGCCCTCGTCAACCGGCTCAAGCAGGAGGGCATCGCGGCGCTCGTCATCGACATCCGGCGCAACGGCGGCGGCTATTTGACCGAGGCCACGAAATTGACCGGCTTGTTCATCAAAAAAGGCCCGGTGGTGCAGATCAAGGACGCCAACGGAAAGATCGATGTCTTAAAATCGGAGGATGAGGCCCCCGTCTACAATGGGCCGCTGTTGATTTTGACCAGCACCCTGAGCGCCTCCGCCAGCGAAATTTTCGCCGGGGCGTTGCAGGATTATGGGCGCGCCGTCATCGTGGGGGATCGCCACAGCTTTGGCAAAGGAACCGTCCAGAACTTGATTCCTGTGGACAAGGTCATGCAATTCTTAAGCGGCTCGGGAGGGGAAGCCGGAGCGCTCAAGCTGACCATCCAGAAATTTTACCGCGTTGCCGGGGGCTCGACCCAATTCCGCGGCGTCGCCTCCGACGTCACCCTCCCTTCCCTGTGGGATCGCGAAGACATCGGCGAGGCCGCCTTGAAAAACCCGCTTCCCTATGACGAAGTGCCGCCAGCGGATTACCAGAAATCGCCGCATCAGCCGCTGTTTCTCGACGAGCTGCGCAACCGTTCCGCCGCCCGTGTTGCCGCGAGCCCCGAGTTCAAATACATCAACGAAAACATCGCCCGCCTGAAGGAAACCCTCGACGGCAATCAATTCTCACTCAATGAACAGACGCGCCGGGAGGAGATCGCCAAGGAAAAAGCCCTCAAGGAAAAGCGCGCCGCCGAACGGGCCAAACGCAAGACCCCGGACTTGAAGGTCTTCGCCGTAACACTCGACAATTTGAACAAGCCTCTGGAGCTGGCCAAGAACGACGGAAAAAAGAGCGGCTACGTGGATCAATGGGTCGCCGCACCGGAGAAAGATGCCAAAGCCGGCAAAAAAGGAGCAAAAACCGAGCCGGCTGACGACCCGGATGAAGACGATCCCGATGCCCAGGACAGTGCAAACGCCCCGGTCATCGACCCGATCCGCGCAGAGACGCTCAATATTGCCACCGATCTGATCACCCTGCGGACGGCTCCCAATAGCAATCCCAGCATGGCGAAAGCCAAGGAGTAGAGAGGCAGGGGCGGCACTCCGTGCCGCCATGGCACGCTTGCCATGGCCAGCACGGCAAGCCTTTTTTTCCAACCCGCGCGTATAGGACGGCACGGAGTGCCGTCCCTACCTAAAACCGGGCGGGCTGACCGGTGATCTCGATCACAGCCTGCCAGAGTTCGCCCGCCGGATCCACCTTGCGGCGTCCGTGGGTCACGAGGTCGATGGGCATGTGAACGTAGCTGCCGTGCCAGCGCCCAATGACCATGGCGGTCTTCCCCGCCATCGCCGCGTGCACCGCATGCTGGGCCAGGCGCGAACAATAAACGTTGTCCTGCGTGGAAGCAGGCACGCTGCGGATGGTGTAGCTCGGGTCAATGTATTTGAGGGTCGTCTCGATATTCTGCTCCTTGAAGTAGGCGGTGATGCGATCCCGCAAATAGACGCCGATATCCTCGTGCCTCGTATTGCCGGAGGCGTCGGCACCCGCTTCGGCAACCATGTTTTTCCCGGCTCCCTCGGCCACGACGATCACGGCGTGTTTGCGCTGGTTCAAGCGCGCGCGCAGGCTTTCAAAGAGTCCGCCCGGCCCTTCGAGCGTGAAGGGCACCTCGGGGATGAACACGTAATTGACCTCCGCGCAGGCAAGCGTGGCAAGGCAGGCGATAAAGCCGGAGTCACGCCCCATGAGCTTGACGAGCCCGATGCCGTTGAGCGCCCCCATCGCCTCTGCGTGCGCGCAGGAAATCACTTTGCCCGCTTCAGCCACAGCGGTCTCGAAGCCGAAGCATTTGTCCACGTACATGATGTCGTTGTCGATGGTCTTGGGAATGCAAACCACCGACTTCTTGAGCCCGCGCCGCTCGATCTCCTCAGAGATTTCGCCCGCGCCGCGGATACTCCCGTCACCGCCGATCACAAACAGCAGGTCGATCCCCATCTCTTCGAGCGTATTGACCATCACCCCCACGTCTTGAGGGCCGCGCGAGGAGCCGAGAATTGTCCCGCCCATCTTATGGATGGTGAGAACGCTTTCCGGGGTCAGCCGGACAGGCACCCGCCCGAAGCTCGGCACCAACCCCTCATATCCGTAACGGAACCCGTAAATGTTTTCGATGCCGTAGTTGTGATGCAGCACCATCACCAGCCCGCGGATGACGTCATTGAGGCCGGGGCAGAGCCCGCCGCAGGTGACGATGCCCGCACGAGTCCGCCGGGGATCGAAAAAAATCTTCGCGCGCGGCCCGGCGACTTCAAAGCTCGGCGGCGTCTCTTTTTTGGCAACCGCCTCTTTGAACGCCGAAAGCGTGTCGCTGCAAAGCACGCGCTCTTCGTCGCTGCGAAAATAGGCATCCACGTGGCCGCTGCGCGTCAGCGGCGAAGGAAAGGAGCAAGGTCCCAGTGAAGTGATGGCGGTCTGCATGGCGGAGGTGTGTATAATGGGGCCGGGCGTTTGAGGCAATCGGAAATCTCCCGCAAGGAAGCTCTTGATTTCCTCGCGCCCCCCTGTTATTTCGCTTTGTAGTTCTTTGCAGGCTTAATGGCCCGACCTTTTCGGGCCAGCGGGGGAACCAATTTTCCCGACGCTTTTGCGAAAGCAGCAGCGTCAGGATCGGGGCTTACGGTGTTCTTGGCACCGGGGATATTTAATGGTCCCAGCCCGACAGCTAACCTCGTCGGCGTTACATTATTCAACGCAAGGGATGTCTCTTCGGATGCCAGATCATTCGAGCGGTCTCCCCCACTCCTCTTGCCGGGACCGTCCGCCTTCCGCATAGGCGGCACATTTATCGAAATTCATGATCGCAACGGATACGAAGCGTCCACGCAATGTGGACTGGAAGCGCGCGGCCGCCATTCTTTATGGGGATTGGGGGACAAGCAAAGCCTATGTGGTGGGCCTGGCGTTCGCCGTGGGAGGCTACAGTTCCTTCTGGCTCATCGCCGCCATGTGCATCCTCACGGCGCTGGTGGGCATCAACTACCTGGCCATCTGCAAGCATTACCCCTGTGGAGGCGGCGTCTATGCCAGCGTCCGGCATCGTTCGCAGGTCATCTCCATCGTTGGCGCGTTTTTGTTGATCGCCGACTACATCGTCACCGCCGCTCTGAGCGCCCTCTCGGCTTTCCAATACCTCGGCACCCCCTACCCGGAATACTTCGCTGGCGGCGCCATCCTCATCATCGGCGCGCTGAATTTCTTCGGTCCCAAACACACGGGCAGCCTCGCTTTTCTTGTCTCCGCGCCCGCGTGGATCGTCGTCGGGTTGCTGGCCGTGTTCGCGATTCCCCACCTGGGCGCCGCCGTCCACGAACTCCAGCCGCTGCATGGCGGGTTCTTCACCAACTGGAACGGCTTTGTCGCCATCGTGCTGGCGCTCTCAGGCGTGGAAGCCATCGCCAACTCCACCGGCGTCATGAAGCTCAACCCCGGCAGCACGGAGGAGAAGCCCATGGTCACCAAAACCTCCAACAAGGCGCTCATCGTCGTCATGTTGGAAGTCTGCATCTTCACCGCTCTCTTCGGCCTGGCCATGAACGCCCTCCATGGGCTGCACATCAGCAACGGCCAGGTCTTTTCCCCCGAAGGCGCGGAAGTGCGCGACTCCATGCTCCGCTACATGGCGGAGAACTTCGTGGGGGGCTCGCTGGGCCACCACTTCGGGCACATCGCGGGGGTTGCCGTGAGTCTCGTCTTTGGCTTCCTGCTGCTCTCGGCGGTCAACACCGCCATTGTCGATCTCGTCGCCATCTCCTTCCTCATGTCGCGGGACGAGGAGCTTCCCTCGTCCTTCCAGAAGCTCAATAAATTTGGCGTCCCAAATCTCGGCGTCGTTGTCGCCACGGTCATTCCCGCCATCCTCGTCATTGGCATGAAGGATGTCGCCGCGCTGGCGGATCTTTACGCGGTGGGCGTTGTGGGAGCCATTGCCACAAACCTGGGCGCAAGCTCCACCGACCGCAAGCTGGGCCTTGCCCGGTGGGAGCGCATCCTCATGTTCTGCACCTTCCTGATCATGGTGGCCATTGAGGTCTCCCTCTTTGTAGACAAACCCAACGCCCGCATCTTCGCCGTCACCATCCTCGCCTTTGGCCTGATCATGCGCGGCCTCGCCCGCGAACATGCAGACCGCCGCAAAGCCGCCCTGCCCGTCCCGGCGCTGACCGCTGCGGAGGCCTCCACCACATCCCACCCCGAACCGGCCTTTTTCCACATCAACACCGGAGCCGCCAGCGGCACGCCGATGATGTGCGCCGTTCGCGGCATCGGCAGAACACTCGATTTCGCCATCGAAGAAGCGCGCGAAACCGACCGGCCCCTCTACCTGCTTTTCGTCCGCGAACAGCCGATCATCACCGCGCAGGATCGCAAGCGCAAATGGATGGATGACGACGAAGCGCGCGAAATCTTTGCCTATGCCAGCGAAAAAGCCGACGGCCACACCGTCCTGCCCTGTTACGCCGTGAGCGACTCGCCTGCCGACACGATTGTCGATATCGCCGCCACCGTGGGGGCGTCCCGCCTGCTCCTCGGCGCTCCGCAGCGCAACAGCCTCCTGAACATCCTGCGTGGCAACATGGTGCGCCAGGTCGCCACGCTCCTGCCGGAAGACATCCACCTCTTGGTTTGCGCCTAGGCTCTTGTAACAGGGCAAACGCATCTCACTTGAAAGGCAAAAGAGGATCAGGAACTCAGGAAATCAGGAAAAGAACGAGCAAAGCACCCCTTTTTGAACACTGTATCTACTCCCAGCTATAATACGTGCTCTGAGGTGGTTTGTTCTCTCTTTTTCCTGAGTTCCTG
>SESG01021489.1_pt1 | contig 11542 bp, 7 predicted proteins | sample 3171421 | NCBI WGS metagenome assembly SESG01 (sample SAMN10866946, study PRJNA518727) | freshwater metagenome | biome: subpolar coniferous forest; feature: holomictic lake; material: water; isolation source: holomictic Lake 227, 6 m and 8 m depth | place: Canada: near Kenora, Ontario | collected... | reverse complement strand
CCGGCGCTTGATAAGTCGGAGCGGTATAGGGTAACGCGCTTTCGCTCCGCACGGGCGATTCAATGGTCTGCGGGGCGGACCAACGTGGTTGCGATGGCGCTGGCACATCTGCCTCTGCGGTCATGATCGGGCGAGCACTGCGGCTGCTCCCACTGACAACCGGTGGATTGGGCAGAGTGGCTCGGTTGGGGGCGCTAGCGCCACTATCAACCGTTGACCCGCGGGACCGGTCCGCTCCGTGCAGGATTAGAGGCTCGGCAGGCCTCGGGGCGGGACCGCTTGTCTGGCGCGCAACGGTTGGCGCGGGACCAGCGGTGGTTATGGGTGCGGCATTAGCCTGGATGGCAGAACGATCTGGCCGCTTGCTGGAGCCGCCGCCGCTGTGCGGCTGGTCGGCAGAGCTTCCCCCGAACGTTCGCGGCGATTGAGCCGGCGTGACCCTCGGCGATGCGGGCGCGGGTGTGGTGACAGCAGCGGCGCCGCCTTGTTGGACGTCAGTCCGCGGGCGGCCGACGGAAGCCGGCTGCGCCCCGGCGGACTGCGGAAATTGCGGACGGAAAACGGACAACGTCCGGCTGTTTGCTTCGAGCCGCTCGCCGCGAGCGCTCTGAGCGCCGGGGGTGTTCACCTCGCGGATGCCGACCCGGTGGATTTGTGTGTGGGTGGCGGCTTCCACCCGCGACACGGGAATGCCGCGGTTGACGACGCGGGTGCTGTTGCCGGCGATCGTGACGGACGGCACCGTCTGGTGGTAGATCTGTGTCGCGTGCGGATGAGGTAGCGCATGGCGGCCCGGGTGGGGGTCGGAGAAATGGCTGACCGGGACAAACGTATAGGACCTAACACCAAGCCCAAACGCAAAGCTGTTATTGACGTGCTGGCCGTGGAACGTGAGCCCAATGCTCGGCTGGTACACGGCTGCCGGCGGCAGCGGCGCCCAACCGCAATAGTTGCCATTATATCTCCAGGACACCCAGGACGGTCCCCAAGTGCTGCCTGGCACCCAGCACCAGCCGTAGTGATTGTGGCGGAACCAGCGGCCGTAGTGGAACGGCGCCCAGCCCCACGAGTAACCCGAGAGCCAATACCACCCGTAATCGGTATAGACCCACCGGCCGCCATCGCAGTAGGGCTGCCAGCCGGCATTAACGATCACTGTGGTCGGCTGCCAGCAAGGCCCGTAGCCCGCCACGTCAACCCAGGTGCCATACGGCGCCAGCGAGTCGTAGAAGGGAGCATACGTGCTGTCGATCGCCGGCGGGTAATCCCCAGTTGTGTAATCCGGCTGCGGGGCCGTCTCTATCGGGGCTGGCGCGGGTGCGGGCTCGGTAGCAGGGGGTGCCGGTTCGGTGGGTGCAGGCGACGCCGGCACCGGCGCTGCGTTTGCCGAGAGCGCCTTCAACTCCTGGTCGCGCTGGATCATGGCGGTGACGACCGCGCTCGGGACGCCAATGTCATTGAGGTAAATGATCTCTTCCGCGCCAAGATCGAAAGTGCTCGTCGAGTTGGTGACGTAAGCCAGCATCACGCTCTCATCCACACCCGAATCCGCGAGTTTGAGCACTTCGGCAACCGGGGCCGAGGGCTTGACGCCGGGCGGCAGCGGTTTGTCGGTGGTCATTGGTTGGGCGGGGGCGTCAACCACGTCGTCCTCAGCGGTTGAGTCTGCTGGATCGGCGTCCGCTGCGGCAGGGGTTGGCGCGGCGGTATCCGGCACCGCCGGTTGGTTGAGGGAGAGGGCAGTGTTGGTCGGCTGAACAAGGGCTTCCTGCGAGTGCCCACCGGCGAAAGGCAGGACAGCCAAGGCCAGTCCTAAGCTCCATTTCCAATAACTCCGGCTTTTCATATTGCGCTATGGCAGGATAAGCCCGATTGCCTCGCCTGTCATATCCAATTGACTCGATTCTGCCTGGAGGTATTCACTGCTGGACAGGCGCGGTGTCGGCGGGGCAGCCCAACTTTTCCACCGGGCAGCTCCTCCTATCCGGAATGAAAAAGGCGGCCCGGTCCCCCGACCGGGCCGCCCCACCTGAACCAACCACTATGAAACACAGACCGGCACTTCACCCTCAGCCGCCGGCCCGAACCATTTCCCACGGTAATGGGACGGCGGTCCGGCTTTCTTTATTCAAACATCACTTTTGCGGTGCCGCAGGGAGTCCACCGTGCGCCGAGCCGCCCATCTCCAGGGCCAGCGGAAGAGCCATTCTGCCGGCCGCGCGTGGTCGATGGTTGCCGCCGCCCGGGGGTCTGTTAGCTTCTTGTTCGTGACTGAAAGATCGGACCCTCCAAATGGGCAAAGCGACGCGCCATCGCCGGCCGGAAGCCGGGGTTCGCAGGGCGGGCTGCTCTACGGTCTCGGCGCCTACACCCTCTGGGGCGTGTTCCCGCTCTACTTTCACGCCCTCGCCGAGGTCGCGCCGTGGGTTGTCCTCTGCCACCGGATCGCCTGGTCCGTGCTCTTCCTGGGGGTGGTGGTTTCCATTCGCGGCGAGTGGAATGCCATCCGGCCCATCCTCCGCCGCCGCCGGAATGTGCTATTCCTGTCGGGCGGTTCGGTGCTCATCGCCTTGAACTGGCTGCTCTTCATCTATGCTGTCAGCAGCCACCAGGTGGTGGAAGCGAGCCTGGGCTACTTCATCAACCCGCTGCTTTCCGTCGCCCTGGGCGTGATCTTCCTGCGCGAACGCCTCCGCGTCTGGCAGTGGGTGGCGGTTTTCATCGCGTGTGTTGCGGTGGCCAACCTGACGTTGCGCGGTGCGGGCTTTCCCTGGATGGCCGTTTCCCTCGCCTGCACCTTTGGTTTCTATGGCCTGGTCCGCAAGAAGGTGGACATTAACTCCCTGCACGGCTTGCTGGTCGAAACCGCCATTCTCTTCCCCATCGCCCTGCCGCTGCTGGCATTTGTTCCCGACCACAAAGTCCCCGCCGCCACCTTGGGCCTCCTATCGCTTTCGGGCATTATCACCGCCGTCCCGCTGCTCATGTTCGGTGCGGCTCTGCGCCGCTTGAAACTCTCCACCATCGGGTTCCTGCAGTACATCGGCCCGACGCTCCAATTGCTGGTTGCCATCGCGGTATTTCATGAACCGCTGGACCACCTCAAACTGACCAGCTTTGCGCTGTGCTGGCTGGGCATCGCCGTTTATATCGCCGATTCCGTCCTCACCCGCCACCCCCAAGCCGTAGCCGACGAACCAGAATAGCGCGAAAGATTTGCTATCTTCGTAGGAATTAGGGGGCTTTCCTGGCCGACCATTGGATCGGCTTTTTGTTTGCCTTTGGCTGCCCCACATTTTTCTGGCGGCTTTCTCTTTGAGTTCACTGTCCTGCCGTTGTCGAGATTACTCGCAGTCTGAAGAAACGTCGCGGCTTCCCGTTTGCCCATTGCCTCGAACCCAGCGCAAATACCCCATGTTTTCTCTTGCCATCCGTACAGTTACGGAACATAATTTGACCGCTAACATGGCCGGGAGATGCAGGCTCTCGACCGCCGGTCAGGCTCTCTTGAGCGTCGGCGACAGCATTGCTAAATGCTGTGCCACCGGTAGCTTGCCCAGGCAACCGGGCGGCCTCTGCGGCGCGGTTGATTTGGTTCCTGCCAGGATAGTTTTGTCTGGTTGACGTTATGTTGCTTGGCCGGTTGAGCTTGGTGTTGTGCGCGCTTTGGATGGCCTTTGGCCAGGTTCCGTTGCGGGCGCGGCCTATGTTCGTTGCCCAGCTCTCCCTCGCTAAACAACCCGGCCCGGACTTGGTGTCCCTGGCATGGAATCCCAGCCCGGACTCGCGTACCACCGGCTATTTCCTTTGCTGGGGATTGGCCCGGGACGCCTGCACCAACCTGCTGGATGCGGGCAGCTCCACCAACGCCACGGTTGCCGGTATGTTCACCCACATCACCTACTACTTCAGTGTGGTGGCTTACGGCGATGGGTGCCCGAACAGCCCGCCGTCGAATGTGATTGCCTGCTCCCTGCCCTCAGCGGCGTCCACGTTGGTTGCCCAGCTCTCCCTCGCCAATCAACCCGGTCCGGACGTAGTGTCCCTGGCATGGAATCCCAGCCCGGACCCGCGTGCCACCGGCTATTTCCTTTGCTGGGGATTGGCCCGGGACGCCTGCACCAACCTGCTGGATGCGGGCAGCTCAACCAACGTCACGGTTGCCGGTCTGGTCCCCCAAGTCACCTACTACTTCAGCGTGGTGACTTACGGCGATGGGTGCCCGAACAGCCCGCCGTCGAATGTGATTGCCTGCTCCCTGCCCGCGGCGGCGATCACGCCGCTGGAGCCCAAGGTGTCGCTGACTGCGGATTCCAGTGGCCAGGCCCTGATGCCTGACCTCACCCACACCAAATACACCCTGGCTGCCGACACCTGCAGCCAGCCGGTGGCCTTGATGCGAAGCGTGGCTGCGGGCACGGAGCTGGCACCGGGCGCCACCCAGGCGGCGGCCCTCACCGTTGGGTGCGGCAACACGGCCAACGTGGCTTATGACACTCGTATCGACAATACGGCCCCGGTGATCCAGACCTTGACGCAGAGGGGCGGTCTCCTCACCTTGACCTGGCCCGCAATTGTCGGCCAGATGTTTCAGGTGCAATTCAAAAGTGATCTGGGGCAAACGGATTGGAGTAATTTGAGCAGCGCGATCCCCGCGACCAATGCAACGATGCAGGCTTTCGACGCTGTCGGGCCGGATGCGCGACGGTATTATCGCCTTGTTCGATTGCCTTAACGCCTGTTTGAAAAAACATTGAGACCCGCTGCGGCAGGTTTGGAGTCCTTCCTGCAGGCGATTTTCGCGTCGCACCGCCAAAGACAGAACTCCAAGCCGAATTCTCAAACCGGCTCTCAGCCGGCCCGCATGGCAAACCCGGCGCCATGGCGATGGCCGGCTCAATATCCAGGGCCACCTCCCTTCTGCATACGGCGTTTGCCGCATCCGCCCAAATCTCCTTGCTTTAGGGCCCGGGCATCGGTAATCAGCCTCATGCATTTGACGCGACCGTCTGCCAGCACAGCTTATCCCGCCGAGCGCATCCTGCTGGGCCCCGGGCCAAGTCCTGTTTCCCAGCGCGTCCTGCGCGCCCTGGCCGCGCCCACGATCGGCCACCTTGACCCCCAGTATATCGCCATCATGGACGAGACGTGCGAGCTGCTGCGCCAGGTGTTCCGCACAAAGAACCCGCTCACCTTCCCGGTCAGCGGCACTGGCATGGCGGGCATGGAATGCGTCGCCACCAATCTCATCGAGCCGGGCGATGAGGTCATCGTCTGCGTTAACGGCGTCTTCGGCACCCGGATGAAGGACGTAATGGAACGTTGCGGCGCTACCGTCCATGCCCTCGAAGCGATCTGGGGCGACATCTTCACCCGGGAGCAGATTGCCGCCGCACTGGAGCAGCACCCGCGCGCCAAACTCCTCGGCATCGTCCAGGCCGAAACCAGCACCGGCGCTCATCAACCGCTCGCGGGTGTCGCCGAGCTCGTTCACGCCCGCGGGGCCCTGCTCGTGGTGGATGCCGTCACGAGCCTCGGCGGTCACGACCTGCGCGTCGATGACTGGGAAATCGACGCCTGCTACAGCGGCACGCAGAAATGCCTGAGCTGCCCGCCCGGCCTGGCGCCCGTCACCTTCGGCGCCCGCGCGCTGGCCTGCATGGATGCGCGCAAGACCAAACCGCAATCCTGGTATCTCGATGTGTCCATGTTGCGCAAGTACTACGTCGGCGGCAGCGGCGGTCGCTTCTACCACCATACCGCGCCGATCAACATGACTTACGCCCTGCGCGAGGCGCTCCTGATCGTGCTTGAGGAAGGCCTCGATGACCGCATCGCACGCCACCACCAGATGCATCTACGGCTGCGCCAGGGCCTGGAGTCTCTGGGCCTGAGCTACGTGCCGACGCACTCGCTTCACACACTCAACTGCATTCATATCGCGGCCGGGGCCGACGATGCCCTCGTCCGGCGCCGCCTGCTCGAGGACTATGGCATCGAGATTGGCGCGGGTCTGGGCCCCATGGCCGGCCAAGCCTGGCGCATCGGTCTGATGGGCCACGGCGCCTCCGTCCGCAACGTGGACCTTGTTCTAACGGCGTTGAAGCAGATTCTCTCGTCTGTTTAGTGTACAATATCACTGTAGTTTGGCCCGGCATTTCTGCTTCCTGCTTTCTACTTTCTGCTTTCCCCCGGGCTGACTTGGCCCGCCTTTGCGATCGTCCTCTTTGGATGTTGGATGTTGGATGTTCCGCCGGACTAACGACCGCACATGCTCGCCGGCGCTCGGCTGGATAGTCGGACAGATTGCCCGTAACGAGATAATCCACCTGCCCAGCCAAAGCCACGCCGAGGAAGGGCTCGTCGTCGGGGTCTGGCAGGTCGAGTTCAAGCTCCTGTGTCGCGTCAACGACCAAGCCGTCCGCTTCCAGCTTGGCCAACACCTCGCGGACTCTGGCCGGGTCAAACTTGAACCGCGGGCGCGCAAGCACCTCCGCATACTCAGCCAGCACGCGATGGTCGTAACAAGCCTGCACTGCGCCAGCTAAGGCCAGCGCCAGGACCTGTGCGGGATTCCCTTTGGGTTGGAGCAAGCCCGACACGACAATGTTGGTGTCGAGCACCACCTTCATTTCCGATGGCGGGCACGGCGAGCGGCGGCGATTTCTGCGTCAATATCGGCCAGCGTCAAACCAGCCGTGCCATTCGCAACTGCGGCTTGCTGTAGCGCCGTCTGGGCCTGGAGCGCCCGAAGGCCGCGGAGGAGCGAGCGCGTGGATTCTACCGACGCCGCCGCAACGCGCAAGAGCACGGCTACTGGCTGGCCTTTGGACGTGATGATCAAATCATCCTTGCCCGCCGACTTCAACCACTGGCTGGCCGGCTTCCTCTTTAGTTCACTTACCGAAATCGTGCTCACGCCGGCAATCTTCAAGGAATGTGCAGCCCGCGCAAGACGCCAAGCGTCGCACCCCTCGAAGGGTGAGAACTGTTATGAGAACGAAACAAGTAACCACTGAACGCAGTCACCACGTTGGAGGCCAATACGCCTTGCGCCGAGAAAGGGACGATTCGCCCAGCACCCAAATCTTCTTGCTTTGGCTCGTTGGCATCGGTAACCACCCTTATGCAATTGGCCCGGCCGTTTGCCACCACGGCACATCCCGCTGAGCTGGAAAGGAACGATACGATGATACAACGTTGTTCAACCATCAGCACGGTCTGCTTGGCAGCCATGTGGTGGGCCGCGGCGGCGTTCGCAGCCGAGCTGCCTTTTCCTCCCGAACTGACCCGGCCGGCGCCGATAACGATGGCGGAACTGGCGATGCGAAGGACCGAAGATGTGTCGGTCGTTGAGGTCTCCGATTACATCTCGATCGGAATGGACTTCTTCGCCCTGCCGAATGAAGTGGAAGAACAGGGGATTTACTACAGCCTCTACGGCGTCGATGGCCACGATTTGGAAGCGATCCGCACGCTGGCCCGCCAGTGGCTGGAGCAGGGACCGGCGGCCATTATCCAGCCCAGCAGCCTCGAGAATCTGACCGTCCAACCCGCCCAGGAGCCGAAACCAGCGGCGGAAGGCGCGCAAAGCAAAAGCGTCTCCAACCACCAATCTGAGGCAAAACAATGAAAAGAATAGTGTGGCTGTGTGCAGTGCTCTTTGCCGGTGGGATGTTTGGTCGGGCAGAGCCGGCGGAGGTTAAGCTTTCGGTGCAATCCGGAAATCCCGTGGTCTTGCTGGCAGTGACCGCGCCGGGCGCTTCCCCAAGATCGTTGGAGTTGAACGTCCAACGGCGTAATAGCGCCGGCCCTGTGTTCTGCCAGCCGCTGGCGCTCGATCCGACGAAAACCGCGATCGTGGTGATCGACATGTGGAATTCCCACCCGGACCCAGTGGCGGCCACACGGGTGCATTCGCTCGTGCCGCGAATGAACCAGACGCTCGACGTGGCCCGCCAGTTGGGCCTGCAGGTGATCTTTGCCCCGTCGGATGTGCTGGGCGCGGCCGAACTCGCGGGCAGTCCGCGGCGGGCCGCCGTGCTGGCCCTGCCGAACGTAGCCAAACCAGGCACGGGCACGACCCTCTCCGGCAGCCCCCCATACTGTGGCGTCGATCCCAGCGGCAACCGCACCATGGGGATTCCGCCGGGCGTTTCCGTGCTGGCCTTGCCCGGTCCCTCGAATCAGGACCCCGACTTGATTGTCCGCAACGATGCCAACGATTGGATCGTCAATTGCAACAACAGCCAGGAGCTGTGGAACGTCATGGCGCACACGGGTGTGACGAACCTGTTGTACATGGGGGTACACCTCAACTGGTGCGTCTGGGGCCGCGATTCCGGAATCCTCAAGGCGGCGCGGGAACTCAACGTGCAGCCCATCCTGGTGCGCGACTTGACCGATGCCTATTCCGGCAACGGGAAGAACGCCGGCACCGGCGTGGCGGATTACTCGTGGTCCTTTGACCGGGGTACGCGCGAGGTGGTCGCGTGGTTCGAGCAGCACGCCTTCGGAACCATCAACGCCAGCCAGTTGCTCGCCCGCGACGCGTCGGGCCGGTATGACTACTGCAACCGCGTGGTCAACGAGCCGGGCCTGTTGGCCTATTGGCGGATGGATGCCAAGAACGGGGACAAGCAGATCCGCGACGTGACGACCACGCAAACGGCCTGGAATGCCGAGCACGTCGCGCTCGGTCAGCCGGGCGCGATACGTGGCGACCCCGATACCGCGGCGAAGTTCGACGGCACGACCGGGGTAATCGTCGCCCCGCGCTATCAGTCCAACCTGCCGTTGGACGCGCCGGCGGGCAACAGCCCGTTGGTGAATCTTTCCCAGGGCAGTTTCAGCGTCGAGGCTTGGGTCCAGGTGGACAAGCTCAGCGGGCAGCCGCAGTGGGTGGTCGCGCACGATGACGGCACCAATCCAGGCATAGACTTCCTGTTGGGGCTAAAGCCCGACGGCCGTTTCGAGTTCGCGACCCGGCAGAACAAGGCCAATGACGCCATCGCCAAAACGCCGGTCACGCAAGCTGACATAAACGGCAACCGCTGGTTCCATCTGGTCGCGGTGCAAGACGCGGTTGCAGGCCAAGTCGGTTTGTACGTGAACGGGCAGCGGGCGGCGGAGAAGAAGAGCATCGCCGGCGCGGCCGTTACGGTGCCAAGCAGTCTCCAGATTGGCAGCCGCGGCGCCACCGCGGTGGCCGCCAACGGCGCGGTTACATCCAGCGGCACGGAATGCTTCCACGGTCTGATCGACGAGGTGGCACTCTACGGCCGCGCCCTATCGGCTTCCGATATTCAAGCCCATTACCGGCTCGGCACAGCCGGCCCCTCGACCAAGGTCATCACCGCCCCATGAACAATACCATCAGGACCACCAAGACTAAATTCTCATCAGTTCTAAACCTCTTCCAAAACATACCCATGCGCATTCCTGTCCTTCTCGCCCTGTGTCTGCTCGCCGCCGGCACCGTGCGTTCTGCCGAAATCGAGCTCACGCTCCAGACCCGCGACCCGTCCACCGGCCGGATCCTCCTGACCACCGAAAGGGTTGATCCAAAGCGCGTCGGCGTCATCGCCGTGGACGTCTGGAACTTCCACTGGTGCAAGACCGCGACGATGCGCGTCGATGCCATCGTTCCCCGCATGAACAAGGCGCTCGACGCGGCGCGGGCGATGGGCATGACCGTGATGCTTTGCCCGAGCGACGTGGTGGATAACTACGTCGGCTACCCGCAGCGCGAGGCGGTCTTCGCTCTGCCGAAGGTGACCGTGCCGTCGGTGGTCAACGTCACGTGTCCGCCGGTGCCGGATGCCGGCGGCTGCGCGTGCGGCAGGGAGCGGTGTGCCGGCAATTACGGCTGGGACGGCATGCACCCGGCCTTGCACATCGCCGAGGCGGACCTGATGCCGGACACCCAGGCAGAGGTGTACGCCATCTGCCAGAAGGAGGGGCTCACGCACTTGATCTATGTCGGTTTCCACACCCAGGTCTGCCTGCTGGGTAAGCCGATGGGTCTGAAGGCCATGAAATCCGCCGGCCTCCGCTGCGTCCTCGCTCGGGACATGACGGATGCTCATCCGGGCTATGATCCCGGGCGGAACTTTACCCCCGACCTCAACACCGAGCAGGTGGTGGAGCACTTTGAGAAACATCTCGCACCGACGATCCACTTCCAGCAGGAGCTCGCCAAGCTCGGCAAGTGGGATGCAACCTGGGTGGTGGACCCCGTGCGCCTCACCCCTTGGGGCACGCCGATGCGCCCACACCTGTTCGAGCAGGATGTCGTGGTGACGCTGACCGCGCCGCAGCAACCGGGGGCGGAGATTCGCTACACGCTCGACGGATCGGCGCCGATGCCGGCTTCCCCGCTCTACACCAAACCCCTCCGGCTCAGCGAGACCACGCGTTTGCGCGCGTCGGCGTTCCGCGATGGACGTGCCGTCTGTCTGGAATCCGAGGGCGCGTTTGCGCGTCTCGGTCCGGTGCCGCCCGCGCCCGACGTCTGGCTGGGCGATCTCAAGCCGGTGCGCAACGTCGGTTTCGGACACACGTATGGCGGGACCGTTCGCTATTCCGGCAACACGCAGCCGCCGCAGAAGGACCACTCGAACCTCGGCCAGCCGTTGCGGGTGAATCGCGCCGTCCAGGCCCGTGGCATGGGTGTGCATGCGCCGTGCGAGCTCATGTACGCCATCGAACCCGGCTACAAGCGGTTCGTCGCGCTCGCGGGCGCGGACGAAAACCTTATCGACATCAGCAACGGCTCGAACCTGGCGAAGTATCCGAGTGTGGTGTTTAAGGTGTTCATCGACGGCCGGGAAGCCGCGGCGAGCCCGGTGATGCGGGTGTTGTCACTGGCGTGGCGTTTCGACGTGCCGATTCCAGCGGGCGCGAAGCTCATCAGCCTCGCGGTGATGGATGCCGGGGACGGTTCGCGTGAGGACTTCGCCGACTGGGCCAATGCGGGTTTCGTCACCCCGCCATAGGTCTCCGCCCCGCCCGGCATGTCCAGCGGCAATGGCTTGGCGGCTCTGGAAACGTGGCTGGCGCATCCAACGCAGTCAGAGGCAAAACGCGGATCCCTACACTTACTCAGCCCTCTGCTTGGCTGTCGGTTATGCCCTGTCCACGCCGAACGACGGCGCACCGTGGTACAACACCGTCACCGGACACTCCGCTGGCAAACGACGGTGCCGCTGGCCTGGATGGCAGAGCCGCGCAACAATGGCAGCCGAAGCCATTTGGCGTGGTTGCTGCAACGACGCGGCCAGAGCCGGCTCCGCGCCCCCGCTAACCAATGCCTGCTGGGAATGTGACAATCTCATTAACTGACGCCATTACGGCGGCTAAGCACCGATGCCAATGAGCCGTAAGTAACCCGCCTCGCCCCTGGTGTAACCGACGCCCGCCCCTCTGTGTCCCCAGGCTGAAAGGTGGCTTTGTTGGCGCTTTGAGGTGGCTTCTGGGTCGCATGAAGGTCGCATGGGGGTGGCTTGTGGGTCGCAATCGGTTGGCTATCAACAGGCCTTGG
>SESG01010639.1_pt1 | contig 11557 bp, 11 predicted proteins | sample 3171421 | NCBI WGS metagenome assembly SESG01 (sample SAMN10866946, study PRJNA518727) | freshwater metagenome | biome: subpolar coniferous forest; feature: holomictic lake; material: water; isolation source: holomictic Lake 227, 6 m and 8 m depth | place: Canada: near Kenora, Ontario | collected... | reverse complement strand
GCGATTTTTCGATGGGCGACAGGCGATAGCGCGGTGGACGATTCATCGAATCCTTGAATCTTTCTCAGCCCGCCTTGGCAAGCCTTTTTGACAACCCCGTGAACAGTTACCCCGCTGTATCCAGTGTATTGCCACCGCTGCTTTTCCATCTTTTCTTTTTAGGTACAATATAGCACTTTTTTGTTATATGCCTTGTTAAGAGGTTTTCATTATGGACTATTAATGCGAACTTACCACATCCAATATCGAATACCTTAATTTCCATAACGCCAGTTTCATTGGCCTGGAGGTCAAAGCCAGCGTGACGCTCCTTCAGTATCATAACTTTTGTAACTTTGCTCTTTTCTCCATCAATCCCAACTGTGTAACGAAATATTATAAGTTTTTTGAAAATGCAGCTTGAGTAGAGATACTCACATATCCCTCCCCATGCACTGTCTTCTTGCGTAAAATCATAGTCACTGTCTCTTGTAAAATTAAAGTGATTGTTTTTGGATTCCAAATAGGCCAATAGATCGATGCTTGATTCGAACTCAATCATTATAAAGACTCCTATTTACTATTCCAGATAAATAATGCCTCGCTTTGCCTGGCATTCTCACCTGCTGAGTATACAATATCATATGTTTTTACCTCGACATTGCTGCCAACTCTCTTGCTGAAAAACTTTCGGTAATCTCTATTGGATAGCAATACGCTTACATTGCGATTCTCTGCCAACTTATTGCACCAATTCAGGCACCTCAACTGATCATCTTTTGTGAAACTTCCATACCCAATCCTAGATGAGTAATATGGTGGATCGCAGAACACGAGAGCATTGTCAAAGCTACTTGGTATAAGTTCGAAGTCGCCCAGGTGGATATCAACATGCTGAAGGACAGCACTCCAGCTCTTAACCTGCTCTTTGTTAATAACCAGCCTTCTATTTGGGCTTCTTCTGTGGCCAGATGAACGATTTGATTTGCCATTTTCATAAAACTTCGGAATAGACCCATGGTCACTTTTCAAAACAAACAGCATCATAGCTGCGTTATAGCTATTTCTGACTGAGTCCTGACAGTCAACAAACATTCTTTCCTGCTGTCCTGGAGATAGCATCTTGTATCTATCAATAAGGTTAAAAAACTCCTCGCAAAAATCATCGCAGTTGTCACGAATTGCTCTGTAGACGCCAACTATTTCCGCATTGCTGTCATTTATAATATATTTTTTTGCATACATTCGATTGACCATATAGCAAAATACCGCTCCGGCCCCAAAGAATGGCTCGACATATGTTTCAGTCTGTTTCAGATACCCAGATAGGCCTTTGTTAAGTGACCGCCGCTTTCCTCCGGCATACGAAAACAAGGGGATCAACATTCCAGCACGCCTTATTTGCTACTGATTAAATTAGGATAATCATACGATAAATCCAGATAAGTGATTTCCGTTTCAGAGAGACCTCCCGACACGAACCTTTCAAACACACGCCTTACGTCATTCCTAAATCTCACTTGAATATCAGCAAATATGCCCTGACCTCCTTGTTCACGAAGAGACTTGGTATGCAGCACAGTGGAGTTCACAGCTTGATTAAAAATGTTGACGTTCCTGTGCCCTAATATGGCATAGGACTTCGTGTCAAGCCCATGTTTCGTACCCTCAACATGCAAGTCTGGATAATTTATATCAGCGTCGAATGGACCTTCCCAAACGCACCACTTCTTTCGATAAACTTTCTTGAAGCTGGTTATGTTTTTTGAGTGCTTAATTTCCTGCATCGAATATCCACTCTTTGCCGGCTCCATGTGTGTATATATTTTTCCGACTGAAGCAAGCTTGAATGGCGATGAAATGTCATATGATATTCGAATGTTTTTCCCGATAAACTCATCAAGGCATTCTTGGAATATATTATATACGAAGACGGCGTTCAGACTTCCTTGTCCCAGGAAGTGAAGCCATGACTCTTGTTCGCTGAGGCGGCCATCTCGTAAAAGAGTGAGTATCATCCTGAGGGTAATTGTTGGATCAGAAGCGACTGGACCCGCAAAGCTCCAACCTTTATAGGGAAAGTTATCTATATTACATACCCGACGATACCATTCTAAAGCTTCATATATGCTCCGCCCTTGAATAACGCTCAGCAACTTTAGCTGGCTGTTACCAGTTAGATTGTCCCTAAAAAATTCCATATTTCTAATGGTTTCTTTCAGGCAATCATCAAACTCAGAAAAGATGTATTTCGGCTTGCCAATTGCCCAAACTGGAAAGTCAATTATCAAGCCATAATCAGCATGTTTCTCCATCCATCGAAGCACATCAATACGCACCACATTATATTGATTTTCTCTCAGAAACCTCTTGGTAATGTTTGGCGCTCTTTTGAATGTGCCCTTACCAAGCTGATATCCACCTGAGTCAGCAATCAGCAATGTGCGAGTGCGATCCCGCTGGGTTATCATCCGTTCTTCATCAGCGTCCAGACTGAGTGTGGATTGACCAAGGCTGTACAGCCCCGCACAGTAGCTCCAGCTCTCATTATCGGGACGATACCAGTTGAGGTCCTTCGAGCTGGGCAGCATCGCCCTGGCGTCCGGATTGCTGATATTTGAACAGACCGGCAATTGAAATGCCGGCAGAAACACGGCTTGCCCTGGAGGTATGCCAGCCTCAGAAGGATTGTGCGTCATGGCTACGCCCTGGCGATATCGGCATGGGGTTTAGAACGCCCCCATGCCGGTTGGACCTATTGGCTATCGTGTCTCATTAAACAGGTACACCCACAGGGCACCGCACCGGAGGACGAGAGGCACGCATTTCCGGAAGACCTTTGGTTCGCCGTCATCGTCTTTCGGCATGATCGTTATCTTTCCGTCATCGATCTCTCGGGTTGAGCAGAGGTTCCGCATTCGACCATAGGGCAAATGTGTTTTCTCACGTTCCATTAGGCCAATTAGTGCTCTCGACCCAAGATTTGGTTCAGGGTGGTAACGAACATCTTCAATATGCTGGGGAAGATAAAGCTCCCATGGTCCAGTTATAAGGTTCCAAACCCGTCTCAATTGGTATGTTGCGACACGCCACTGGCCTTTCAGCCATTTGGGAGCAGAACCAACCTTGATAAGTTGCTTATGATTATCCCACCTTATAATGTCGTCAGTAATAACATTTTCATACCATACGCCGATCGTTCCATTATCAGCGCAGATTACGATATGATCAGGATGCTCTTTAAGGCCAGCGGCCTTCCTTATGCCGACCCATTTTTTGTATTTTGCGCGAGCAAGCTCAAAGTCTATATCCCTGCATAAAGTCTCACCAGAACTGAGCACCCCATTTTCATAGTATTTGCACGCCATAATGTATTTGTAGCCATACGCCCCAATTGTTGGCTGCCTTACTCGCTTAAGCTCCTTATCTTTCTCATTGCGCTTTTTTGGCTTTCTATTTGCGACATGAGTCCACTGGGCGCCGAGGAAATCAAATGACTGTTGATCATCATTGACCCAAGTGAATGACTCGCGCCAATTACCTTTAAATGCTAAAACTTTGTCAACCTGATTTGTTATATAGCCGACTTGGAATATGTTGGCATCATTATCGAACTCTGTGTCTAAAGTTTCTGGGAAAGTCAGCTCGTCAATACGCCCATTCTCTCCATCATACGCATTGAAGATGTCAATGATAGCCGCAAAATGCAATGCGGGATTTGTCTTCCTTACATTTGGTTGATCATCGTTGATCCACTCATCATACAAGGGCATTATATATGTTTGAGTGTTTGCATCCTGCCATATGATGAGTTCCGGTGCTCCTGAAAATGGGACCAAGCTCTTGATCGCATTTACCATCTTCGAGCCTGCTTCGCCCTCGGAATAGTTCAAATCCGAAGCGAACAAGGAGCCGCTACTGGCCTTAATTGATGACTTAATGTATGAGACATTAGATGTTGTGCGATTGATGAATTGAATTTCGTTTCCAACAACCCTTCCAAGCATCATGAAAGGCTCGTCGATATCATCGACACACTCATCAAGCCATTCAGGCTTTGGCGCCGGAATTATTTTATTGGTGTTTTCAAAAGCCTTGTCGATGAGGTCATCTGTTTTCATCGCAGGGCGTTCAAGCAACGGTTGAGTCTGCTTAATATGGAGATAAGCCCCTTTCAAACCACGCTTGAACACTTGGTTTCCGGAGATAGTTACCTCATGATCTCCGGCAAGCCACGTCACAAAGTTCGGCTCCTGTTTCTCGTGAGCCCAATTAACGATTGTATAATATTGGGTTCTCATTGCCGATGACGCGAGTGGCAGATAGAAGTTAATAAGTGTTTTGTATAGAAAAAATGAGTCCTCCCTTATCTTCTTAAAAAACTTTTGATCTGTTACCGGCATCGACGGTACGCCGATATTCTTTATTCCATTGTTTTTCCTGTTTCCTGCCTTTGCTGCTGTTTCTTCATCTACCAATTTCTCACGAAGATGGCTAAACGCAGAAGAAACGGTCTGCTGGTCACTCTCAAGAATAACTTCACCAATATCCAAAATCCTGCCAAGGGACCTAAACAATGGTGCATCACCACTTTCATATGTCACAATGCTTCTCTGAGTGAGAAGCAAGTCATTGGAGCATGCCAGCTCAGCCATTAACACCAATATCTCGTTACCGCCATTGTCGTCGATCTCAAGTCCGGACTCAATCCTTAGCTCTTCTGTAATATTTTCCTCGGTAAGCCGAACCTCTTCCGGCAGGGCATCAACAATACCAGCCTCAGATTCGGTTTCTGAAATTTCATGCTGCTCGGACATATGGGCCTCCGGATGGTCGGTTGTTTAGAGCGGGGTTCCAAAAAAATTTTACCGAGTAACAGAATGGCAAATAGTCCTGCTCAAAATGGGGGGATGAGGACGCAACTCCGCCACGCACTTCCTGAAATAGGAGTTACCACCTTAGTCTGTGACTTTGGTCCACAGGCCAGTCGATGCGACCTTTGCCGTTCAGTGCATAGCTTTCTATGCTTTTCCGAAAGGTTCTGAGACCTACATCCGATCTGGCTGGATATCATCGATTAGCTCCCGAACCGACTGAGGCACCACGTATGGAGAGGCGCCCAGATCGTTATGTGGCCGACTGTTTCTTCGTTCGCACCAAGCCAACCATATTTCGTAAGGCAATGTAACGGACTCGTGCGCTGTGCGACAGGATATCGCAGGGAACTGCAAGGGCGTTCACACCAATGTATACTGCGGTTTTAGCGTGACGCATCGGGTCGCGAGCGATGCAGGCGCCTGATCATCATATCTTTAATCGCACGTATAAAACCCATAGCGAAAACTTATGGAATATGTTATCCACCGATCTATTGTACAATACCCAAAACAAAATCCTGTAGCTTGAACTTTTCAATTTACTGCCTTTCGATTTTCAAACCATAATTTAATTAGCTTGCTGGAACGTTTGCTTTGCCCTTGTAAATGAGGAACATCAGTGATGCTACAGGTCTCATCCGTTGGAATTGCCGCCTTGATAGAGAGGGCGTCGCGCCTTATTCATTCGATTGGCTATTCCGATGGTCTTTACCCTGCCCAATGGGTTGCTCTCCGATACTTCTCGAATGCTGCACCTTCTTCTCGAACGACAGCCGCGCTTGCTCGTTTCCAGGGTATGAGCCTTGGCCCTGTTGCTCGCACTGTTCGCACTCTGGTGGATAAGGGTCTGCTTGCCCGTGCCGCTAACCCATTGAGTAGGCGTGCCGACCTACTCGCCGTTACGACAGCCGGCCTTTGTGTGCTGAAGAATGACCCTCGCGGTTCCATTGCAGCGGCCATCGAAGCCATGCCGCTTGAACACCGCGAATCCCTGGCTTTGGCGATGGAGATGCTTATCCCCTCCCTCTTGACCGTCCCGCATTCTCCCGACCATCACGACGCCGATCACGACTCGGCCGAAGATTCACGGGCGCCCGAGCATGGCGATCTGCCCGTATCCTAATTTTCTCCGATTTCGGTCTGCAGCCTTCATCAAATATTGCTTCCATATGTAACAGCCTGTTACGGTGCTCATTAATTATGATTATGAGCGCCGACAATGATGCAGATGGCAAGTTTCTCCATTCCAAACGATGCCCTGCTTGGTGGGCCTCTAAAATTTTCACTATTGATGGCCTGCACCATATTCGGTGTATTTTCTGTGAACAGTCCCGCCAATGCCGATGGGCTTGACTTTATATCTGGGAGTTATACCAATGAGTTGCACAATATCAATCGCGCCGGGTCGAACTACCTTCATAATCGTGACAACTTGAACCTTATCTCTGAGGCAATTATTAATGTTAACTTTTCTTATAAATTCTTGTTTCATGCCGTTGGCACTTTCGACCAAGTGAAAGATGCTCAGCCAAATCGAGATACATATCTACAGGGCCACGCCCTTCGCACAAAGGACATTTATTTTCAATACGATGATGGGAAATATGGCGGCCAACTTGGGCGCATCACCGCTGATTTTGGCACGGCTTGGTACCTGACCCCCGGATTGAAGGCAACGATACTCGACGAAGATTATGCGATTTGGGACAAGTTTGGCGTCACCGGCTGGGTGCGGCAAAACTTCGGTGCACTGGGTGACGTGAAGGTCAGCGCATCGTCCTTCTTCCTCGACACCACCTCCTTGTCGAGCACGGCTTTTGGCGAGCGCCATCGGAAGACCGATTGGTATGGCGGCCCGAGCAATACCGGAATGCCCAATTCGTTCAGCCTATCCCTAAACGGTTCAAACATCCCAGCAATGCCCGGCTTCACATGGCATATCGCTGCACTCGATCAAGCCGTTGACTTTACCATCGACGCCAACGGCAACCGCCTTCCCACCAGTAGGTATGAGCTTGGATTTGCTGTCGGTGCCTCGCAAGGCTTTAAGATAACGGACAATCTCCGCTCGACGACTCTGGCCGAAGTGGTACGGTTCCAAAACAAGGGTGGCGTTCCGAATGTCGGCCGCACCTACTCCACCATCGGCGAGGCTCTGACCTATGGGAAGTGGCGGCTCGAAGGAACTGCTACGCTTCGTTCGACCGACCAGCCGGGCACCGCGACCATCACCGACAATCTGATCACCGCCAGCGTCGGTTACGACTTCACCAAGGCGCTTTCCCTCGATTTCGGCTACCAGCACGCCCAGTTCGGCTCCCAGTATGAGGATGACGTTCGGTCACGACTCCGATATGTGATTTTGTTCTGAGTGAACCCCAGGGTAAGACAGACCATGCCAAATCGTTTCCGCCCACTCATTAATAAGGTCGCGACGGTGAAAGTCCCAAGGGGTCTGCTGATTGTTGTCGGCTACGTGGCCGCACATTATGGCTTGTCACTGCTTTCGACGAACATGGAGGTCGCACGGAACATCAGTGTCTGGTATCTGCCCGCCGGCCTGCTGTTCGGCAGCCTGATGGTCGCGCGGGGGCCTCAAGTTTTGTGTGTTGTCGTCGGCGATATCATCTCGCGAGCAATCTGGGCCGTTGGCGTCTCACCCAGTCCAATATGGCTGGTGGTAGGGCTGACCATCTCCCCCACGGTCTATCTGGCAGTGACCGCACTTCTGAAATCACCCCGAGTCGCCGCAGGATTCCAAACGAGCATCGGCGTGACGTGGCTGATCCTCGGCATGGTTCTGGCGCCCGCCATTGCCGCCCCGCTTAACTGCGTGAATTACGCCGCCTTTGGAATTTTCCAGTACGACCAATTGGGCCAGATTATTCCGAGTTTTCTGATCGGTGATCTGGTTGGCATCGGCACTTTGGTGCCGCTGATTATGGCCATCGGAAGTGTTATGCACGAGCCCCCAAATGGTTTTGGTGAGAATTCTTCGTGGTGGCCGGGTGGCATGGCGCTAATCCGTACCGCTCTTTTACCGATTATCGCAGCATTGGCGCTATTTGCAGTTTATGAAAGTGAACGCCCTGAGATTTTCACTGCTGGCAAGTTTCTGATGTTTATTCCGCTGACGGTCGTGGCATTACGAGACGGATGGCGCGGCGCATCGGTATCTATTGTTATTCTTAACTTTTCAATTGTGCTGGCCCTTGCCGTCCACCAGGTTCCTGTTTCGGCCATTGATATCCAACTTTTACTATTATCTTACTCAATATTTGCCCTTGTCATGGGTGTTGTCACTGAAGAACGTCGAGATGCACAGCGGCTGAACGAGTTGCTGGCAACAGCGGTTCACTCCAGTCCGAACCCCGTTGGCATCATTGACATGGTTCGACCGGATCAGCGGTTCCTGTTCGTAAATAATGCGCTGATTGCCCTATCCGGCCAATCCTCGGAGGAGTTACTGCGGTCATCCTGGCGCGACCTGCCTCTTGATGCCCAGGATAGCGACCGAATTCAGATTGCGTCAGAGCTAATCAATAATCGGAATGTCGTTGACCTTGAACTTCGACTGACCAAGAATCACGACGACCATCGCATCATTCAAGTGAAGGGCGGGCCTGTTTTCGGCAATGATGGCAATTGCAACGCCTATACTATAGCCTTCCTCGATGTCACATTAACAAAGCAAAGAGAACTGATCGAGAGAGAGCGTGAGAAAATGATCTCACTTGGGCAACTTGCTAGCGGCGTTGCTCATGAATTGAATAATCTAATTCATCCAATGATGAACTATGCCAAACTTGCAGACCGAGTTCTTACAAACGATCCCGAGCGTGCCCATCGGTATCATGAAGGCATTCTCTCACTTGGGAAGAAAGCCGGCGAAATTGTGCGGAAGGTCCTGCAATTTGCACGGCCCAAGACGCAAACCAGTGAGCCAATCTGTTTGGTCAATGCCGTCGTTGATGCTGTTGACCTCACCAAAACTCGCATACCGCCAACGGTAACCCTTCGCTTTATCGTCCGCAGCGGATCGGAGCGGTTGGTACGGATCGAACCGACCGAGGTCACTCAGATCATCAGCAATCTTCTGATCAACGCCGTTCACGCTGTGCCGAAGGACGGCACGATAGATGTCACGGTGGATGCTCTCAGCATGGAGACCAACGAAGTCGATGCACTGGCTGCTGGCGGATATCTGCGGATCATGGTGTCCGACAACGGCCACGGTATGACTGAAGAAACCCGCCGCAAAGTCTTTGACCCATTCTTTTCCACAAAGGCCATTGGCGAGGGCACGGGCCTTGGGTTATCAGTGGTCTTCGGCATTGTGGCGGCGGTCGGTGGAGCCGTCACTGTGGAGAGCGCCGAAGGCAAGGGCGCAACTTTTTCCGTATATCTGCCTGAGGTCGCCACTGACCGTGGAGAATAGAAAATGGCTCCCATCCTACTCGTTGATGACACTCTTCACGTCCGTATTTCGATCCGCGACTCGTTGGAAATGGCCGGCTATGAAGTCGAAGAAGCCGTTGACGGCTTGGTCGCTATCGAATTGCTGAAGTCGCGCTCATACGCCTTGCTCATCACGGACTTGTGGATGCCCAACGTCGATGGGATCGATCTGCTCAAACGGCTGCGAACGATCAATCCCAAAATGCCGGTGATTGCCATCTCCGGCGGTGCGCCAGGGCGGGCTCCCATAGACTATTCCGTCGCACTTGCGACCACCTGGGGTGCCGATGTTGTTCTGCACAAGCCCTTCGACAATGATGATCTTGTCGATGAAGTAAAGGCACTTCTCATAAAATATGCGGCGTAGGAAAGTCGTTACTCCTGCTCGTCAGGGTCATGATAAAGGCTCTCGTCAAACTGGGGCAACCCAATTTCTAAAATCCCATCGATTATGGTCCGCATTGAGCGGGCAACAACCTCGCGATCATCTGTGGGAACTTTTGAGATGACATCTGCTAACTGAGAATGCGGCGCCCGCTTTAGCAATTCTCTGCCAGTCCGCGAAACGATCATTAAATCAGCACGCTTGCTTCTGGGATTGGGATGGCGGTCGAGATACCCCTTTTCGACCAGAACCTTGACCGTGCGGGTGACGGGCGCCAACGTCAGCCCCTGGAACCGCGCCAAGTTCGCCATCGTCCGACTGAACGGCGGCACCTCGGCAAAATACCGAAGTGCTGACCACTGCGCAGGCGTCAGCCCTTCCGCAAACCCGAGCCCATGGATCAAGCGGGACGCCTGCTCGAACAGGGAGGAGACCCCCTCTGGGGAAAAGTTATCCTTCATCTCATAAGCTTATTTTTCAAACCGAGGACGAGACAACCATTGCGGCTGGCAACAATGAGATTGGCTTATCGCATCGGGCAAAGCGGCGCAATATCTGCCATCTGCCTGTAACATTGTTTTCGTACCGCCCGTTCGTCCTATCCCGCGTAGGCAAATGGAGATATTGCGATCAGCAATATTCCCAGTTATGCTCAGTGGGGAATGACTCATCGTGGTGGTCATGCTGACCCGCCAAGCACGGCGGGAACCGTGACAGAGGGCCGAGAATGACGCAGGCGGAGTATCCAGAATGGATTGCAAAATCAGCCTTGGACAGTGGATTAAACATGTCAGTGAGGAGCACCACGAGATTGAGCATTTAATTGCTCAACTTGAAGATACAGTTGTACAACAGTCAGTTAAAAGGGTTGGCCTCCCAACATTGAGCAAGCTAGTTGAGTTCTGCGTCAAGCACGTTGAGAATGAAGAGCACATAATGCGCCTAATGAAAGATGGGGGATTTAAACAGCACTCGGATGATCACAGCAGGATATTGGATACTGTATCGGAAGCTCTCGCAAATTGTGAGCGTTTTGGCGATGTTGATTTACTAGAATTTGCTCGATCACTACGAGAAATCTATAGAACTCACACCCTGGTATTTGACAAACCATTCTTTGATGGGCTTTCTGCGAGAGAGTGAGATAGTGACGAGGCCGCCTCAAACTCTTCAAACTCTTTATCGCTTATCAGAACGTGCCCAAGCAACCAGTGCCCCATATACAAAATCAAGCTCTCAATTGACGATTCTCCGGCTGAGATATGAGCAGCCATGTTATTGACATGCGATATAAAGCCGGCGTGTTGCGAAATGTGCAGATCACACAATGGATATGAGAGAACTTTCATAACCGAGTTTTCCATAGCAAAATGCAAAGCAACGTATGACATCAATCCTTCAAACTTCGCAGCCCGCGCATTTGCTTCAGATTGATCGCGCAGGCTATTTACTAAATCGTTATATTTCTCCACAATTTTGCTGTGCTGCTCATCAATCAAAGCAATTCCGGCATCAATTGACGCCATATTCGATAGCCTACTCAGGTTGTCAAGAATATCATATATATGGGGATCAAATGATATTGATCTGGCCTGAAATATTGAGCTTGCCATTGGAGCCACCTCGTATCGACACATGAACCGCAGATCGGCCTAAAACAGGCTACTTACCATCCGCCATCATCACATTCCGAAGATCGGACACCATCCAGTCATCATTAGATTGAACCGACACTTTTGAGTTTTTCATATGTGAATTGAGGACTGACAATATCACGTCCCTGACATATCCATCATCTATAACCAAAAATAGCACCATGTCCTTCTTGATAGCCGCGCCAGCATGCCGCAGGCCGGTG
>SESG01015915.1_pt1 | contig 11575 bp, 16 predicted proteins | sample 3171421 | NCBI WGS metagenome assembly SESG01 (sample SAMN10866946, study PRJNA518727) | freshwater metagenome | biome: subpolar coniferous forest; feature: holomictic lake; material: water; isolation source: holomictic Lake 227, 6 m and 8 m depth | place: Canada: near Kenora, Ontario | collected... | reverse complement strand
GTTTAAAAGTGGAGCCCTTGATAGGGCTTAATAGGACGACGCCTCGTGTTTACCTTTACGCAAAAATATAGCGCATTATGATTAAGTTATGGTTTAAAAGTGGAGTCCCTTGGATATGGCTCAATGCAGCGGCAGTCAGTACCTGTCTTATTATGATTGTGGGCGTGCTGGGTCTGGTCACAGTGCGCGGGGTAGTCCATTTCTGGCCACATCAAGTGATCCGGTTAAGTTATCAGGAAGAAGGCAAGCCGCCCCGGATAATTATTGGCGAGAAAGTGGATACCAGCATAACGCCCGCTGCAATGGCCAAATCGACCGGCTTTAAAATGGCCGATGACGAAGAAACCCTGGTGCAGTATTTAATTAAAACCGGTAACCGTGATCTAACGGGCACAGACTTTCTCTGGATACAGGCGCGTAATGTTAAGGAACAGAGCGCCCCTGTTGATTTGATGGTTATTGAGCGCCGCGAGTGGGGTAATTTTTATGGACAGTTGCTTGAAGTTAAAGAGGATCATAAAACGATTGCCACAGGGACACAGGCTTGGCCAATTCTTCAGACCAAGATAGATGAAGCGTTAGCTGTTTTTAAGGAAATAGCGCATTTAGAAAAAAAGGAAATTGGCGCGATAAATTATGCGTTGGAGCGCTTAAGGCTTAAACAAAGAAAACTGGAATTGCAAAATAGCCTGGATGATGCCGCCAAGCAAGAAATTGCTGCAGAAAAGGCCGGTTATGAAGTGGACTATAAGCAGTATCAAGCCCAGTTAGCCACGTTGTATCAAAAAATAAGGCGCGATAGTCTGGTCGCCACAACCGAAAGCGGCGCTACGCTGGAAGTTCCTATGGCCAAAGTGGTCAGAGCCTTTCAGCCAAATGCCATGAGTTTGTTTGATAAAATGGTTCACTATGGCACCAAGGTGGTTGAATTTTTAGCTGATGATCCGCGTGAAGCCAATACCGAGGGCGGTATTTTTCCGGCGATATTCGGTACCGTGATGATGGTTATGATGATGTCGGTTATTGTTACGCCCTTTGGCGTCATTGCGGCGGTCTATCTGCGTGAGTATGCCAAGCAAGGCTTCACTACCCGTTTAATCAGAATTGCAGTCAACAATCTTGCGGGCGTACCCTCTGTGGTTTATGGGGTTTTTGGCCTGGGCTTTTTTGTGTACATTTTGGGCGGCAACATAGATCAGTTGTTTTTTCCTGAAGCAGCACCGGCACCGGTTTATGGTACACCGGGATTGTTGTGGGCTTCAATTACGCTGGCCTTGCTAACGTTACCGGTGGTTATTGTGTCAACGGAGGAAGGTTTGGCACGTATTCCCAGTTCTATCCGCGAAGGCAGTCTGGCGTTAGGTGCGACTAAACTGGAAACCTTGTGGCTGACCGTATTGCCGATGGCCAGTCCTGCCATGATGACCGGTTTGATTCTGGCGGTAGCAAGGGCCGCAGGCGAAGTAGCCCCGTTAATGTTGGTGGGCGTGGTTAAGCTGGCTCCCACCTTACCTTTGGATGGAAATTTCCCGTTTTTGCATTTAGACAGAAAGTTTATGCATCTGGGTTTTCATATTTATGATGTCGGTTTTCAAAGCCCCAATGTTGAGGCCGCGAGACCCTTGGTTTATGCGACAGCATTATTACTGGTTTTGGTAGTTATAGGGCTTAATCTGGCCGCAATTGTCATAAGAAATAATCTGCGAGAAAAATATCGCGCACTGGAAGGTTAAAAAATGTCAGCACAACAAGCACGTACACACGCAATTGATATGAGTTCTGTTTTACGCGGCAAGGAAGAGTCGCAACACCCTAATGAAACGTGTATCAAGGTGGAAAATCTAAATTTGTTCTATGGAGAAAAACAGGCACTTTATGACATTAACATGGAAATGCCCAAGAAAAAAGTAACCGCCTATATAGGTCCCAGTGGTTGCGGTAAATCCACGTTGTTGCGCTGTATTAACCGGATGAATGATCTCGTTGATAGTGCAAAAATTGACGGTAAAATTTTACTGGATGGTGAAAATATCTACGACAAATCCGTTAATGTAGCGGCTTTGCGCAGACGCGTAGGCATGGTATTTCAAAAGCCCAATCCTTTTCCCAAGTCTATTTTTGAAAACGTGGCTTATGGCCTTCGCATTCAGGGCGTTAATGATAAACGGGTATTGGAAGAAACCGTTGAAAAAGCTTTGACCGGCGCTGCCCTGTGGGATGAAATGAAAGACCGCCTGAATGACAACGCCTTGGGTATTTCGGGCGGACAACAACAACGCCTGGTTATTGCCAGAGCGATTGCAATAGAGCCTGAAGTGTTGTTGCTGGATGAACCTGCCTCTGCACTGGATCCTATTTCAACATTAAAAATTGAAGAATTAATCAATGAGCTCAAAAAACAATATACTATAGTCATTGTAACGCACAACATGCAGCAGGCTGCTCGCGTTTCTGATTACACAGCCTTTATGTATATGGGGGAATTAATTGAAATAGGTACCACCAGTGAATTGTTCACTAATCCGGTAAAAAAACAAACAGAAGATTATATTACCGGGCGCTACGGATAATCAGGAGAAAATAATGGACAACAGTATATTAGGTCAGCATATATCTGAGCGGTTTAATCAAGAACTGGAAGATATACGTAATAAAGTATTAATGATGGGTGGTTTGGTTGAGCGCCAAATTCAACTGGCGGTTGAAGCTTACACCACAGGTAATATGGAATTGGCTGAACAGGTCATCAAGCAGGATAATGATGTCGATGCACTGGAAGTGGCTATTGATATGGAATGTACCCAGATTTTAGCACTGCGCCAACCGACGGCTTTTGATTTAAGGCTGTTGATTGCGGTAATTAAAATTATTCACGAGATTGAGCGCGTCGGTGACAAGGCTGAGCGTATTGCTGAAATGGCGATAAAGTTAGCAGGTATTGGAAGCAAAATCCCTCATCATGAATTGGAGCACATGGCTGATTTGGTTAAGGTAATGCTGCATGATGCCCTGGATGCTTTTGCCAGAATGACCTTGGCGAATGTGCCTGACATTACTTTAATGGATGAAAAAGTGGATCGTGAATATGACAATATTCTCAGGCAATTGATTACCCGAATGATGGAAGACCCCAGGAATATTACCCGGACTTTGGATGTGCTTTGGACAATTCGTGCACTGGAAAGAATTGGTGATCATGCCTGTTACATCTGTGAGCATTTGGTTTATATGATTAATGGCGAAGATGTACGTCATTTAAGCCATGAAGAACTTGAAAAGAGAGTTAACGTGGTAAGGTAAGATTCCTGGTCTCTCCAATGCTGGTTTTTTTTATGTAACGAAATCCTTGTCTTGTAGGGGCAATCCCTTGCGGTTGCCCTGCTAACATCGTGGCATTAAAGGGCAGGCGTAAAGCCTGCCCCTACAAAAAAAATGTCCCGCATCGTGGGGGGAAAGCAAAGCCTCGGTTGTCTAAATGCCTACCACGCTTCAGTAATGTGTGACTGTCGGGTATCTCTTTGAATATTTTGTACTTTTTGTTAGTTAACCAATTTTTCCATGAAGAATTGTCCCAAGTGCCTGCATGATTTGCAGGTGCCCAGTGAGATTTGCCCTCATTGCGGCATCGTCTTCGAAAAATACCTAAAATATCATCCAGAACCAGCCGATCAACAAGCCGTTGATTTGCCAATAGTGACGATAATTATAGAAGATGAAGTCAAACCACTAACTCAGTGGCTGTTTTACGAAACCCCGCAAAGCACCTTGGCCTGCTTGGGCAGGTCGATTATTTTCGTGGGTCTTGTGCTATGGAGTTGGCAGCTTATTAGCCCCTCTATCGAAAGCAATGTCGTTGGCAATTCCTTTTTACATTTGATCAATCTGCCTTTTCATGAAGCGGGGCATATTATTTTCAGACCCTTCGGCGCATTTGTCACCTCATTAGGGGGAACGCTGGGGCAGTTAATCATGCCGTTGATTTGCCTGGGCGTGTTATTAATCAAAACCCGCGATCCTTTTGGCGCATCGGTTGCATTATGGTGGGTTGGTGAAAATTTTCTGGATATTGCGCCCTATATTAACGATGCACGGGCAGGGCAGTTACCGCTGTTGGGTGGCAATTTTGGCAATTCCTCGCCTTATGGTTTTCACGACTGGGAATATTTGTTAACCGAATCCGGGCTTTTAAACTATGACCATATTCTGGCTAAAGCCGCCTTTGTGTCAGGATCTGTCATCATGTTGCTTTCGTTGCTATGGGGCGGACTGTTACTGGTTAAGTGGATAAGAAGGGCATAAGCTGTTTGGCTATCCGTAGGAGCGACGCCCACGTCGCGATTTGAAACGTTAGTCGTGATGGTGGCGTCGCTCCCACAATAGTCGCTATTAACTCTCACCGTTCGTCCAATTTGTGCATAAAATACGTTCCACCTTGCCTGTGTTGCAAATTGCAACCATAATGTAACCTTACTTGGAATGCCGAGACTAAGCTTATGCCTGCACTGACCATCAAAAACATACCGGACACTATTTATCAACAGTTAAAAACGGCTGCCGAATTGCATAGGCGTAGTATCAATAGCGAAGTTTTAATCTATCTTGAGCGCAGCTTGATGGCTACAAAAATCAGTCCAACTGAACGCTTAAGCCGTATTGAGCAACTCCGTGCCAATATTAAACCTAACAGCATTACGCCTGAAGACATTGAGCAAGCCATAAACAGTGGACGTCCATGATAGTTGCTGATACCAATATTATCAGTTATCTAATCTTGCCGACAGTGTATTCGGAAAGGGCTAGCCAACTCTATAAGATTGAACCTGAATGGGCGGCTCCCGGTTTATGGCGTAGTGAATTTCGTAATGTGCTGGCGCTGTATTTGCAGCAGAAGATTGTTACACTGGCAGAGGCTTTGGTGCTGCAAGATGAAGCCGAAGCGTTAATGACCGGCCAGGAATTCACCGTAACCTCACTACAGGTTTTGACCTTGACCAACAGTAGCACTTGTTCGGCTTATGATTGTGAGTTTGTCGCCTTGGCAAAACAGCACTTCGTAAAACTGGTGACTCAAGATAAAAAAATACTTCAGGAATTCCCCGAAGTGGCGTTATCGCTGGATGATTTTTTAGTGAGCGTTTAACCCAATGGTAAACAAAACATAATGAAACGCAATAACGCACTGTAATAAATATTCATACTTGATTTGGGTGATTAGCCAGACTAGACTGAGTGCATTTATGGAGAATGCCATGCAAACTGTCAATATGTTACAAGCCAAATCCTCTCTGTCTCGCTTAGTAGAGGCCATTGAGCAAGGACAAGAGCGAGAAATCATGATTGCCCGGAATGGCCGTCCAGTTGCCAAACTTGTGCCGCTTGATACTGTTCCATCCGGAAAGCGAATTGGCGTAGCAAAAGGCTTGTTCGTGGTGCCAGACAGTATAGATGCACATAACGACGAAGTGGCTCGGTTATTTATGGGCAAGGGGCAGTCTTGAATCTGCTGCTGGATACTCATGTCGCGCTATGGGCTATCACGGATAATCCAAAACTGTCTCAAAAGGCGCGTGATTTAATTGCATCACCCAAAACCAACGTCTGGGTCAGTGCGGCGAATATTTGGGAAATTGCGATTAAGCATGCGCTAGGCAGAGGCGATATGCCGGTTTCCAGTCAAGACGCAATGCGCTATTTTCAAGAATCTGGTTATCGTTTCCTCGCTATTGAGGCGGAACATGCGATTGCGGTCGAAGAACTACCTTCGCATCACCAAGATCCGTTCGACCGCATATTGGTGGCTCAGGCACTCGTGGAGCCGATGCGTTTAATGACCCACGATCCCTTGGTAGCTCTCTATAGCGACACAATTATCAAGATTTAAACTTGGATTAAATCTTTATTAACCCACAACGACAGCACTTACAACAAACGCATGAGTAAAACCAAACTGGAACTGACTTGGATAGGCAAGGATAAGCGCTCTAAATTGGAACAGAGAATATTACTGGAAGACCCCAGTTTGTCGTATCACGCAAAATTCAAACGCCCTCCTCGCCCATTGGGCATAAGTATCTACACAACTCGTCATCCCTGCCGGAATGACGGCTATATGATTTGTGTAGATATCTATGCCCATCAATGCATGTTATCAGTCCCGGCTTAAGTTGGTTGCCAGTTGTTTGTGCGGAATCCGGTAAGGTGTTATATGAGCGGCCTGTTTTTACCACGAATTCAGGTTGCATACAGATTTTATATCATACCATTCAAAATTGGTTTTAATTGGCTGCGGGTTGTTTAGCACCGAATTTATGTTTAATGACGGGTTGATTTCCACCTTAATGGATGACTGCTGTTTAGAAGACCGCCTTTTAAGCGCTGATGGCTACGTGTTTGTTGTTAATGGACTATAAATTGCTATAGATTAAGCTTCGGGGCAGAAATTTAGTGTCATAAATAGATGTTTACCCGCAGATTTTTATAAAAATAGAAGTAAGGCAAGAATACGGTTCCATGATCGCCATTGACATAACCTCACGGTAAGGCAGGCGATTCACATTAAAATTTTTGAAGAATTCCGCGCAGTCGGAATGGAGATAATTATGAAACAGATCAAAGTGGCCTGTTTGCTTATTGCCCTGATCGGGTCGATAACCAGCAACACGCTATGGGCGGGAGGCGGAGGTGGTCATTATGGTGGCGGCGGAGGGCACTATGGTGGTGGCGGTCATTATGGCGGCTGGGGAGGGCATTATGGCGGTGGCGGTTGGGGCTATGGTCATGGCGGACATTCGAGTTATGGCTTTTATTTTGGAGTCCCGTTTTATCCCTATTATTCCAATCCGTACCCTTATTATTATCCGCCAGCTGTTGTCACTGTACCGGTAACACCACCGGTCTACATCCAGCAATCTCCACCGGCTGCACAACAATATCCGGCCGGTTACTGGTATTACTGCACCAGCCCTGAAGGCTATTACCCTTATATAAAGGCTTGCCCAAACGGTTGGCAACAAGTAGATCCAATACCGCCCGCCCCTCGTTAAGGAGTTTAAGTATGTTACGTTTTTCTCTCGTGGTTTTATCCACGATTATTTTGGCTGCAAGCGGCTGTGCCAGTTTGCCCAATGGGCCCAGTGTTATGGTGCTGCCCGGAACGGGAGTGACTTTTGATCGGTTTCGTAACGATGATGTTATCTGTCAGCAATACGCTTCATTCCAGGTAGGCGGCACTACAGCTAATCAGGCAGCGATGAAAAGCGGGGCTACAAGCGCTGTAGCGGGTACGGCACTGGGTGCAGCCGCCGGTGCGGCCATTGATGGAGGAAGCGGCGCTGCAATTGGGGCCGGTAGCGGGTTGGTGGCTGGTAGTCTGGTAGGTACAAGTGCCGCCAGCGGCTCAATGTCCGCAGTGCAAGATCGTTTTGATATAGCTTATATTCAATGTATGTATGCCAAAGGCCATCAGGTGCCCGTCTCGGGACAATTTTCGACCGCATCACCCCCGCAAGTTGCGACACCACCCGTGCATATTCCGCCACCGCCGCCCGGCACCCCGCCATCGGCTCCACAAAGATAACCCTTCGCAGGTTGGGATGACGCAAGGAATCCCAGCAATACGATGCCAACGAGCTGTTGTTGCTATAGACTTTCAGAAATTAAATTTCCAATTCGCGTCGCTGTAATCTCATACAGATAACATCCCTTGAAGGGATGGTATCTGTCGACATAGAAATTATTTATCTGAAAATGTATATGGAGCGGATTTATATTGGTTAAGAAATGCGCATGAAATAACTTAGGAAACCTCAAAAAGTCTGTGATGCAAGTTCTACAAGGCCGTCTGTACATAGATTTGTTCCTGCATTCGGGTCACGCCCTTGTTGCGGAAACCAGGTTCCCGATCAAGAATGTCCTCCGTTTGTAACAATTCGACATTACACCAATCACGGTAAAGTATCTGTACTTCATGTGTTTGCACACTGAACGGCGGCCCCTGCATTTCGTGCTGGGGATAGTCGAAAGCCACCAGCAGCGTTTTCGTTCCGGTCTTTAGCAAGCTCTGCATGTGCAAAGCATAAGCAGTACGCATTTCCGGTGGCAGCGCCACCAGTGAGGCACGATCATAAACGGCATTGGTGCCAGTCAGATCGTTGGCATTAAGATCAAAGAAATCGCCGCAATAAATACTCAAACCCTCTGTCTCGCTAATACTAAATTTGCCATGTTGACGCATCGTTACCGACAACCCGTTTTCGGCAAAAAATGCCTTAACTGCCAGCGGACTCAGCTCCACACCGATGACTTCAAACCCCTGTGCGAGCAACCACAGCATATCTTTGCTTTTACCGCACAACGGCACGAATACCCGGCTACCAGCCTTAATATTTAAGGTCGGCCAGTTGTGTTGCAAGTGACTATTGACTCCCTGGTTATGGAAGCCAATCTGGTTTAGTTGCCAGCGTTCGTGCCAGAACTCTTGTTGCATGCGATGCTCCTGTTGATAATATTTTGGGTATGACTAAAGCAAAACAGTGGCTTCATTTTAGGGTTTCTATTTCAGCGATGCTTAATCCGGTTATGGCCGCTATATTTTCTTTGTTTTCACCTTGCAAAAGCAGTTTTAAGGCTATCCTTTTTGTTGTTTGTTCCATGCCTTGTTGTACGCCTTTTTGAATCCCCTGTTCCATACCTTGTTCCATGCCTTGTACTATACCTTGTTCTATACCTATCGTTTTTCCTTCATGATAGCCATCACCAAAAGAGGACTCAAACATGCTGGCTTGGTAACGTAAGTCATCTTTGTAGTGCTCGTAGGCTTTTTGTTCGTCTTCTGGCAGCTTCATTATGCTGAGTTTTTCTTGAGCTTCTTTTAAGCCTTTGGCGGTAAAGCTTTCTTTAATCTCTTCATTTTTTAGAAAGTAAATCCACTCATCCAAGGTGTCTTTGGCGATGTCGTTAAAGCGGTTTATTTTTATCAGGTAATATTCCGGGTACAGTGATTCTATGCTGTCTTTTTCAAAGAGTTGTTTTTGTTTCTCATTAAGCTCCAAGAGATCATGATTGTGCAAACCTATAAAACGGGTGGTGCCTTTGTAAATATAATCAGTGCCGCTACCCAGATCAAAATACAGTATATTTATTGAGATCACTTTGGTAATGCTGGCGTAGGATTTGTTTTCTTCCATGTGTTCTATGGCCGTTTTTGAAACCCCATAAAATATGCGCTGCAAGTAGTCATATTCCCGATCATATTGTATTTCTATGATAATTATTTCTTGTTTGTTGTTGCGTACTTTTAGATCAACCCGGTTAAATCTGTCTATTTTATTATCTTTGTTACTTTCGCTTTCCAGTACATCCAGAATGGTTATGTCTTCTTTAAGTAATTCACTTAAAAAGCCTTCAAGTATGCCAAAGTTGGCTTTACTGCGTAGTAAGCGTTTTATTGCCCAGTCAAAGGTAATTAGTTTTCTTTTAGCGGTCATCTTAAATTCCTCTTTACGCTTTGATTGTATAGTACGCAAACCTGAGTTTGGCAATAAAATAGATGTGCAACACAGTAAAATCACGAATCAAAGAAGCTTTAGTTTATTGGTTTCATCGTGAGTTACTTAATGTTCATTTTAAAATATAACGAATATTTATCCACTTAAAGCCAAGCAATGATTGAGGCCTTGTTGCCTTACAAAACTTAAGGGCTACATATTGACTTTCGCAACGTTACGTTGCCGGATCGTTTCAAATTCAATTTTCCGTTCAGAAATTTGCTGCATGATGTGCATTGCCAAATCGCCTAAAGGATCTCCGCCCATCGCTAGCGAATAATGGTGTCAGGTCTTGCAAGATTACATTTTTATATGTTGAAGCAAGACCTAGCCCCGGTTTTTGATAGTAAATTGGTCACTTGCTAACCATCAAACAAGATAGCCTCAAGCTTCCCATTAACTTCTGCCATGATAAAATCTGGAGCTATTTCTTTAAATTCAGATTTTCTAACGCGCCAATCCAATGACTTCAATTGGTGACAATGGACTGCACCTTGTGTTTCAGTGCCAGAACCCATAAGCGTAACAACAGTTCCAACAGAGCGTGCATTAGCCGCAGCGCCTTGTGAAATAGGGCATATCATCGCAAGACCGCTGTTGTTAAAAATTTTGCCACTGATAACCAGACCATAATGCCTGCCCAGCATTTCTTTACCTGAAGACGGATCAAAGGTTAAGTGAATAATATCCCCGCGTTTAGGTAGGTAAGCCATTAATTAACCTCTAATCCAGTTGCTTGCATTTCGTCCCAACCATCAACCTTGGGCAATCCATCAGGCATTTCAGCCATTAACGCCTCAATACGGTAGTGCTTTTTTTTAGTGGGTGCAGTAATGGTTATATGATCGCCCTCTAACATGAGGTTAACTTTTGAGCCTTCATGAAGTTTGTTTTGCTCTATAAAGGCCTTTGGAATAGTCATTACTAATGATCCCCCAGCGCGTCTCAATGATTGCAACATTTTTAATCTCCAAAAAATAATGTCCTATTTTAATAGGATTAATCGAGGCTAGCAATTAAAAGCAGGTGTGGGTTACCCCATAAGCTGCACCTTTCTTATTAACTTTACCCATAAGTTGCACCTTTCCGCTTTTTTATGATGTTGGTTTTTTAGGTGATATTAGTGATTTATTTTTGAGGAATAATGTAGTTTTAGTTTGTCGTTGTGTCCTGTTAGTTTACAATTAAGCCAATAAAAACAATTGACTGGATGGCTTTATGAGGAATATACGACAAAAATCAGGCTTTTTATAAAACAGTCGATGTCGTGTATATTACATAGGGCATACTAGGGATGTGATTGATTGTCCTTGTTGGGTGGTAGCTTTATCCAAGTGGTTAATATCGAACCTAACAAGCTGGTCTAAGTGACGCACCGCCCGTTGGTGGTTTTGAAATTTTTTTATCAAGGTTCGGCTGCTTCATTTCAGCTCACAGAGCGGCACGCCATTTATCTCAACGTTAGAAGTGTATATATGCCTCCTCCCAGTTTTAATACGATTTTAAAAAGATTTGATGGCTCAATAGGTAGAGCCCTTTATGATGCCGCAGCCCATGGCAGGACTCATATATTAAAAATCCTTTTCGAAAATGGAGTTGACCTAAATTACAAATGTGATTTTTGTTATGATCTCTCGCTCTTACATATAGCGGCTAAAATGCCGAGTAACCAAAAAGCCTTAAAATATTTACTTGAGAGTGGTGCAACATTATTTATTGATGATATGCAAAATCAATTTGGTCTAACACCACTTATGGTAGCTTGCTCCAACGGTAGCGCGTCAGAGGAACTTGCCATGCTTCTCCTTAAGTTCGGTGCAGACGCAAAATGTAAAAAAACTTCAAAAGGCTCAAGAGGCTATACCGCGTATGATTTTTTACTTAAGATTCGCGAAAAAGAGTTCAAACCATCGCCTGAATTTATAGAAGTTTTACGTGTGGCTACTTTCTAAAATGGATTGTTTTCTAACATTGCACTCAACCGGAGAATGACGTAAGGAACGAGCACTAAATAACTTGAGCAAGTAGTG
>SESG01003136.1_pt1 | contig 11583 bp, 12 predicted proteins | sample 3171421 | NCBI WGS metagenome assembly SESG01 (sample SAMN10866946, study PRJNA518727) | freshwater metagenome | biome: subpolar coniferous forest; feature: holomictic lake; material: water; isolation source: holomictic Lake 227, 6 m and 8 m depth | place: Canada: near Kenora, Ontario | collected... | reverse complement strand
TCGGCACGGTGCGGCCAGCCCTGTTTTCCGGCTGGTAGCGGATCGGAGTCACATTCGATGGTGTCGACAAAGACGCGGTGGCTTTCTGGTCGGTGGTCGTCACGCGCCTTTTCAAACCGCGCTGTGATCCACTGCCATTTCTTGAACTGCTGTTCGTCTGACACCAGTCGGAACGGGACCGGATAAAGACGGATGAGACGACCGTCTTCCGTCATTCCAGCGACGCAGGAGGTTTCTGCGTACTTGGCGCTTGGCGACGGATAAGTCTTGCACAGTATCAGAACGCGCTCAATGAACGATGCCATTCGTGTTCCTCCCTCTTCAAACTCGTCCGTGACAATAACAGCATCGTCACCGCAGTGGCAAGATTCGTCAATACCCGTATGCAGACAGCAAAAAAGGCTACAAACCGATTTGACTAATCCGTACCCGGTGCTGCGCCCACCACCCTCCAACTTGCGCAGCACCCCGCGTGCCAGCAGTTCATTGATATCGCGCAGTGCCGTGTCGCTTGAGCACGTGGCGATGCTGGCCCATTTGGCGCTGGTGAGTTTGCCCGCAAAGCTGTCGAGCAAGCGTACGAAAAAATAGTACGCTTGCAAATGTCCACCGCAAAGAGGTGCAGCACGATCAAATTCTCAGGACAGGATCTGGGCGCCGCGTACGCGGTTCAGGCTGTCAGGTCAGCGAGTTTTCGCCACTCATGTAAACCTGCACCGACTCAAAGCGCCCGTCGCGCAGGCTGAAGAAATTGCTGTTGTTTTTGACGGTCACACTGCCATCGAACGCGGTGTTTCGAACCTGGAAGCGGCTGGCAATCTTTTGCGGCGCCTGCACCACGTGCTCAAAATCACCATGCCAGACGCTGGCATAGCGCGCCTGCAGGCGCTCGAACATGGCGCGTATGCCGCTGTCGCGGCCTTCGTACACGGTGTCAAAGGTGGCGATGGTAAAGCGCGCATCGGGCACAAAAAATTCCAGCGTCGCCGCCAGGTCGCCCCGGTCCACCGCTGAAAAATAGCGCATCACCAGCGCGACCAGGTTTTCGTCGGCGATGCGCCGTGTGTCGTCGTTGCCAGTTGTCATGGTGTGTCCTTGTTGCCGGCCTGCGCTGCGGCCAGCATGGTTTGCAGCATGTCCAGGCGCGCATGCATGGGTTTGGGATAGCCGACGCGGCTGTGGCTGTGGCCCAGCGCCAGCGCCGCCTCGGCGATTTTGTAGCTCAGCGGCCCGGGGTTGATCACCGGCACCGGCAGACGCTGCTGCAGGTAGGCGTGTGACTGGTGCATGGTGGTCGAGCCCAGGATGATGACCTCGGCGCCGTCGATCTCGATGGCCTTGCGCGCGGCTTCCTCAAGCAGCGGAAAGACTTCTTCTTCCTTGCCGCTGAGCAGGTTCTGGTTGTCGGGCGGAACCTCGATGGCCCGCACGGAAGCGCATTTGTGGTGCAGGCCCAGCTCGTCGAGCGCTTTTTTGTAGAGCGGCTTCCAGCGACTGGCCATGGTCAGTATCGAGAAGCGGTCGCCCAGCATCAGCGCGGTCAGGACAGACACCCGGCCCGGCCCGAACACGGGAATGTCGAGCACCGAGCGCAGCGCGGCAACGCCCGAGTCGCTCATGGTGTCGATGCAGACGGCGCTGAAGCCCTCGTCCTGCGCGCGGCAACCGGCTTCGAAGTTGGCGACGTCGGCCAGCACGAAATCATGGTGGCTGGAGTAATTGACCGGGCCGGCCTTGACGGCGCGGTACTCAAACACCAGGTCGGGACCAAACTGCAGACTCTCGAGCTGCGCCTGGCGCAGCAGCAGGTTGTCGGCCGACATCGCGAAGGGCACGATGACGAGCACGCGCCGGGGGGCTTTGGATGGGGTCATGGCAGGCTCAGGATGGGGTGGGGCGTGCTTCGGCCAGGTCGTTCCAGACGTCCTGCCGGACAATCAGGCCGCCCGTGATGTGGAAGCGGTCAATGAAGCGAATGCCCTGAAACGGCGAGCCGTCGAGCCAGACGCCGTGCAGGCTGCCAAAGCAGTAGACCACCGTGCCGTCCTCGCCCCAGCATTCGTCAAAGCGCTCATAGGTCTTGGCGATGCTGCGGTAACGCGGCTTGGCCCAATCGAGCAGTTGCTCCAGGCGCTGCATCGGTGCCGAGCCGGGAAAGTGCATGACAAAGTCCGCTGCCAGATGGCGCGCGGCCCCGGCCAGATCACGGGCTTGCATCAAACCCAGAAAAGTGCGCACCAGCTCGCTCGCATCGGGCACAGCCGGGCCACCGCCGCTAACCGCATTTTCACCGCGCTGGTAGGTGCTGGCGTGCGTGACAAAGACCGTGGTTCCGGCGGCAGGTGCGGCAATCACCGAGCGCGCCGTGCGCGACACACGTTGCACCAGGCGTTGCTCGGTTGCGCTGCCGTAGCCTGGCAGCAGCGTGATGGAAATAACAGGCATGGTGTCTCCAGTGGCGCGCGCTGCGCGTTCAGGCCTGCGCCGCTTGCCAGGCGTCCAGGATCTCGCTGCCGGTGGCAGCCCACACGCCCGCATGGCGCATGATGTGAGCGAGGGCTTCTTCCAGCGCGCGAATGCGGTAGGGTTGACCGATGACCCAGGGGTGCAGCGAGATCGCCATGACGCGGCCTGACTCGGGGCTGGACTCGCGGTACAGCAGATCAAACTGGTCGATCAACTGGTCGCGGAAATCGTCTTCCGTGTGGTGGTTCTGGACCAGGATGGTGTGGTCGTCGATGTCGATCGGATGCGGCATGGCGTGCAGCGCGCCGGCGCTGCTGCGCATGGCGTAGGGCATGTCGTCGTTGACCCAGTCGCACACGTAGTCGAGCCCGGCCTGCGCCAGCAAATCGAGCGTGGCGTGCGACTCGGACTTGGCCGGCGACAGCCAGCCCCGCACGCGCTGCCCGCTGGCTTGTTGCAGGATGTCCATGCTCTGTTTGATCCACTGGCGCTCTTCTTCCGGTGCCAGGGCGCCGTGGTGCAGGTGGTCCATGTCCAGCCCGTTGGCGATGATTTCCCAGCCGCGCGACAGGCAGGCCTTGATCAGCGACGGGTAGCGCACGGCGACGGCTGCGTTGACGGCGGCCGAGGCCTTGATGCCATGCTGGTCGAGCGCCTGCATGATGCGGAAAATGCCGACCCGGTTGCCGTAGTCGCGCAGCGTGTAGTGGCGCAGGTCGGGATAAGCGGTCTGCATCGCGCCTGGCGGCTTGAAAGGCTGGCCTTTCATGTCGAGCGGAAACCACTCCAGCGCCGGCACCACCCAGAGCGCAATGCGCGCGCCCTGCGGCCAGGCCACGGCGCGGCGCTGCGGCAGCATCGACCAGTCGTAGCGGTCGTGGTCCATGCCATAGCGGCGCAGCGGGTAGTCCAGGTAATCGGTTGGCAGGCTCATGGCGCTTCTCCCACAGTTTGGGCCGCCGCCGCAAAGGCGTCGTGGTAGTTGTCCCGGAAATAATGCGCGATCTCGCGCCCGGTGGCCAGCCACACCTTGTCATGGCCGGTGATGTAGGACAGCGCCTCCTCGAAAGCGGCAAGGCGGTACGGCTGGCCGATCAGATACGGGTGCAGCGGAATGCACATCACGGTGCCGGAGCGCTCGCCTTCCTGGTACAGGCGGTCAAACTGGCGCTTGAGGATGTCGGCGTAGCGCCGCGGCGAAACCAGGTTGACGTTGTAGACGATGGTGTCGTTCATTTCCAGCGAATACGGAATGCTCGAGAGCTTGCCCTGCTTGACCTTGACCGGGCCCGGCTGGTCGTCGTGGAACAGGTCGCAGACATAGCTCAGCCCCATCTCGGCCACCAGGTCCATGGTGCGGTCGGTGTAGGTCAGGGCCGGCGCCAGCCAGCCGTCGAGTTTCTGGCCGGTGTGCTTTTTGATGGTGTCGATCGAGTCCTGGATCACCGCGCGTTCCTGCGCTTCGTCCATGCCCATCAGGTAGCGCGTGTTGTAGGTGCCGTGGGAGTAGAACTCCCAGTCGTTCTCGGCGCAGGCGGCAATCACCTCGGGGTGGTGCTCGCACATGGCGACGTTGAGCGAGACGCTGCCGCGCATCTTGCAGCGCTTCATGGCCTCGAGCATGCGCCAGAAACCGACCCGGTTGCCGTAATCGCGGTAGGAATAATTGAGCACGTCGGGCATGGGCCGCGGCCACGGTGCACGCGCCGGATTGCGCGGCGGATTGAGCTCGTAGAACTCGACGTTGGGCGCCACCCAGAAGGCCACGCGCGCGCCGCCCGGCCAGCGGATCTGCGGCCGCTGGTCATAGGGCAGGTAATCGTAAAAGTCGGGATCGCGTTTCATCGCGCGGCTCCCGCAGCGGGTGCCACCCTGCCCAGTTGATCGAGCGTCTCGCGCACCGTCAGCACATCGGCGTACTTGAGCGCCATGTCGTAGAGGTTGGCAAAGTGCGGGCTCTCGTGCTTGTCGGCCACACACTCTTCGGGCACGATGGTGCGGTAGCTGCGCGACAGGCTGTCGACCACCGTGGCGCGCACGCAGCCCGAGGTGGAGCCGCCCGTCACCACCACGCTGTCAACGCCGTGGAAGTTGAAGATGGAGCCCAGATTGGTTTCAAAAAAGGCCGAGGCCATGCGCTTGTTGATGATGATGTCGCGCACATGGTCGATCTGCAGGCGTTCGTCAAACTCGGAGCGCACACTGCCGACCTTGATGTTTTGCAGCGAGTCGGGCGTGTTGGTGCGTGTGCCCCAGACGCCGCAGTCCTCGCCCGACTCCATGTAGGCGACATAAGTCCACACCACCGGAAAACCCCGCGCCCGAAAACCCGCAGCCAGTTCGTTGATGTAATCAAGCTGCTTCGGGTCGGTCTCGTAGGCGGTGGCAAACTTGCCGACGCTGGTGTAGGCCTTTTGCAGGTCGATGTTGATCAGGGCCGGCATGCGGCCAAAGCCGAAGCGCTTGCGCGTCGGGTTCGCCTTGATTTCTTCATAGAGCTGGCGAGCGGTCTTGTCGGAGGTTTGCATCATGTGAGGGGCTTTCAAAAAATGAGGGCGGCGCTGGCCGAAATACTGCATCCATAACTTTGTTCTGTCAATAGAACATTTGAATCAGGCGCGCGGCGCCTGCTCCAGAAGGGTGATCCACTGCGGCAGTGAGGCCTTGCCGGCACACAACGCCAGCGTGGTCTGCAACACCTGTTCCGAATGCGCTGCTGACCAGACGCGACCGGTGAGGTCCATGAACTTCTGGCGCAGCTCTTCGTGGGTGTAGGGCGAGGCGTCGTCGCCGCGGTTCACGCCGACCTCGCCAATCCATTGGCGGCCGTCGGTGGTGGTGATCACCACCCGCGCCGGGCGCTCGTGCGGCAGGCGCCGCGTCATGGCCGGGTCTTCGCAGACATCAACTTTTTGCGCCAGCGCCAGCACGCGCGGGTCGCGCACCGCGTCCCAGGTGAAGCTCGCCAGCGCGCTGCTGCCGTTGACGATGCGCGTGGCCACTGCAAACGGCACCGAGAACTTGGCCGCCAGCGTGTTGCGCGGCGCCTTGTCGCGCAATTCGGCTGCCAGGTTGTAGCTGGTCACCTGCACATCGGCAATCTGCTCGGGCAACGGCAAGGGGCCGCGCGCTGCGATCACGTCAATGGCGTCGAGCGTGCCGTGGTTGAAGCGGCAGCACGAATGCAGCTTGAAGTAGTTGTGCAGCAGGTGCCAGTCCTGGCCCATCTCGTGCAGCAGAACTTCGGTGTCAAAGCGCTCGGAAATGATCTGCCCGAAGAGCGAGCCCGGGCCGTCGTGTTCGCCGGTGAAGCCGCAGCTCTCCAGTTGCGAGGCCAGCAGGCCGTTGCGGTTGCTCATGCCGGCATAGACATTGCGCACCAGCCCGCCTTCGAGCATGGTCTTCTTGGACGTTGCCGTCACCAGCGAGGCGCCGATGTTGATGGTCTCGCGCATGGCCGTCGCGTCGCGGCCCAGCACACGGGCGCAGGCAGCCGCGGCGGCCACCGTGCCCCAGGTGCCATGCGGATGCATGGCGCTGCGCAGTTGCGAGGCCGAGCCCAGTCGTGAGCCCACCTCGTAACCCGCGACCAGGGCGGAGAGAAAGGTGTCGGCATTGGCGCCGCGCTGCTGGCACAAGGCCAGTGCCGCCGGCAGCACATGGATGGACGGGTGGCCGCGGCAGAAGCGGTTGCCCTCGTCCATTTCCAGAAAGGTGCCGGCCGTGCCGTTGATCAGGGCCGCCGCGTCGGCATGCGCCTGACGCCCCAGTCCGATCAGGCTGGCGCCGCTGCCAAAACCGGTTTGCGTGGCGAGTGCGCGCAGTTCCGGCTCGGCCGATCCGGCCACGATGGCCCCCACCGTGTCGGCCAGTATCCAGCCGGTGTGCTCGCGCACCGCAGCCGGCAAAGACTGGTATTGCAGGTCGGCCGCGAAGGCGCTGAAATGGTCAAGATAGTCCATGGCGTTGACATCCCAATTTATTTGAAACGGGTCTGAGCCGCCGTGCCCGCGCACAGGCTGTTCCAGGCTGTTTCAGATTTTTGCTGCAACGGGGCTTGACAAGCCGGCGCTGCGCATTCATAGTCTAGCCCAATTGTTCTATAGTTAGAACAATTAAATATTTCAACCCCCCATTTCGAGGATACGCCATGACTAACCAAGCCCGACTGTCCCGTCGACTGATTCTCCAGGCTGGTGCAGCAAGCACCATTCTGGGTGCGCCCGGCCTGCTGCTGGCGCAACCAAAGCCCGTCAAGATCGGATTGCTTCATCCCGTCAGCGGTGCGCTGGCGCTTGCCGGTGCACAGGGTCGCATGGGCTGCCAGTTCGCAATCGACGAGATCAACGCGGCCGGCGGTATCAAGGCACTCGGTGGTGCCAAACTCGAGGCCGCACTGGGCGACTCGCAGTCGCGCCCAGAAGTGGGTGTCTCGGAAGTTGAGCGCATGCACCAGGACGGTGTGGCGGCTTATGTGGGCTGCTTCTCCAGCGCCATTGCACTGCCGGCAACACAGGCAGCGGCCAAGTACAACACGCCGTTCATGATCGATGTCGGCGTGTCCGACGCCATTGTGAGCCGTGGTCTGAAAAATGTGTTCCGCCTGATGCCCGGCAACGGCAAGTGCGTCGATGACGCCTTCGCCGGTCTGGCCGAGGTCAACAAGGCGGCCGGCGGCATCGCCAAGACCGCCGTCATCGTGCACGAAGATTCGGAGTTCGGCACCAACACCGCCAAGCTGCTGGCGGCCAAATTGTCCGGCATTGGCCTGGAGGTCAAGGAAGTTCTCAAGCACGCCACGCCGACGCGCGACTTCTCCAATCTGGTGCTGCGCATCAAGTCGCTCAAGCCCGATCTGGTGATCATGAGCAACTACCAGAACGAGTATGTGCTGCTGGCGCGCACGCTGTACCAGCAGAAGGTTGATCTGGCCGGCCTGTTCACGGTGCTGGGCGGCGGCTTCAACTACAAGTTCGTCAAGGAATTGCCCGAGGTCGCGCAGTACACGATGGACTTCAACCACTGGTACAACCCGCGCAATCCGAAGGCACTCGACATGCGCAAACGCGTCGAGGCCAAGGGCGACCTGTTCACCTTCGAGGTTTACTGCGGTTACAACGCGGTCAAGTGCTACGCGGATGCCATTGAGCGCGCCAAATCGGCCGACAAGGAAAAGGTCATCGCGGCCCTCGAGGTCAGCACCTGGGCCGACCACTTCATGCCCTATGGCGCGACCAAGTTCGTCAACGGTCAGAACCAGGGTGGACGCGCCGTGCTGCTGCAGGCCTCCAAGTCGGACATCGACGTGGTCTGGCCCAATGAGTTTGCGGCCACCAAGGCCATCTTTCCGCGCCCCAAGTTCTAAGTCGATTGCTCAAGGCCTCAGAGGCTTTGGCTCCGCTGTAAAGGCGGGGCCAGGCTCGGCCTTTGTCAACCACCAGGAGAGATACATTGGATCTTTCGATCATCGCTGCAGCCACCATCAACGGCCTGCTGATAGGGGGAATCTACACCCTTGTCGCGTGCGGTCTGACACTGATTTACGGTGTGCTGCACATCATCAATTTCGCGCACGGCAGCATGCTCATGCTGGCCATGTTCGGCGTCTACTACCTGTTGAACAAACTCGGCGTTGACCCCTATCTGGCGCTGCTGGTCATGGTGCCTGTCATGTACCTGTTCGGCTATTGGCTGTACCGCCTGCTGATTGGCCGGCTCGCCAACGGCAAGGACGAGAACATCCTGCTGATCACGCTCGGACTGTCGATCCTGATCGAGAACCTGGCCCTGATGTTCTTCAAGGGCGATTCACGCACCATCACGGTGGCCTACTCCGACAAGATGGTCGAGATCGGTCCGACCCTGGTGTCGTTTCCCAAGGTGGTCTCTTTCGGCGCGGCCATGCTGCTGTGCGTGGTGCTGGGCCTGGTGATCCAGCGCACCGACATCGGCAAGGCGATTCGCGCCGTGGCCAAGGAGCGCGTCGGCGCGCGACTGGTCGGCATTGACGTTGAACGCGTATTCGCCATCGCCTACGGCATTGGTGTGGCCACGCTGGGTGCGGCGGCCTGCCTGCTGATGCCCATCTTCTACGTCTCGCCGACCACTGGCCATGTGTTCGTGATGGTGGCTTTCACCGTGGTCGTGCTGGGCGGCATGGGCAGTTTTCTGGGTGCTGTCGTCGGCGGCCTGATCGTCGGCCTGACCGAATCTTTTGGCGGACTTTTCCTGGGCGAGAGCCTGGGCCAGATCGGGATCTCGCTGATCTTTATCCTGATCCTGCTGTTTCGCCCGCAGGGTCTTTTTGGAGCCAAGCAATGAAGCAGCTGAGTAGCGCTCAGGCCTGGTTGCTGCATGGCAGCCTGCTGGCCATCGCCCTGATTTTTCCCTTTGTTTTCTCGTCGTCCTTCGCGGTGAATTTCGGCGTGCTCGCGCTGTTTTACGCCTTCATCGGGCAGTCGTGGAACCTCTCGGGCGGCTTTGCCGGTCAGCTTTCGTTCGGGCACGTGGTGTTCTTCGGCGCCGGCGCCTACGCCTCCACCATCCTGCAACTGCGCTTTGGCTTTTCGCCCTGGCTCGGACTGCCGGCAGGCGCCCTCGCCGGTGCTGTCGTCGGCTGGGTCATTGCGACCCTGTCCTTTCGCGCCGGACTCAAGGGCTCCTACTTTGCGCTGATCACGCTGGCCTTCGCCGAGGTGCTGCGCATTGTGGCCAACTCGGTTGAGATCACCGGCGGCGGCCTGGGCATGCTGATTCCGGCCAAGCCGAGCGCGGCCAATTTCCAGTTTTCCGAGCGCATCGGCTTTTACTTCGTGATCCTGGCGCTGACCGTTGCATCGATTGCCGTGGCCGTCTGGCTCAAGCACTCGCGCTTTGGCGCGCAACTCGCCGCCATCCGCGAGAACGAAGACGCGGCCCAGGCGCTGGGCATCAACGTCTTCTCCGAAAAGGTGAAGATCATGATGCTCTCGGGCGCGCTGTGCGGCATGGGCGGCTGCTTCTTCGCGCAATACTTTCTCTACATCGATCCGTCGATTGTTTTCGGCATCGACAAGTCGGTGGAGATGCTGCTGGTGAGCATGATTGGCGGCGGCGGCACGGTCTACGGCCCGCTGATCGGCGCCTTGCTGATGGCCGGGCTGAGTGACGCAACGCGCACGCTGACCAGCGTGCAGGGCCTGTCGCTGGTGCTCTATGGCACGCTGCTGGTCATCATCATCGCCTTTTTGCCAAACGGGCTGATCGACCTGTTCAAGCGCATGGGCTCGGCGTTCAGCAGGTTGACCGATTCAAGCAAGCGGGACACATGATGCTCAAGGTAACTGCATTAAGCAAAATCTTCGGTGGCCTCAGGGCCGTCGACAACGCCAGCCTGTCGGTCGACGCCGGCCAGATCGTGGCGCTGATCGGTCCCAACGGTGCCGGCAAGACCACGCTGTTCTCCTGCATCGCGGGCTTTCAGGGCATCAATGCCGGGCGCGTTGAATTCATGGGCCAGGACATCACCGGCCTGCCGGTGCACCAGATCGCCCGGCGCGGCATGGTGCGCACTTTCCAGATCACCCAGCCCTTTGCGCGGCTCTCGGTGCACGAGAACATCGCCGTCGGCGCCTACCAGAAGTACCCGCAGCGTGCCCAGGCCTGGGAGCACGCGCGCCGCATCGGTGAGCAGGTCGGCATGGGCGCCGTGCTGGAGCAGCCCGCAGCCGACTTGACGGTCGCCGGGCGCAAGCGCCTCGAGCTGGCGCGCACCCTGGCCACCGGCCCGAAGCTGCTGCTGCTCGACGAGGTCATGGCCGGGCTCAACCCGTCGGAGATCGGCGACATCATCGCCATCATCCGCGCCATCCGTGACAGCGGTGTCACCGTGCTGCTGATCGAGCATGTGATGCAGGCGGTGATGAGCCTGTCCGAGCACATTTATGTGCTGTCCTACGGCAAGATCATTGCCGAGGGCAAGCCGCGCGAAGTGGTGAGCAACCGCGACGTGATCGAGGCCTATCTGGGTCGCGGTGCGGCGGATCAGCTCGCGCAAGACCATGAACAGGAGACCGTCCATGCTTGAAATACGTTCTCTGCGCGCCGGTTATGGCAAGGTCGAGATCCTGCGCGGTATCGACATCGACGTGGGCCAGCACGAGATCGTCGCCGTGCTGGGCAGCAACGGCGTCGGCAAGACCACGCTGAACAACAACATCTCGGCGCTGTACCGGCCGTTTGGCGGCTCCATCAAGTTCAAGGGCGAAGAGATGCTGGGGCTGAGTTCGACCGAGGTCGTCAAGCGCGGTCTGATCCATGTGCCCGAGGGCCGGCGCGTTTTCCCCAACCTCAATGTGCGGGAGAACCTGGAGCTCGGCAGCCTGGTGCGGGGGCGCGCGCGGCGCGAGCAGAACATGGAGCGCGTGGTGACGATTTTTCCGCGCCTGAAAGAGCGCTTCGGCCAGGTGGCGGGCACGCTCTCGGGTGGCGAACAGCAGATGCTGGCGATTGGCCGCGGCCTGATGTCCGAGCCCGAGTTGCTGATCATGGACGAGCCCTCGCTGGGCCTGTCGCCGCGCCTGGTTGAGGAGATGTTTGCCCTGATCCAGGAAATCAGTCGCCAGGGTCTGGCCATCCTGCTGATGGAGCAAAACGCGGTGCAGACGCTGGCCATTGCCAACCGCGCCTACATCATTGAAAACGGGCGCGTCGCAATGCAGGGCAAGGCGAGCGACCTGGCGCGCGATCCGGCGCTGCGCAAGAACTACCTGGGGCTCTGAGTCATGTCGAGTTCCATGCCCCTGACCAAGTACCACCAGATTTATCTGGTGCTGCGCGAACAGCTCGAAGAGGGTCGCTTCGCCCAGGGGCTGCCGGGTGAGCTGGAGCTGACGCGCCAGTTCGGTGTCGGCCGCGTCACCATGCGCCGGGCGCTGGAGCAAATGGTCAAGGAAAACCTGATCGTGCGCGAGGCCGGGCGTGGCACGCGCCCCACCGTGCGTGCCCATTCGGCCGCCACCACCGCACCCGATGCCGACGCGCTGCACCCGAACACGCGCTTGACCGGTCTGCTTGAAAACATCGTCAGCGTCAGCCGCGGCAACGTCGTCAAGGTGCTGGAGTGGCGCGTCATCCACG
>SESG01004317.1_pt1 | contig 11589 bp, 15 predicted proteins | sample 3171421 | NCBI WGS metagenome assembly SESG01 (sample SAMN10866946, study PRJNA518727) | freshwater metagenome | biome: subpolar coniferous forest; feature: holomictic lake; material: water; isolation source: holomictic Lake 227, 6 m and 8 m depth | place: Canada: near Kenora, Ontario | collected... | reverse complement strand
TTTTCTCTTCACTGACAGATGCACCCGGAGGTTTTAAGGAGGAGATGCAGGAGATCAATTACTCCCTGGGATTTGAATACTGGTACAGTCACAAATTTGCAGCCCGCTGCGGCTACTTCAATGAGAATGCCTACAAAGGAAACCGGAAATTTTTCTCTACCGGATTTGGGGTAAAAATGAACATTTGCTCGGTGGATGTTTCCTACCTGATACCCATCAACCAGAATAACCCGCTGGCCAATACGATCCGGTTCTCGCTTCTTTTTGACCTGAGCCGCTTGCAGAAAAAAGGCAAAACAGTAGTACCTGAAGAGCAGGTAGCTCCTTCTGCACCTGCGAACCAGCCCGCACCTTCCAAATAATTGACAATAAGATATGACAGGTGGAAAAGGTGATTCATCTGTTCCTAACAGATAAAACACAAGGAAGGCGCAAGGAAAACCAAGTAAAACTGAATATTTCAGTACCTTGATATCTTTGCGCCTTCCTGGATTGTAACCGGAAATTAAAGCCGGTTATGGAGACAAAAAACCATTATCGTCTACTTCGAAATTTTCATCTCGTTGAGCAAATAGCCTGCCCCACCGAATTTATCCATGATAAAAAGGGTATAGCGAATATCTACACTGATGGTGCGTTGCAGCAGGGGCTCGAAGATGATGTCACTGCTCATGGATTCCCAGTTGCCGTCGAAAGCGGTCCCGATCAGTTCTCCCTTGCCATTCAAAACCGGACTTCCTGAATTTCCTCCAGTGATATCATTGTTGGAAAGGAAAGCCACCGGCATCCTGCCGTCTTTCATGGCATATTGACCAAAATCTTGTGCCTTGTAAAGTTCTTTGAGTTTGGCTGGAACAGTGAATTCGTAATTTTTGGGATCTTCCTTCTGCATAACGCCGTCAAGGGTTGTGATATAATCGAAGATCACGCCGTCTTTCGGAGAATAATTCAATATTTTCCCGTACGTCAGTCGCATGGTAGAGTTGGCATCCGGATAGATCGCCTGCCCTGCTTTCATTTCAAGCATTCCAGCGATGTAGAGTTTCTGACCGGCTGCATACTGTGTGCGATACTGTTCAAGTTCCCTGTTGTATTTCATGAAGGCGGATGAGATATCCTTCCCTGCCACATAAGCAAGGTCGGTCTCCATCGCTTTTTTATCGCCTGCCTGAGCTGCCTTTAATTTTTCCTCAGAGACAAATACCGATTGTGCGAACAATGCGTCCACATAGGCATCCGAATTTCCCTGGTAACTGGCATCGATGGTTTGATAGAAAGCCGGAAGATCGCTTGCAGGAACTTTCTCCCTGAAGAGTTTGATCAGGGCTTTGGCCACCTTGATATCCGTAGAAACATTGTAATCTTTGTAGAAATCAGCAGGAGTGCTCTGGGCAAAAGGTCTGCCACCTGCAGCACCGCCACGGCCTTCCCTTGAGGCTCTTTCTACCTGCGGACCGAAGCGGGTTGCGGCTGAAGTAAGCTCAATGGAACTGAGTGCTTCCATGTAATAGCGCGAAATCTGAAGCAACTTCGCCCTTCCTTCGATAGCTGACTTCACATCATTCAAAGCATTGCCATATTTGGCAACCCTAGCCGGATCAGCAGCCACCCATTCGCTGAAAACTTTCTCTTCTGCAGCCCTTCTTTCGTAAACATTCAATTTGGCAAAAGTTTCATTCATTCCGAGTGATTTCTTCCATGAATTGGCCGATCCGGCATATTTGGATGAATACTGCAGCCTGACTTTCGGATCTGCTTCCATATCTGCCCAGAGGATATTCTGACGGACATTTCTTACCAGGATGGTGACGGCATTGGTCACTTCGCTGGTCTCCTTCACCTCGTAGGAGGTCATGAAACGATTGGTCCTGCCGGGATAACCGATGATCATGGCAGGATCATTCTGTTTCACACCCTTCAGGGAAATGGTCAGGAATTTCTTTGGTTGATAAGGTACATTGTCTTTGGAAAATTCTGCCGGATTGTTGTCTTTGTCGGCATAAATCCTGAACATGCTGAAATCACCGGTATGGCGTGGCCACATCCAGTTGTCGGTCTCGCCTCCGAATTTTCCGATGGATGCAGGAGGTGCTCCCACAAAACGAATATCATTGTAGGTTTTGGTGATCACCATGTAGTATTGGTTGTCACCGAAAAAAGAGACAACCCTGCCCCTGAGGTACTTGTTCTCACCGATAGCCTTACTGGTCAGCTGGTCAGAAATTTTTCCCATCGCCTCATCCTTTGCTTTCGGATCTGAAACCGCTGCCATCGCATCAGCGACTGCCCTGGTAACATCTTCAATCCTGTCAAGGAAAATGACGCTCAGCCCTTTTGCCGGAAGTTCCTGGTCGCGGTTCATCGCCCAATAGCCGTTTTGCAGGTAATCATGGTCAACGGTACTCAACTTCTGGATGGTACCAAAACCGCAGTGATGGTTGGTCAGGACAAGTGCGTCCTTGGAAATGATTTCAGCCGTACAGCCACCTCCGAAATGCAGAATTGCATCCTTCAGACTGGAATTGTTGATATCATAAATGTCTTTTGCTGAGAGCTTAAAGCCCATCTCAGTCATTTTTTTGCTGTTCAGTTTCTGAATCAGCGGCAGCATCCACATCCCTTCATCTGCCCTGATGGTGCCGACAGACAAAATGATGGCCGCAAGGAACAATAATCCTGCTTTTCGAATGTTTAACATGTGATATTTGTATTTGGTTTGTTAACAGATAACCTGTCTGACAATAATAACAAAAATGCACAGAGTAAAAAATGAGATATCTTCTGCTTTTCAGCTAATTAAAGCTCTCCCCTGAGTCCAATCGCATCAGCACTCTTCTGCATCGCAGCAATAGTCTCTTCAACGAGCTCTTCAACCTGCATCCCAAGCATTCCGGCCCCTTTGGCGATCACATCCCGATTGGCGCCGGCGGCAAAAGCCCGTGTGTTCCATTTCTTCATCACCGATTTGGTGGTCAGATCGAGGATGCTTTTGGAGGGTCTTACGTATACGCAGGCAGTTATCAGTCCGGTTAACTCATCCGTGGCAAAAAGCACCTTCTCCAGGTACTCCAGAGGCTCAACATCTGAGCAGAGTCCCCAGCCATGACTTACAATGGCCCTGATGAAGCTTTCAGGCCAGTTGAGCTCTTCCAGTATCTTGCGGGTCATCGTGCAATGCTGGTCAGGAAATTGCTCGTAATCTAGGTCATGACACAATCCGATGACACTCCATTTTTCGGTGTCCTCCCCTGCTTTTTCGGCAAAATAATGCATGACCGACTCTACCGCCAATCCGTGACGTATCAGGCTGTCCTGTTTGTTGTAGGCACACAGGAGGTCAAATGCTTCGGCTCTTGAAGGGTGTTTTTCCATGAATTGTTATAATCAGATGAATGAATGTTTCGTGAAATCGATCTCCAGAAATCGTTTGACCTCCACTTTCCAGCGTCTCTTAACGAAATCGACATGATCCGGATGTTTCGTGTAGGCTTCATAAGCCTCCTGACCGGCAAAAAGCATGGAGAAGCCATAGGTATAGTCATTCTTCAGGCTAACCTGGTCTAAAACCTGAAAATTTTGTACTCCGGGGATTTTTGACAGTATCCGCTGACCGTCTTTCAAAAATTTGCCTGCCTGCTCCTGCCCTTTTTCGTGGATCAAATCGAAAATGACCATGTGCATGATCTCATCCTTCTGAATTGGACCGGCGGATAAATCCGGTTTTGCTGCAATAAATGGAATTGCTGCGGAGGCGGCAAAAACTCCGGTACCCAAACGATTTAAAAAATTTCTTCTTTTAATTTCCATCTGATCGTTTTTGTAGTAAACAAATATTAGAAAATAATTAAACTATTTCTGCAATATCATGGTTTGACTTTGTGAAACCTTTATTTCTTTGAGCCTTAGTGGCTATTTTTTGCTTGCCACAATGACACCAAGTTACAAAATTCAAGACAACACCAATTGGGTCGGCGGCTTCGAAATCCCCACTTCAAACTCCGATTCGACAAAACAGATCATCTCCTCGAAGAAACTCCGGAATAAGGCCTCAAACTGATCGTATTCCTGATTCAGCACGTCGAAGGCCCATTGGCTGTTTGACGGCAGTGAAGTCCGGCGGGACATGATCTCCAGCACATGAAACATGGTATCCCGTACGGCATAGGATTCGAGCCTCTTGTGATGAATCAGAAAGGGAAGAAACTGTTTCACCCGGAAAGGAAGAATCCCAAAATTGGAAATAAATATGGAATGGGCCTGTTTGGAAAACTGCCGAAGTGAATAGGCGGAATACTCGTGGAATTTCGCTGCCAGAAAATGGTCGAAGAAAATATCGGATACAATACCTGAATACCTGCCAAATCCGGGTTTCAGCAATTTGTTGCATTCTTTCACATCGGTATGTCCATCGGTAAAAGCATCGATGCGGCGGTGCATCCGGATACCAAATGCCACCTGTTCGGGATAATCCAGGTATTTGTTGCCCTTCACATAGTCGCCGATGAAATTGCCAAGTTTAATTTCGTCCGATTCGCCAGATAAATAGAGATGCGCCAAATAATTCATTCGATTTCGGAATTGGATACAATTCCAAAAATACCATTTTAGGCAATACGGACAAATGTTCAGATTTCATTGGGCCGCTTAAAATATTCCGATTCCTCCCTGGGAAGGAGTTCCCCTGAAAAGCGGGTGTGCCGCATGGTCATGATGACTTCGGCATAATTATCTCCCTTTCTCAAAAAAATCTCTACCTTATCGTCAAGGTAAAAACCTCTGAGCCACATGGAAATATAGATATTCCCATTTTTGTCTGTGGTCTGCTGATAATCAGAAACTTTCAACTTGTTGGTCAACTGATTGGGGGCGATAATCCCCTGAATGAAGACGAAATCCTTTTCATAAGAGAGAAAATTGGTCAGATCCCTGTTGATCTTCTGGGTGGTACCAAGCAGATCGACAAAGAGGACAAAATCCTTCGCCTCAATGGCTGCCACCGCTTTTTCAAACTTAGCCTGTTTTGCAGCCATTTCAGCCTCCATTTTTGCTCTTTTGGCAGCTCTCTTTTCAGCCTTTTTATCCTGCGCCAAAGAAACAACCGACAGGATCAACGTGATTCCAATCAGTAAAAAGATTTTTTTGATCATTTCATTCACAGTTTTGAATTGATTCTGAAAATGGAATATGGAGCCGGATTTTTGCTTGGTCTGATTTTAGATTGAAACCTATAAAGCTACACAAAATCACTTGAATGTGCACTAAAAATCAAGAAATAAGATTTAAAAATCGATGCCTATCCGGTTATTTTCTTATTTCGGTTGGCATAATATATCGCGATTGTCCCTCCTCCAAGAATGACCAGGCAAATCAGGTAACCCGATACTTTCCCAGGCTCGAGCCATGCATGAATGTTATATGCTTCATGGTAATAAACAGACAAAAAAATCATCAGGTTGTGAAGCGCATGCGTAAATATGGCGGCTAGGAGTGAACCGGTTCTCAGCCTCACATAGCCGAGTAAAAGTCCAAGAAGGAAAGTCGGACCTAATTGCCAGGGATTGAGATGGAAAAGCGCGAAAAGCAGGGCTGAAAAGAAAATAGCCAGGAAAGCCGGATAAATCCTTTGAAAACCGGAAAAAATCACTCCCCTGAATATCAACTCTTCCACGATCGGTGCAAGAATTACCACCCTAAGAATTCCGCCCCAGATGCCATGATCCGATTCGAAAAGCCGGTCAAAAAGCTCCAGAAACCAACCGGGAGGAGGCAGCACTTTTTCGACATGGAAAGAAATTTCATTCATAAAAAACTGAAGTGCTGCCAGGGAAATGAATATCACCGGAATATTCAGCCAGTGAAAAAGTCTCATTGGAAAGATTTCCCGGTAGGGCAATCCCGAAAAACGGGTGCCCAGAAAGAGAATAAAAAGGGTGGTTCCAAAGAATACGGGCAACTTCAGCAAGGGTTCCTGAAGCCAGTCTGTGCCATGTTGGTAGTCATACAAAGCCAGCGGGAAATCAATGAGTGACTGCAAAAAAGTATAGATGACAATCAGATTAACTGCCTGCCAGAAGGTTGGATAATATTTGAATACTTTCTGTTCCACTTTTGTCGTCTGAAAACCTTCAAATGTAATTAAAAAGCGAAATAATCCGGATACAAAAAAACTTGCAATAAATTATTCACCTTTGTTTGATTATTAAAACAAAAAGTAGTTACTTTGCACACTGTTTAAAAAAAGTAGGACATCAGATTAAAAAATTAGCATAATGTCTAGAGTTTGTCAGATTACAGGTAAAAAAGTGATGGTTGGGAACAACGTTTCCCACTCAAAGCGGAGAACCAAAAGGAAATTCATGGTGAATATCTTCACCAAAAAGTTTTATCTTCCGGAAGAAGACCGTTGGATTAAACTGAATGTATCAGCCGCCGGGTTGAGAACAATAAATAAAAACGGCCTGAATGTAACCTTGAAAAAGGCGAAATCATTGGGCTTCATTGAAACTTATTAATACGATTGAACAATGGCTAAGAAAGGCGGCAGACAACAGGTTATCCTGGAATGTACCGAGCATAAGGCAAGCGGTCTTCCTGGAACATCCAGATATGTGACAAAGAAGAACCGGAAAAACACACCGGAACGTCTTGAACTGAAAAAATACAATCCAATTTTGAAGCGTGTCACTGTACACCGCGAAATAAAATAATTGAGTTATGGCAAAGAAAGTAGTTGCATCCCTTCAGAAAGGTGCCGGAAAAGCGTATTCCAAGGTTATCAAAATGGTAAAATCCGAAAAATCCGGAGCGTATACATTTGTTGAGGAAATTGTTCCCAACGAAATGGTAAAAGATTATTTTGCCAAAAAATAATTCATGCCTCAAGAAATTAAGGTAAGCTTTCGTCTTGATTGATGAGAGCTTTCTTTTTTTATCCTCATGTGATCCGGTAATGCCTTAAGCGCAAATGATTTGTTCCTATCTTTACCCCTTCCTTCAACAATTCAATCATGGGTATCTTCAGTTTTACAAAATCGAAAAAAGAGAGTCTCGACAAAGGCCTTGAAAAAACAAAAGAGAGCGTTTTTTCAAAGTTATCGCGTGCAGTCATTGGCAAAACCAAAGTTGATGATGAAGTACTCGACAGCCTGGAAGAGATTCTGATCTCTTCTGACGTCGGAGTGAACACCACGCTCAGAATCATCGAACGTATCCAGGCTCGTGTTTCGCGCGACAAATATGTTGGAACTTCTGAACTGAACGGTATCCTGAGAAGCGAGATTGCCGCTTTGCTTGAAGAAAACAATTCGCTGGATGTGGCTGACTTTGATCTGCCAAAAACCGGCAATCCCTATGTCATACTTGTTGTCGGCGTCAATGGTGTGGGTAAAACCACCACCATCGGGAAACTGGCCTATCAGTTCAAGGCAGCCGGGAAATCAGTCATTTTGGGTGCGGCGGATACTTTTCGTGCCGCGGCCATCGACCAGCTGCAGATCTGGGCCGACCGCGTCGGGGTACCGATCGTCAGGCAACAGATGGGTTCTGATCCGGCTTCCGTAGCCTACGACACCCTGCTTTCGGCCAAGGCAACCAATGCCGATGTGGTCATTATCGATACGGCAGGACGTCTTCACAACAAGATCAACCTGATGAACGAACTTTCGAAAGTCAAGAAGGTGATGCAAAAAGTATTTCCGGATGCGCCGGATGAGGTATTGCTTGTTCTGGACGGATCAACCGGACAAAATGCCTTTGAACAGGCCAAACAATTTACCCTTGCCACAGAGGTTACCGCCCTTGCCCTGACCAAACTGGATGGTACGGCCAAAGGAGGCGTCGTTATCGGAATTTCTGATCAGTTCAAGATCCCAGTGAAATACATTGGCGTCGGCGAAGGTCTGGATGATCTCCAAATCTTCAGGAGAAGCGAATTTGTGGATTCGCTTTTTAAATGAAAAATGAAAAATGGGGCATCCGCTTAAAACAGATCCAGATCTCCTTACTCATTCTTGCTTAACATTTATCCCAGACCAAAAATCGAATTCAAAATAAGAAGGTGACCAATAGCAAATTTTTCACTTTTCACTTTTCACTTTTCACTTTTCATTTTTCATTTTTCACTGAACTATGGCAAAACGCATCAATGTAGTCACGATGGGATGTTCCAAAAACCTTGTGGATTCGGAACTCTTCCTTTCCCAGATGGTTGCCAACGGCTATGAAGTAGTGCACGACGGTGAAATAGCTGATGCCCGGATCGTTGCGGTCAATACATGCGGATTTATCCTCGATGCCAAGGAAGAATCCATCAATTCCATTCTTGAATTCGTGGCGGCTAAAAACAGGGGAGAAATCGACAAAATATTTGTATTCGGCTGTTTAACTGAAAGATACAAGGATGATTTAATCAGGGAGATTCCTGAAGTAGATGGTTTCTACGGAAAATTTCAGGTCAGGAAAATGGTTTCAGATCTCCATGCAGAATACCGCATGAGCCTCTCCCACCAGCGTTACCAAACCACACCCTCGCACTATGCCTACCTGAAAATCTCGGAAGGTTGCAACCGTCAATGTTCCTACTGTGCCATCCCAAGGATGACTGGCAAACACAAGTCGATACCGATGGAGGATCTCGTGGCAGAGGCAACGTCTCTTGCATCACAGGGAGTCAAAGAGTTGCTCGTCATTGCCCAGGATCTCTCCTACTATGGCATTGATCTGTACAAGGAGCAGAAACTGGGTGAACTCACCCAAAAACTGGCTGGCCTACCCGGAATTGAATGGATTAAACTGCATTATGCCTACCCCGCCAAATTTCCCTACGATCTCCTTCCGGTGATGCGTGAAAACGAAAATGTGGCCAAATACCTTGATATTGCTTTGCAGCACTGCAGCGACAACCTGTTGAAAATTATGCGCAGGAATATCACCAAAGCGGAGACCATCGCCCTTGTTGAAAGGATCAGGGAAGAAGTACCCGGAATTCACATCCGGACCACCTTGCTGGTAGGCCATCCCGGTGAAACGGAGGAAGATTTTGAAGAACTGAAACAGTTTGTCCGCGATATGCGATTCGAAAGATTGGGTGTATTCCCTTATTCCCACGAAGAGGATACCTACGCAGGCGAAACCTTCAAAGATACCATCCCTCAGGAAGTTAAGGAGGGACGGGCACAGGAGATCATGGCCATTCAGCAGGAGATTGCCTTTGAAATCAACAGGCAGAAAATCGGATCGCAGATGAAGGTGGTAATCGACAGGAAAGAGGAGGAATATTTCATCGGACGTACTGAGTTTGATTCACCGGAAGTCGATGGAGAAGTACTCATTCATGGAAAAAATTTGGTGACAGGTCAGTTTTATCAGGTAAAAATAACTGATGCCGAAGAGTTTGACCTTTATGGCGAAATCGTTTAATTTCCTTACTTTGCCACTCCAAATAACTGAATAAAAACATGAAGAAAGCCATCCGTTTAGTCAGAATAACTGCGATCATTTTTGCCTCACTGATTTTCATTTCTGCTTGTACCACTCAAAAAACCAAGGTACAGCTTGACAATAAGTGGGAAAATGAATTTGCTGCGTTTGACAAACTCAACCGTACGGAGAAATATTCGGATCAGTCCATTCTGTTTGTCGGGAGTTCGAGTATCAAGCTTTGGAATACCATCAAAGACGAAATGGCACCTTACCCCGTTATCCAAAGGGGTTTTGGAGGATCCAGGACTCCGGATGTAGTTCAGAACATGGATAAAATAGCTTATCCGCATCAGTTCAGGGCCTTGGTTATTTTCGTAGGCAACGACATTACCGGCTCCCCCAACGACCTCTCACCTACCGAGACAATGCTTAATTTCAAGGAGATGGTGAAAATCATTCGCCACAAATACAAGAAACAGCCTGTATTTATCGTGGAAATAACCCCATGCCAAAGCAGGTGGAAGCAATGGCCTCAGATTCAACAGACCAATGCCATGTTGAAAGCCCTCTGTCAAAAAGGGAAAAACCTGGTCTTTATCGAAACGGCCAAAAGCTATCTGAACGATAAAAAGGAACCCAACAATGACCTCTTCAGGGATGATCAGCTGCACCTGAACCATCAGGGTTACCTGATCTGGGGAAAACTGATCAAAAGTCAAATCGACCAAAAGCTAAAAGCTAATAGCTAAACGCCTTACTATATTAATCAACAAAATCTACATACGTAATGAATACATGGTTTGAGTGCACAGCGAAATACTCCAAAATGGGTGAGGATGGCCGCGAAAAGAAAGTCAGCGAAACCTACCTGCTCGATGCAGTATCGTTTACCGAAGCAGAAACCCGCATATACAAGGAGTTGGTCTCCATGGTAAGCGGAGAATTCACAGTAACAAGAATTTCCAAAACCAAACTGGCCGAGATCATCCCATCTGAGGCAGGCGACCGCTGGTACAAATCGAAAGTGACCTTCATCACATTCGACGAAGAAAGCGGCAAAGAGAAACGCGTAAGCCAGTTTGTGCTGGTATTCTCCGACAACGTAAGAAATGCCTACGACCAGGTAATAGAAGCCATGAAAGGTATGATGGCCGATTTCGAAATCGGTGGAATCACTGAAAGCCCGATTGTGGATGTCTTCCCGTATATCCCAGAAGTGCAGAAGATGCCTGAAAACTTCACCCGAATTATCAATGGTGACATTCCGGTGAATGTGGATGAGGACGAGGATGAAGACGAGGATAAAGAAACATCCATCGAAGACGACGACCTTAGGTTTAATTAGAATGGCACATAATTTTGACCCAAAGCGGAACAGACGGGCTGACTCGAAGTCACCTTGTCTTTAAATTTGGGTGCATTTTTACTGAACTGATTGCAAATCAGCACCATCGGTGGGCAAATTTATGGATTATGATGTATATCAGAATCCCAATGTTTCGGATTTTTTTCAATATATTCCAAAATCCGTTGATATTCGGCATCATTCCTGATAATATGGTCATGAAACCGATTCTGCCATAAGATCATTCCAGGCAATTGGCGATATTGATTTACCCTTTTCTTTGCAGAAGATTTAAATCCAGCCACAAATGATGAAATTGATTTAGGTGGCCGAAACGCAATCCCATAATTCGGTAGAGACGCACAGCCGTACGTCTGCGGTGAAATTGGATGGGTTGTAGATAGAGACGCACAGCCGTGCGTTTGAACGGCGATTGCATTATTTTTTTCAATGCGCAAAATGGCATGCAGATGATTGGGCATGATCATAAATGCATCACAAAACAATTCTGCACGGATGACAAATGATTTTTCCCACTCTTCCAGAACAATCTTGCCAATAGCGGAATAGTTCATTACCCCTGTTGATATAGAACCAAATAAACAATCACGACCTGCTGTACAAATGGTAATAAAATAGGCTGATTCGCAACTGTAATCCCAATTCTTCAGTCGGGAGGAGGTTATCCGATATTTGTTTGCAAATTTATCAGACATTGGATTTTTGTTTGTTTGTTTGTTAGAGACGCACGGCCGTGCGTCTGTACATCACGGTCGTGCATCTGTACATCACGATCATGCGTCTGTAAATCAAGATCATGCGTC
>SESG01015251.1_pt1 | contig 11598 bp, 10 predicted proteins | sample 3171421 | NCBI WGS metagenome assembly SESG01 (sample SAMN10866946, study PRJNA518727) | freshwater metagenome | biome: subpolar coniferous forest; feature: holomictic lake; material: water; isolation source: holomictic Lake 227, 6 m and 8 m depth | place: Canada: near Kenora, Ontario | collected... | reverse complement strand
CTTTTTCTATCATAGTAAGGGCTGCGTGCAGTTGCGAACCGCAATCACATTTCCTCGAAGCAAAAATATCTCCAGTAAGGCATTCCGAATGCACTCTGACGAGAGTCGGCACTCCGGCTTTAATTTCCCCTTTTACAAAAGCCAAGTGAGTTTTTTTCTCATACGCATCTTCATATAAATAAATGTGAAAATCTCCGTATTCTGTGGGCAGCGTGGTATCGACAAGCATTTTTACATTTTTTTCCACACTGCGGCGGTGCCTTATCACTTCTTCTATAGTAAGAATTTTAAGGTTGTGCTTTTTAGCGAAGTTTATTAGTTCAGGCAGGCGCGCCATAGTGCCATCTTCATTCATTATCTCGCAAATTACTCCAGCTTTAACTTCTGCTCCAGCAAAGCCCGCTAAATCCACTGCCGCTTCAGTATGCCCCGCGCGCTCTAAAACGCCACCTGTCCGTGCTTCCAAAGGAAAGATATGCCCAGGCCTGACAAAATCTCCTGGCTTTGCTTTTTTTGAAGCTGCCAGTTTTATAGTCAAAGCTCTGTCAGCCGCGGAGATTCCCGTAGTGGTGCCTTCCTTAGCATCAATAGATATTGTAAAGGCTGTGCGTTTTTTATCGGTGTTTTCCTGGCACATTTGTTCAAGATCAATTCTTTGCACCTGTTTTTCTTCCATAGATAGGCATATAAGACCACTCGCTTCTTTTGCCATAAAAGTTATCTGTGCTGGAGTGATTGTTTGTGCCAGACACACCAAGTCTCCCTCATTTTCGCGGGACTCATCATCAATCACAATTATCATTTTACCATTTTTCAAATCTTCAATAGCTTCTTCAAATGTAGCTAACTTAAAGTTTTCCATACAATCTCCTAAAATAATTTAATACCTACCTGTGACACAACTTTTACGAGTACATATCCACGAGCATTCCGCGTATCTTATCCAGTGCGCTCAAAATTTCAAGGGCATCACTATTAGCAGAAAGTATTTTTTTTGTCAGCAGTTCAAGTTCTTCATTTACCCTTTCCACTATGACATATACTTTTTTGCGTTTTATCATAAGCTTAGAACTGTCGGAAATTTTTACTGAATAAATTTTCTTAATCGCGTTTTCCATAAAGTTTTTTACAAGTTTTGAATATTTATTTAGTTCCTCAAAAGTCCTGTGCTGCAAAAGCACTTTTGCCTGTTCTGCTAATTCTTCGATAAGTTCATCCAGTGATCGTTTTACCTGATCTTCAGTCGCGGTATCCAATTGTTTCATAAAATCCATACTGTTAATTTTATCCCTACTTATCTCGTGTGTGGCCTTTTTTTCGCCTATTTTTTTACTCTTGCCCGTAAGCGACTTAGCATCGTCATATCTTCCGGCGGGCTGATTTACTTTCATATTTTTCTCCCATAGTTGAACATATTAAAGGGGCGTGGCTATCCGCCAGTCTTATTTTTTTCCCTGTTTTTCCACATATTTACCTATAATATCAAACTCCAGATTAACTTTTTTTCCTTTTTTATAATCACTGGCTATCGTATTTTTAAGGGTTTCGGGAATCACAGAAACTTCAAAAGTATTTTTAGAAACCTTATATGCGGTAAGGCTTATGCCATCCACAGCAACAGACCCTTTTTCCACTATATACTTTCCAAATTCCTCCAAAAACGCCACTGAGAGCAAGGTGTTTCCACCTTTTTTTAAGAGCGCCTGCACCACGCCTTGCGTGTCTATATGCCCCTGTACCAAATGTCCACTCAAGAAATCATTTAGGGTGACTGGCAATTCTGCGTTTATCTTATCTCCAGTTTTTATATTTCCCATATTTGTTTTTTTCAAGGTCTCTTCAGAAACCATTGCTAAAAAAGTTTTTTCTCCACGAAATTCCGTTGCTGTAAGGCAGACCCCATTTACAGCTATGCTCATTCCTTTATATCTGTTCTTTATTTCTTTAGTCAAAACAACTTCAAGTTTTTTAATTCCGCCTGAAGGTCTTACGCTTTTTATTTTTCCCGTGCTATATATTATTCCGCTAAACATAAGAGAACTCTCCTTTTACCATAATATCGGTGCCTATCGTTTCCACTTTCACATTTACAAGTTGGTAGGCCTTTTCAAGTCTTTTCATTCCCAGTTCGCCCACAACAGGAATCCCATCATTGCCAATAAATTTTGGAGCAATATAAAACCGCCCCTCATCAAAAAGTTTTGCCTGCAAAAAAGAAGTCAAGAGTGCGCCCCCGCCTTCTACCACAAGACTCCCAATTCCTTTTTTTAACATAATCGCGACGGCTTTTTTCACATCAATACCCTCAGCCGTATTTTTTGATATTATAACATTAACTCCGTGCTTTTCAAAAAGTTTTATTTTAGCCTTTGGCATAGTTTGCGTAAAAACAAAAACATCTTTTGGGGCAGCATATTTAAAAATATTTGCAGTTATATCAAGTCGGCCGTGGCTGTCAAAAATAACTTTTTTTATCTTTTTTGTTTTATCTGTTCGGCAATCCAAAAAAGGATTGTCCTTTAATATAGTCCCAATGCCTACCGCTATAGCATCATTTTCCAAACGCAGTTCCTGATTTTTTTGTCTAGTGGCTTCCCCTGTTATCCACTGTGAGGTCCTATTTGACAGTGCTATCTTACCATCAAGGCTTATCCCCGCTTTCATAATGATATACGGCAACCCCTGTTCTTTGTTTTTAATAAAAACTCTGTTGAGTTCTCGCGCTTCCTTTTCCAGAACTCCATTAACTACTTGAATTTTATTTTTCCTCAAAATATCAAAACCCTCACCCTTAACCAGGGAGTGCGGGTCGGTCATAGCCGCCACTACTTTTTTAATCCCATATTTTACAATAGCATCAGCACACGGAGGTGTTTTCCCAAAGTGTGAGCACGGTTCAAGGTTTACATAAAGGGTCGCGCCTTTTGCCTTATACCTAATTTTTGCCAAAGCCTCTGCCTCAGCGTGAGGCAAGCCCGCCCGCTTATGGTAGCCATTGGCAAGCACTTCCCCATTTTTAACTATCACACACCCCACCATAGGGTTGGGGGAAGTATGACCTTTCGCCTTCTCTGCCAAGGCGAGTGCGTATCTCATAAAAAATTCGTCTTTATTCAAAATAAACCTCTCTATGAATGATATGTTAAAATTATACACAAAAACGGTAACATTTACAATTTTTGTTTTGAGGTGGGGCTTTTGCCAGACCTCGCTATCCCCTTATTTATTAAACAAAATACTGCTTGTCATACTTCTTTCCTTTTGGTATAAATACTCTACTGCCGCAACACAATAATGCGGATGTGGCGAAATGGCAGACGCACTAGATTCAGGTTCTAGCGCCCGCAAGGGTATGTGGGTTCAACTCCCACCATCCGCACCACTTTCCTTCAATTTCCAAGGTTCGCTTTTTTCAGCTTATTGACTTCAACTCTCACTTATGTTATAAATGATTTATTAAAACTTTGAAGTTTTAATAGCTTTTAACTTCCGGTAATGACATTGTCTGTCAGACCGATAAAACTTAAGCCAAATTCACAGTGGGAAACCACATTGACCGTGAGTCCGGAATCTAGCCGATTAAAACAAAGTACCGTTCTTTAGAAAGTGTAATATTTTATCCCGTTTCAAGGGTAAAAAAAGGGCTCTATTTGTGTCGCCACGTGTATAAGCGCTCGGCACCACAACCTGCCCAAAAATTTTAAAAATTTACGGGGTGTTAAAATGAGACAGAAAATCAATGTAGCAGAAATTTTTGGTTCTAATGTGTTTAACGACAAAGTCATGAGAAAAGTCCTTCCAAAAACTGGTTATGCGGCGATAAGAAAAGTTATTGAAACCGGCGCACCTCTTACAAAAGAAGTTGCCGACATTGTAGCCGAAGAAATGAAACTTTGGGCGATTAAAAAAGGCGCCAGCCATTACACGCACTGGTTTCAACCCCTCACAGGTTCCACTGCCGAAAAACACGATTCCTTTATTAATCCCACCGCTGACGGCGGAGTTATTATGGAGTTTGAAGGCAAACAACTTATAAAAGGTGAGCCAGATGCTTCCTCTTTTCCAAGTGGTGGACTGCGTTCTACTTTTGAAGCGCGCGGTTATACTGCCTGGGATCCTACTTCTCCTGCTTTTTTAAAAGAAGATGCCGGCGGAGATGTCACCCTTTGTATTCCCACCGCATTTTATTCCTACAATGGTGTGGCGCTTGACGCCAAAGTACCGCTCCTGCGTTCTATGGAAGCTGTTTCCGAACAGTCTCTCAGGGTGACAAAGGCGCTCGGAAATAAAAAAACAAAAAAAGTTATTTCCACTGTTGGCCCAGAACAAGAATATTTTCTCGTGGATAAAAAATATTTTTTAAAACGCCTTGATCTTATGCTTTGTGGCAGAACCCTTTTCGGGGCGCCTGCACCTAAAGGCCAAGAACTCGAAGACCATTATTTTGCTTCTATCAAGGACCGTGTCGCCGACTATATGAAAGACTTAGACATAGAACTTTGGAAAATGGGAATTGCTTCCAAAACAAAACATAACGAAGTCGCCCCTGCCCAGTTTGAAATGGCCCCAGTTTATGGCCTGACAAACGCCGCCACCGACCACAATCAGCTTGTTATGGAGACCATGCAAAAAGTAGCTCTGAGAAACGACTTTGTATGCCTCCTACACGAGAAACCTTATAAAGGCGTCAATGGTTCAGGCAAGCACAATAACTGGTCACTCGGCACAGATGATGGCCTCAACCTGCTTGACCCAGGCAACACCCCTCATCAGAACAAACAATTTTTAATGTTTCTTTCAGCCCTCATTACTGCAGTGGACAGACATGCTGACCTCCTCAGGGCCTCTGCTGCCACTTCCGGAAATGACCATAGGTTAGGAGCCAATGAAGCGCCTCCTGCCATAATTTCCATTTTCCTCGGCGATGACTTAACCGATATGCTTGACAAAATCGCAAAAGGACAAAAAGTAGAAGCCAAAGGTAAGGTCTTTATTAAAATGGGCGTGGACACTCTGCCTGATTTACCAAAAGATAATACTGACAGAAACAGAACTTCCCCTTTCGCTTTTACAGGCAACAAATTTGAGTTCCGTATGGTAGGGTCTTCTATGTCTATCTCCAATGCGAACATAGTCCTAAACACCATAGTGGCAGAAGCACTTGATGAGATAGCCACTCGTTTGGAAGGAGCAAAAGATGTAAATGAAGAGATAGTCAAAATAGTAAGAGATATGGTAAAAAATAATATACGGGTAGTCTTCAACGGAAATAATTACTCCGAAGAATGGGTAAAAGAAGCTGCCAAACGCGGCCTCCCAAATATCAAAAATACCGTAGATGCCATAAAATCTTTTGCTACAAAAAAAGCTACAGACCTTTTTGCTAAATACGAAGTCCTTTCAAAAGAAGAACTCCACTCCAGATTTGATATCTATATGGAACAATACGCGAAACAGATAAACATCGAAGCGCAGACAGCGGTACAAATGGTAAAAAGACTTTACATTCCATCAGTGCTTCACTTCACCCGCGAGCTTGCCTCTACTGTAAATGAAGTAAAGACAGCAAAAGGAAATCCTTCAGTGGCCACGGAACTTTTAGACAAAGTTTCCAATCTTTTAGATTCGGCCAACAAGAAACTTGTAAAACTGGAAGAGGTCACCATCAAAGCAAAAGAAACTGAAGAGGCCACTGCAAAAGCCGAAATCTTTAGGGATAAAGTTTTTACCGCAATGGCAGAACTTAGAGAAGACATAGATGCCCTCGAGTCAATTCTCCCCGAAACCCTTTGGCCAGTGCCAAGTTACACTGCGATGATGTTTAAGTTATAAACCAGATAAAAAAAACAATTTAGCAAAACAAAAAGGCGGGGCAAAAAGCCCCGCCTTTTTTATTTATCTTAATCCCCTCTCTGGTTTCATGCTTGAAACTTCACACAGCATCTATTATTTTTTTATTAGTTTTGCCGCAAAAAATCCATCCGCTTTGAGAGAGTTTCCTGGCAATGACAGAAAATAGTTTCCGTGACTATACTCTTCTTTTAAACCCGCATTCTTTGTAATATTCACAAGTTCAAACTCCTCGTTTTCTGCCAGAAACTTCTCTACCACTTCCTGATTTTCTCCCGGATTTATTGTACAGGTGGAATAGTATAATTCCCCGCCCTGTTTTACCCATTTTTTAACATTGTTCAATATTTTTAACTGCAGTTCTGGATATTTTTTCAAATCTTCTTGCTTAATTAACCACTTTTTTTCCGGATGGCGTCTCACAGTTCCAAGTGCAGAACAAGGCGCATCTACTGTCACTTTATCCGCTGTGTTTTCATATTCACCTTTTTCCACAGCCGCGTCCACCCTGCTTATCACTACATTTTCTACGCCAAGCCTTCTGAAGTTTTGTAACATGCTCGCAAGCCGCGTCTCATCAAACTCAACTGCTGTTATAGTCCCCTGTCCTTTCATATCAGCGGCATAATACGAGGCCTTGCCACCGGGAGCGCTTCCCACATCTATTATATTATCCCCTGCTTTGGCAGCCACCAAAGTTGCAAACATTTGAGAAGAAATATCCTGTGCATAAAAAAGTCCCTGCTCATATGCCGTTGTTTTAAACACATCTCCAGCAGTCACTATAAGCGCATTTACTACTCCCGCATTTATGGTCTCCACATTTTCCACTAATAACTGCTTGGCAAGACTGTCTGCATTTGTTTTTAAAGTATTCGCCCTCAAAAACAGAGGAGCTCTTTCATTGCCAGCAGAGAGAATTTTATCCATATTATTATCCCCATAGGCCTTTTCTATAAGTGCCACCATCCATTTTGGAAATGAATATCTGACCGCCAAATTTTCCAACCTATCATCTATTCTTATCTCCCTTATCTTTCCCGCATCCCGTGCTATATTTCTCAAAACCCCGTTCACAAACCCGCTCTTACCTGTTAAGCCCGCCGCCTTCGCAGTTTCTACAGCCGAATGTATGGCGGCATAGTCGGGTATGGAATCCATATAGTTGAGTTGATAAAAACCTATGCGCAATATGTTTTGAAGCGTAATATCTTTTGGAGGTTTTTGTATGTAAAAAGAAATAAAATAATCTATGTTGGTTTTTTCGCGGAGTATTCCAAAACACAGTTCATATACTTTTGAAATTTCTTTAAAGCCATCTTCGGCGACTGTTATGCGTTCTTCTATACTTTCCTGAAGCCTTTTACCGCGCTCAAGCACATCATCAAGCACACGCAGGCCTATCAGTCTAAAATCAGATTTTAACATCCTCTTAAAATGTATATTTCTTTTTTAAATTTTCTTTTCTTTGTTCCAGAGAAGGATGCGTGGAAAAAAGGGAAGTTAACCCGCCACCTTTAAAAGGGTTCACAATAAACATATGCGCTGTCGCTGGAGTTGCGGACTGCTGTGTTTTTTTGCTCACTGCCGAAGTCAATTTTTCCAGTGCAGAAATAAGATACTGCGGTCTGCCGGTTATCTCAGCACTACCGTTATCCGCTTCATATTCCCGCGAACGAGATATCGCCAACTGTATGAGCAGCGCCGCAAAGGGGGCTAAAATTGCCAACACTAAAAATCCAATGGCGCCTCCACCTCTATCTTCACTTTTCCCAATTCCGCCAAAGATAGCCGCCCATCTCACCATACTACCCGCCATAGTGATAGCGCCAGCAAAAGTAGCGGCTATAGTTCCTATAAGGATATCTCTATTTTTTATGTGAGAGATTTCGTGTGCAAGCACCGCCTCAAGCTCTTTCGCATCAAGAAGTTCCAGTACCATAGCAGTGACAGCCAAGGCCGAATGCTCTGGATTCCTACCTGTGGCGAAAGCGTTTGCCATTGGGGCCTGCAGGACATATACTTTTGGCATAGGAATGCTGGCCCGCGAGGCTAAATTGCTTACAAGCGCATACAATTGTTTATATTCTGCTTTATCCGCTTCTTTTGCCCCATACATAGCCAAAACTATTTTATCGGAAAACCAATAACTGAAAAAATTCATCACTATCGCGAGCCCAAAAGCCAGTAGCATTCCCGAATTGCCACCTATTAAATTCCCCACAAATACAAAAAGCATTGTCAACAAAGCCATAAGTGTAAAAGTTTTAAAATAATTCATATTCCCCTCCTTAATTTTCTTAAGTAGATTTTAAAGGTCTAAGTTTCGCTTAATTTATTTATACCTGCACCTTATTTTTTAATTCTAATATGTTTTGAAGGAGTTTTCAAGAGCCATTTATGAAAACAGTTTCACTTTTCGCCTCTATTTAAAACTTATGCCACATTTATTAAACTTGACTTTCAATAAAAAATCCAATAGTATTAATTAAATCATTTGTTTAGTTACACAAATTAAAAAAAGGTGGTGTCTATATGGCAAAAAAGACAGCAAAAAAAGCAGTAAAAAAAGTTTCAAGAAAAAAAGCGCTTCCTGTACCTGCAAAGAAACCGGCAAAAGTAATTATGATAGCTTTACTCATTCTTCTCCTTGCCCTTGCTTTTGGTGGCCTTGTAGCTCTGGCAAAATCTCAAAAAACCTTCATTAAGGGACTTTTTATCCCAGCAGTCCCAACTCCTACAGCTACCGCCATTGTAGTCCCTACAGCGGTACCGACAAAAACAGTTGCTTTGCCTGGCACCAATCAAAGACTTTTTGAAGCCTCAAAAACAAAAGAAGAAATGCCAAGCATTGATATTACACAGGCAAAATTCCTCTTTGATAGTGGAAAGGCTATTTTCATTGATGCGAGAAGTATTGAAGAATATGAACAAGCACACATAAAAGGTGCTCTCCCTATTCCTGCTGGCCTCACTCAGGAAAATATTCCCAAGTTTGCCACTATGCTTAAAGATAAAATTCTTGTTACCTACTGCCATGGTTCAGGTTGCCATTTGGCAAACAAGACTGCCAATGCGCTTTTTGATGCTGGCTATAGAAAAGTCTGCATTTTTTGGGGTGGCTGGCCACACTGGACAGAAGCCAAGTTTCCTATTACACAAAAAGAAGCACCTAAACCATAATGCAAGCACGAAATAATACTTTTTCTTTTATGGCCTTTATCAGGCATCCAGTTTTTCTTGCCTGTCTTAAAATTATCTTAGGAGCGCTTTTCATAATATCAAGCGTTCCTAAGATAGGTCATCCACAAAACTTTATTGAAGCCATTGCAGCTTATCGTATTCTGCCCTTTGCTTTGCTCCCGATACTTGCCGCCACCGTTCCCTGGATACAACTTTTTGCCGGAGTTTTTCTCGTGCTTGATATTTTCGTACAAAGTTCCGCACTTATCATTTCCGGTCTTTTATTTGTTTTCATTGTCGCTATCGCTTCCGCTTTTTCACGCGGTTTGGATATTGAGTGCGGCTGTTTTGACCTTATGGGACTCGAAGACAAAGTAGGGTGGGTAGCTTTAATTCGGGACACCATTTTTTTAATGGGGTCTGGTTTGCTTGTTATTTTTGATAAGAATACTTTAAACTTTTATGGAGTGACAAAGAAGTTTTTTAAATAAACTTATTTTTCAATCAGGGTATGCCCTTTAAACGCCTTCAGCGTGGAATAATTCAAAAACCTTTTAAAATTTTCAACTTTTCTTATAACATAGGGTTGTGGTTTTATTCCCCATTTTTCATTTAACTTTTTTATATTTTCGTTCTCAAAATCTTCCAAAGCAGAACTTTTAATATCCTTTATAGTCGCACTTCCAAAATGATGTATAAAAGCTGACCCGGTTATCCAACTCTCATAGCCAGCATGTTTTAACCTGTAATAATAGTCCGTATCTTCCCCAATCCCTATGCCAAACCCTTCATCAAAAAGCCCAATTTCCATAAACCTATCTGTATTTATCATCATGCACCAGCCGCAAAACCCTTTTTGTTTTACCTTTTTCATTTTACCAGTATACTGCGCCGCATAAGCTTCCACTTCATAGTCGAGTGCGCCTTCGCGAGTGCCAGGACTTATGATCCCTGGTCTGCGTAGTTTATATACAAATCGCAAAAGTGAATCCAACCAGTTTTTGGTAACAATAATATCATTATTTATTATGCAAGAATATCTGCCTTTGGCGTGTTTTATCCCCTGATTCCAAGCTTTTGCCACTCCCAAGTTTTGTGCGTTTTCAATGCAGAGCATTCGGTTTTCTTTGAAAAATTCAGGAGTCCCATCAGTAGACCCATTGTCTACGCATATAATTTCATAATTTATTCCCATAGTATTCGTGATTATACTGCGCACGCATTTTTTAGTGTATTCAAATTTATTACAAGTGGGGATTATTATAGAGACATCAAGCATGTGACATCATACCTTTCGCGCCGGCATTCAAAAGCAACATTTTCCCTGCGCCTGCGTTTAGCCTTCCCATTAAGTTCCTCACTGCATTCTCCTGTTTGTGCCCTGTGCACTTATGTCTATATATAATCACAAAACCTTTATATTTTCATTACAAAAATATTTTTACTTTTCTGTTTCCACAAAAAACTCAAGAGGCAGCGCATAGATCATTCCCTCTTGAGGTGGTTTAGCTTCCACCACTGCTCTTTTATACTTAACTTTCAAACCAGCTTCAGGTCTTACAAAAAATTTTGCAGTTCTTAACTCTTCGACATTGTTAAAAGGCAGGGTAAGTCTTATCTTGGGGTGATCCCCTGTTTTAAAAACAACTTCATACTCAACCTCTCTTAAAGAATAAAACTCTTTTGGAGTCGTTGTAATGGCCGTGGTCTCAAAAACATCTCCGGCAGTAAGCGTGACTGAGGTATACATTGCCAAAACTTCCTCTTTTTTAGTATAAAATATTTCCCTCTCCCGTATTTTTCTTATGCTTATTGTATTTCCTTTCCATTCAGCATCCAACAATTCTCCAGAACTTACTGGATGCCAATCCGATGGCATAGTATACTTTTCTTCTCCAGTTTCTCCTTTTGTAAAGGCCTTTGTATGCCATACGCCTTTACCTTGATTATCCAGGGGTTTAATAAAAAATTCCACCGCGTAATCTCCTTTCCAGGAAACTATTCTGGCAGGAATTGTAAAGCGTCGCAACATGGCCACGGCCAGGCGGCATTTTTCAAGCATATTTCCTGTTTTGTTTTCAAAGACTTGTGCCGCAGTAAAATACCCTGAATGCGCATCAGGAAGGGGTTCTGGCGCATACTCTCTGTCTGAAATACTCGTTTCAATATATTCAAATACTGCTCTCACTAAATAGATACCATTATTTCTTTTCTTTACTGGTATGTCGGCGAGCATTTTATCTGTCCAGTCCGCCAAAGCTTTTCCTCTTGCATCTGAATATTTCCCAGGATAGACAAATTCTTTTACTTTTAAAGGGTAGCTTTTTATTTTTCTATAAGCAAACCCCGGCATTGTGAGATTTTTTTTCATAGCCCCTTTTATAAGTAAAAACAATTTGAACTTGTATGTTTCATTTTTTTGGGTAACTGGAGTCACACTCACAACAGAAGTGGGCTCAGGCGTTTGTGCCAAAATATTTATGGTCGCAAAAAACAATGTGGCAAATATCAATATCGTTTTTTTCATTTTAGTGTTCTCCGGTTTATATTATTCAGCCCGCAAAA
>SESG01039432.1_pt1 | contig 11601 bp, 12 predicted proteins | sample 3171421 | NCBI WGS metagenome assembly SESG01 (sample SAMN10866946, study PRJNA518727) | freshwater metagenome | biome: subpolar coniferous forest; feature: holomictic lake; material: water; isolation source: holomictic Lake 227, 6 m and 8 m depth | place: Canada: near Kenora, Ontario | collected... | reverse complement strand
TCCTTTTTAACTCGCTTATCAAAGAATATCTTGTATCGATACTTTGGCACCAGTACGATGTGGTAGGTAATTTGACCTATGACCCGGAAAAAGAAACGAGTGCTGGTGACGGTAATTGCCTAACGCAAACCAACAGAAAGCCAGCTCCAAAATGCCGCCCCTGATTTGATCAGCTATCGACCCCCGGCCCGAGGGCACCGGCTCACCCGAGCGCACCGGGGCTCCGCTTACGGGCGCACGAGCGCGGGCAGGCGCATGCCCACGCGGGCGAGCGGCCTCGCATCCGGAGGCAGCGCATGAAGATGCGAAGCGAGCCGATGAGAACGATGAATTGCGCGACCGTCCAAGCATAGATTTATTTTCAAGAACAACCTCTTGCTAATAGATGCAGCCGATAAAGATAATTATAGAAAAGCATCCTGATGGCTATGTCGCCTATCCCATCGGCATCAAGGGGATAATAGTAGGTGAAGGCGATACTTATGAGGAAGCAATTGCTGATGTTAAATCTGCCATCCAGTTCCATATAGATACATTTCCATGAATAGGATAAATCCCGATGGAAGCAAAACGCCCCTGACTATGCCGAACCATGAAGTGATTAAGGGTTCCACGCTATTGATAATCTTAAGGCAAGCAGGAATTTCCAGAGAAGAGTTTATCGAAGTATTCAATGAGATATGATCGCTACTACTGCTATGCGATAAGTCAACAAAACCAAGACTCCCTTAATTTTGGCGAGATCGACCTCCTCATCAGGAAGATGCAAAAACCACAGTGGTCCGGCCCTATGGCCTCCTGCCCACCCGGGCGTGCCGAGCCCACATGCGGGCGCACGGACGCATGCCCACGCGGGCGAACGGCCCTGCGTCGCAAGGCAGCGCACGAGAATGCGAGATGAACCGGCCCAATACAGCCCCATGTAGAAGCTCGACTGGATAGCGGCGAAGAAGTATGGGGCCTCCTTGGGCAACGAGGTGAATGCTGCAGGAGTCACGAGATAACCAATGGAATTTGGGGAAAAAACTCTTCCAACAGATGTATCAATCAGAACCATTCATTAGTAATCATGGGCAATGACATCATCGATCGCAGAGAGGTTCTGGAAGCTCTGCGAAAAGCCAGGCAAGCTACAGAGGACAGCCAAGCCCAGTACGAGCAGGTCGTATCGATGATATCCGATATCGTCTGGCGCTATGATGTCAATGCAAAAGGCGAGCCTGTCGGCTCCTATATCTCGCCGGTTGCGGATAGGATGCTCGGCTTGCCGGAAGGCACCATCGGAAACAGCTTTGACAAATATTTCTCCTATGTCCATCCGGATGACTTGCCGGCTGTGCAGAAGATAATTTCCGAGGGGATACAAACGCTTGGAAAAGATAAAACCGCCGAATACCGTCTGCGAAAGGCTGACGGCACGACGCTTTGTGTTGGTTCTAAGGGTTCGGCTTATTCTCAGCCGGATGGCAGAGTTTCCGTCTTTGGCACCACAAGCAATATCACTGAGCGAAAGCAGGCGGAAGAGGCGATCGACGAGAGTCATAAGTGCCTAACGGATATTCTGGATAGCCTTGATTCTTTGGTGTATGTGGCGAATTTAAATTCTTACGAGCTATTGTTCATCAATAAATATGGTCGTGACACGTGGGGTGATGTGCAGGGGCGGAAATGTTGGCAGGTCATTCAAAAAGGCCAAAAAGGCCCATGTTCATTTTGCACGAATGATAAACTTGTGTCTGATACCGGGATCTCGACCGGTGTGTTCCTGTGGGAGTTTCAAAATACGGTTACTGGTAGATGGTATGAATGCCGGGACCAAGCAATCCCTTGGACCGGCAAAACGCTGGTTCGTATGGAAATCGCCACGGACATCACCGAACGCAAGCAGTCGGAGGAGGCTCTACGGCAAGAGAAAGAACTGGCCCAGCTATATCTTGATATTGTGGGGACAATAATTATCTCCATCAGCTCCGACCATACGGTAACTCTGGTCAACCAGGCCGGTTGTCGTCTGCTGGGATACCGTGAAGACGAGATTATAGGCACGAACTGGTTTAGCCGTTTTTTGCCGGCGCGGGCAAGAGCGGATGTTGAAGAGATATTTGATCATTTGATGATAGGGATTATTGAGCCGGCCAGGTATGTAGAGGGCGTGGTATTGACCCGCAATGGCGAGGAGAGAATTGTTTCCTGGCATAACACCATATTAAGAGACGAGGCGGGAAATATCACAGGTACGCTTTCATGCGGCGAGGATATCACAGAGCGTGAGAAGGCGGAAGAGAAAATTGCTTCATCAGAAGCACTTCTGAACGCTACCCTCGATTCCATACCTGATATCATTGGAATACAAAATCCTGACCATACGATAGTACGCTATAACCGCGCTGGATATGAATTTTTGAACCTTTCTCCAGAGGAGGTTCACGGGCGACGATGCTACGAACTAATCGGTCGAAACCTTCCCTGCGAAGAATGTGCAAGCGAAAAGGCGCAAAAGACAAAGAGATTGGAACAGACAGAGAAGTATCTGCCCGAATACGGAGTTTATCTGAACTGCCGGTCTAATCCCGTATTGAATGAAGAAGGAGAGATCGAATTCATTGTCGAGCAGTTGCGGGACATCACCGAGCGCAAGCGGGCGGAGGGGGCGCTGCGAGATAGCGAAGCACGATACAAACGAATAGTCGAGACTGCCAACGAAGGCATCATGATCATGGATGATCAATTCCGCTATGCTTTCGTGAACAAGAAGCTGGCCAACATGCTGGGCTATCAAGCAGAGGAGATGCTAGGTAAGCCGGTAACCGCCTTCATTTTCGAAGAGGACCTCCCGGATCACAAAGCCAGGATGCAAGTGCGTGTATCCTGCACAGGTGCGCAATATGAGCGCAGGCATCGTCGCAAGGATGGAAGCTGCTGCTGGACGATAGTATCGGCAACACCGCTTAAAGATGAAACAGGCCAATTTGCCGGATCCTTTGCCATGCTTACCGATATCACCGAGCGCAAGAATGCAGATTTAAGCCGTGCACATTCCCTGGTACGACAGGGGCAGTTGAATCTGCTTCAACAGACTCTGCTAAGCCCCGCCAAATTGGAGCAGAAACTCAAGAAGATCACCGACGGTGTGGTGGATATCTTCGGGGCCGACTTTTGCCGCATTTGGATCACCAGTTCCGGTGACCTCTGCGATGCCGGATGCATACATGCAGCGACGACTGTTGGACCGCACGTCTGCCTTTATAAAGATCGATGTCTCCGACTCCTGGCCAGTTCGGGACGGTATACCCACACGGACGGGGTGTTTCACAGACGCGTGCCTTTTGGTTGCTACAAGATCGGGTGCGTTGCATCGGAGCAGGAACACAGATTCCTTACCAACGATGTACAAAGCGAACCTTGGATTTACAACCACGAATGGGCAAAGGAGATTGGCCTCGTCTCGTTTGCCGGTTACCAGTTACGTTTACCTGGTGGAGAGACCTTGGGTGTCATGGCACTTTTCAGCAAACAACCTATCACCGGCGAGGAAGATGCCCAGCTCAACATCCTCAGTAATACAGTCACCCAGGTCATTCAGACCGCTCGTGCGGATGAAGATTTGCTTGAGACTCTGAACGAAGCTAACCGACTTAACAAGTATCTCAATGAGCAGACCGCTCGATCCAATGAGATGGCCGATCTGGCCAGGAAGGCCAATGCCGCCAAGAGCGAATTTCTGGCCAATATGAGCCACGAGATTCGTACCCCCTTGAACGGCGTCATCGGCATGATCGGATTGCTGCTGGATATGAATTTGAATGCCGAGCAGAGTGAATACGCAAAAATCGCCAGTATCAGCGGCGAAATACTGTTGTCTCTCATCAACGACATCCTGGATTTCTCCAAGATCGAAGCCCGTAAACTGGAGCTGGAAACGCTGGACTTCGATCTGCGATCTACGTTTGACAATACGATAGATCTCCTGGCAGTCGGTGCTCATGAGAAAAGACTGGAACTGGTCTCTATGGTGGACCCTACGGTGCCGTCGCGGCTGAGAGGTGATCCAGGAAGGCTGGTCCAGATTCTAGTCAACCTGGGAAGCAATGCCGTTAAGTTTACCGAGAAGGGAGAGATCGTGATTCGTGCCAGCCTGGAGAGCGAAGACGAACGAAAAGTCACAATTCGCTTCTCGGTCAGAGATACGGGTATCGGCATCCCGGCAAATAGGCAGGATATTCTCTTCTCACCGTTCACTCAGGTGGACGGATCGACAACACGCAAATATGGTGGAACCGGTCTGGGGCTGGCCATCTCCCGGCAGCTTGCCGAACTGATGGGCGGCATGATCGGCGTGGAAAGCGAAGAATGCAAAGGCACGACCTTCTGGTTCACCGCGGTGTTTGAGAAGCAGCCGGAAGGCTCTGGATCTGCAGATGAGATGTTTGCCAAAATTGAGGGAGGTGGTGCGATAGACCGTTTCGCGACTGGGCCTGCTATATCCCGATCGTTCAAACACAAAATACGCATCCTGGTGGCGGAGGATAATCCCGTAAACCAGAAAGTAGCCCAGGCCTTGCTCCGAAAGATGGGGCTGCAAGCGGATGTTGTGGCCAATGGTCTGGAGGCCGTCAATTCGCTCCAGACCACTCCCTACGACCTGGTGCTGATGGACTGCCAAATGCCTGAGATGGACGGTTACGAGGCCACACGCATAATTCGCCGGCAAGGATCGAAGGCACTCAATCCAGGCATTCCTATCATTGCCATGACGGCTCTCGCCATGCAAGGTGATCGGGAGAAGTGTATTCAAGCCGGAATGAACGATTTCATTGCCAAGCCGGTTAAGCGAAGAGAACTGGCGGAAATGCTCGATCGGTGTCTGGAAATAATGTGAATGGCTTAAGCGAGATTGCCGAGACGGAGAAAAAAAGGTTGCTCGATTTAGCATCAGGCATGGATAAAATCATACTTCTTCTCCTCTTTGAGACCCGCCTTGATCTTGAATACCTGATCAAGCTATGCGTCTCTGATCTGGACACTGAGAGCGGACAGTTGCAAGTTGCTGCGGACAGAAAGATTCAGCTTTCCAGTACTGCGCTTTCTGAGATTAAGCAATTTCTGAAAACCCGTCCCGGACAGGTCTATCTCCTAGAGGGAAGGTGCGCAAAGCCGGTAACCATCAAGTGGAAGCGATGCGTGCTGGAAAATCTACTGCTAAAAGCCGGTCAAGAAAAATAATAAGGATGGAAAATAATAAGAATGAATAAGCAAAACTCCTTGCCATGCAATATTCCGAGGGCAGTTTGGGCAGGGTATTCGTCCTGAGAATGGACCATGGCGAAGATCTAATTGAATCGCTGCAAAAGTTCCTGCAGGAGAAGAAGATCAAGTCTTGCACGGCACTTTTCATGGGGGCACTACGTGATGGCCGGGCAGTGACCGGTCCCATGCTGCCGATAGTTCCTCCCACGCCCAATTTTGAAGCCTATGAGAGTGCCTGGGAGGTCTTCGGCATGGCTACAATTTACCCATCTGTCGAGGGGCCTAAGCTGCACATACATTCTGCATTGGGACGAGGACGGCAGTCCATCTTGGGCTGCATTCGAGATAAAGCTGAAGTCTACCTGATTGTGGAAGCGGTATTATTCGAGATCTGCGGTCTTGCTGCAGAAAGAGCCTGGGATGAAAAAATGCAGCTTTATCTGCTCACTTTGAAGAACCGACTCTAATCTACGATCTACACTGCTATTGATTATCCCGCTTACTGTACCTCAATATGCCGCAAGTTGGCAGCAAACATTCCCGCCAAAAAGGCAGTAACCGGGAAATACTTACCAATTTTTGATAGCTATTTAGAGTCTAATATTGCCGATAGTTCTTCTGAATTAGCGACAACTATTAATAATACTACCTTCAGGCTTTCTTTTAAAAATTGAAGGCAAATCGGAAGTCCCATCTATGTTGTGTCTCTCGTAATTAGCTTAAGATATATGTCATGTATTATTCTAATATCATATCATTTTTTTCAAATTTAGTACCTCAAACGGCCAGAGGATTATCTTGTTAAAATGTGTATCGCCCTTAGATATCTTTCTGTGCACATGTGTCCACCTAAAGTGTCTATTAATACAAGGGAATATTCTTTAGTAAATAGGAGAATCAAATGAGACTTAGAGTAGTTAGCTCAAAAAATGAGATTCCAAATCTCAATCCCAATGAGAAGATGGTTCACCTGGCTTTTCGCGCCAGCAATGTAGACTTCCTCAGCTTGATGCAAAGATGCCCCAGGTTGCGAATGATTCAGGTACCCCCGTCCTACCACAAGACCATGTCCAATGCCATCCAGGTATTCCTGAACATGCAGGGCATTGAGCTATTGGAAGGAGATGTTTGGGGCCACAGAAAGGATCTGGACGAGTACTTCACCGTGGATGACAGCACCTTAGTGGAGATCAGCTCCCTGGTGGCCAGCGGCACCGCCATAGAGGATCTGGCCAGCCAGGTTCAGAAGAGGGCCAGACTCGGTCCGGACCTCATCAAGTACATCGCCAAGAGCAAGATCACCGCTTAAAGCCGGGCATTCAGAGACGGGCAAAATAGTCCGGCTCTGCCTTTTCTCCTTTATTTATCAGGCCTTTACGACAATTGTCTTAAGTAAGCCAATCCACCAGGGGACCATTTTCTGCGTCATCATACCAAAGCAGATAATACTTCCGACTGCTCCAATAATGATGCCGATGACGATGTTGTCAATAATGAGCGACACAAGCCTTATTCCTATTCTATGGGATTTCCCCAATTTGCTTGAATCTCACTCGCCATAAAATCACCGGCCAAATTTATGCTCTTATCCGATGAAGCCTATCAATGGCCACCGAGGCATTTTCTCCATCCGCGAGATATATCAGCTCCATCTCATCGTTGGAAATAATCGTCCCCAGGCTATAGCCCTTATCAAACTCGGCAATATAGAGCGTTTTATTATCCAAACCAATGGCTCCGGCAAATCCTTCACCAATCTCTGTCTCGTTCTCCTGCTTGATTGTTATATTTCCTGCGAAGAGACGGTCATCCTGCTCGATGAAAGCAAAAATGATGCTAACGTTTTCCGTCGAATTGGAGTGGCCTATCCCTTCATCATATGAACTCCACGAGCCGGTCCAAATCCCGAGCAGGTCAGGAACTTCTGCCGTACAGATCCCCGTGGCCAAAAAGACCATGGCCAGCAGTGCAAAACACCAAATATGTTTCATACACATTTGTAAGCCTATAATCTATTATAAATTTTGCCTAACGTAGAAAGGTGCTGGGCAACCTCACCCCGGCCCGCTAGGATTTCTGCCAGTCATCAGGTCCGCCCAGTCTCGCGTATCTCCCGCAGCCGGGCCTGGATGTTGCCTGCTTCATCGCCCGGCCCGCGAGCCGCCTTGGCCCGGATCCCAGCTTGATGCACTCGTAAATGGGTGTTTTGTGGACACGAGCTATTGTCCGATTAGGATGCCTGAGTAGTTGCCTGTAACAGAAATATCTTAATACGAAAATCGCATGAGTAAATAGTCATGGTTGAACCTGTCGATGCAATAAGGGCGATTCACAATGCGTTCAGGAATGATTTGGAACGTATCGATTCTGCCGCGTTAGACTCTGCAAGGGGAAAGGAGGGGCTTGGCGCCACCATCGAACGTTTCCGGTTCTTCAACGAAGTATTGGTCTGGCATGCCCACGGAGAAGAGTTAGCTATCTTCCCCCTGCTCGATAATGTTGCCCCCCTGGTTGCAGAAGCCTATGTAAAAGACCACCGTGGTTTGGATTTTGCATATGACACATTGAATAAATCATATTCTGCACGCGACCTTCTGCTAACGGCACGGGCCACTGCTGCATTCCGTTTTCATCTCAATATCCATCTGGACAAGGAAGATACACACCTCTACCGGATTTTCAAGGAACGAGTCACCCTGCCTGACCAAGGGAAGGCGATTGGTATCATGTCCAGCACTGTTCCTAAGGAGCGGTTCCCCGAATTGGTGGCATGGATGTTCCCGCTGATAGGAAACGACGATAGAGATAACATGATCCGCATCTGGCAGATGGTGATGCCTGCGCCTACCTTCGCGGGAGTAAAAGAACTCATCAAAACGGCCATCGGTAGCGAATGGGGCGAACTCACGCACCGTATCCCAACATTATAGAGACAAATGCAATCGAGAAGCCACCAAGAAAAATGAGGAGAACTGCATTATCGACGGCAGTGATCAGGCTGGTCCCTCACCGTCTCCAGCACCTTTTTCGCTGCCGAGCACCTCTCCGCCCTGGAGATATCCGCCTCCAAGCCAGGCTTAAAGTCGAACATCGGGCGAGGTCTGGCTATCAGGCTCCACCTTACCAAGGACGCCGGCCCGCCAACGTCTCGATATCTCTCTTGATTATTTCTTTGCTGTGAAAGTAATCTTTTCCAGCCTAAACCGAAAACCTTGACCGAAAGACATTTGGCTAATCAACTCGTAAAGAAAAATCAGAGGAAGAAAAATGAAAAGCAACATATTTATTGGAATAATGCTCGCATCCATTCTCTTGACGCTCTCTTTTGGCGTGGCCTTGGCTGCGAAAGAGAACATGGCAATGCCAGATAACAAGACTATGTCAGATAACATGACAATGCCGGTTAACAAGACTATGTCTATGAATATGCCAATGTCAATGCCTATGAGTATGAGCATGCCAATGTCGATGCCTATGGATATGCCAATGAACAGGACTAAAGAAATGATGAATGCGGCCACGAATGTTTTCATAATTCAGAATGTGACCTTGAACGTCATCACGATGCAGAACGTGACCTTACTTACGAATTCATCTTATGCCTAGAATATAGCCATTTTTTTTCATAATGCAGTGGCATAATGGTTGGGATCAGGCTGAATATCTCACCGCCACCAGCACCTTTTTCGCTGCCGAGCACCTCTCCGCCCTGGACTCGTCTGCCGTCATCTGCTCCAGGTCCTCGACGTTGATTTGGCCCATTTTGAACCTGGTAACGAGAATGCAGGTCATGACGGCATCGCTATGCTTCGCTTTCTTAGCTAATTTTACCCATTCTCCCATCTCAGATTATTGAAGAGGGTATAAATCTCCTCGCTCCAGCGCAGTGCTAAATCCAGATTTTTAATGATGATATTACTCGGAAGTGTCTATTAATATTAGGGAATGCATCTTAGGGTCTGGAGTGCTAAAATGAGACTTAGAGTAATCAGCGCCAGAAATGAGATCCCCAATTTGAATCCAAATGAGAAGACAGTTCACCTGGCCTTCAGGGCCAGCAATGTAGATTTCCTTAACCTGATGCAGAGATGCCCCAGGCTGAGAATGATTCAGGTCCCGCCATCCTACCGCAAGACCATGTCCAGTGCCATCCAGGTATTCCTGGACATGCAGGGCATTGAGATGCTGGAAGGCGACGTGTGGGGCCACAGAAAAGACCTAGATGAGTACTTCACCGTGGAAGACAGCACGCTTGAGGAGATTCGCTCCCTGGCAGCAAGCGGCGCATCCGCGGATGATGTGGCCGATCAGATTCAGAAGAAGGCCAGGATCGGCTCGGAGCTTATCAAGTACATCGCCAAGACCAAGATTACCGCTTGAGCCCGGACGCCAGTCCGGCTCAATTATTGATCTATTTTCCAGTCCAGGCGGCTCTCGACCGCCAACTACAAATATCTATAATGATTATATACATAGTTTGCCGCTTCATGCCATTGATAGGGTGGCGGGCGTGCCGTGGGCTTAACGTATCTGATGATGCTCTGATGACAAGGGCCTTTGCTCCACCATGGAGCAACATGCCGCTAGCTCCTAAAGGCTAGCTGATCTGGATCCCTTGGTACAGGAGATGCATGCCGTCGTGGCACTGCATTTGGCTACGAGCCTGTGAGGCTGATATTTCGGTGGGCTGAAAAAGTTGCGCGCTGTAACAGGCGCAGTAATCCACCGGATCTCACGCTAATACACGGTCGGGGCATGACGCGGCACAAATCAAGCCAAAGGCGAGAGGGCAGGCAAGAGGCCCCATGAAAAGGGTTCCTGTAAAATGGACGCTGTGTGAAATTCCAGCGCTTATGCTGCCTTCGAGCCCCGGTTTAATGTCGAGCTTCGGGCAGGGTCAGGCCGTCACTTCGCGGTGATCGGCTCCAGCCTATTAGGGCGCTGTGAATCGGCGCTGGCCTGCCTGGGACTTGATATCTCATTCTCTTGATGATTTCTCTCTGGGATGGAGAAAGGTCTTTTCTAAACTTGAAGCGAAAGCCTTTTATCTCGGCAATTGACGTATAGTGTATTGGCGAAAGTCGATGGCCATCATTCCCTCCTACATCCAATTGACTTTCTCCTCCCTCCTTCTTATCCCTCTTTCATGAGATCCTACAGCATCCTATTTCATTCATCCTGAGCTTCCCAAAGACTTATAGCCTGACTCGTCCTTATTCTCTCCAGAAGAACGCCAGCCATTAGGAGGAGAGAGGCAAATTAGTCGGAGTTATGGGGCTTGAGGACTGGCCAGGCCCGCAGCTCCATTTATCTCATTCAGCATAATCGATTTTATGAGATCGTTGCTCTGCTATTCTGAAATGGTTCTATGGCATTTCCATAAAATCATTTAAAAATGCCATAGAACTAATTGCAAGTTGTACGCACCGGATTGTACAACCAGCTCGGCATGATGAAAACAGCTCAAAAGCTCTTTGGGCTAAGTCCTCATTCCACACACCACAGAATAGAGCACAATTCTACTTGTTAGATCTACTCATATCGGTCTATTCAGGCTACAGATAACGGTTCTTGCAAGGGCCTTTTACGTAGCGCACCATACCCGGAGTTTGAACTCAAGTTTGCCTTTATAAAAATCGCCTGGCGATATGAGATGGCAAAGATTTGGGACAATAAGTCACAGGTTGTATGTACTTTCAAAACCCAAGTCCCAAAGTTCCAGAAAGGGCAGGGGGGCAAGCTGCCACCCCCCTTGATAGCAGCCTAAATGAGCGAGTTATCTGTTACTTGCGTTGCGGGATCGAATCCATTGGTCGTGGTCGGGTTATAATTACTCATGTATACGCCATATTGTTTATACCACGTAGCTGGAAGTGTGTCAGGCAGGTGTGCTTTATTGTATTTTACTGCAACGTTTGTACCGTCAAATGTAATAATCATTTGATCGCTATATGGGTCAGTATATATCCCACCGCCATAGCCAGATTTAGCCTGATTGTTAATTATTTGGCTCTTCCCACTTACAAATAAATGCCCTTGGCTATCTATGCCGCCGCCGTTATTATTTGCGCTGTTTCCTGAGATGGTTCCACCATTAATCGTGAATGATGCCATGTTTTCCACGCCGCCACCATCATATTTCGCGCTATTCCCTGAGATGGTTCCACCATTCATCGTGAAAGTGCCAAAATTGTTCATTACGCCGCCGCCGTCATGATTTGCGCTGTTTCCTGAGATGGTTCCTCCGTTCATTACGAAGGTGCCATAGTTTTCCACACCGCCATTTGTGTTCCCTGAAATAGTTCCACTCTCCATTGTGAAGACGCCGGGGCCGTTATTTTTAAAGCAATACCC
>SESG01013189.1_pt1 | contig 11608 bp, 6 predicted proteins | sample 3171421 | NCBI WGS metagenome assembly SESG01 (sample SAMN10866946, study PRJNA518727) | freshwater metagenome | biome: subpolar coniferous forest; feature: holomictic lake; material: water; isolation source: holomictic Lake 227, 6 m and 8 m depth | place: Canada: near Kenora, Ontario | collected... | reverse complement strand
ACGAAAAGGGCCTGCCGCTTACAAAGGGAGCCTTGACAATACGCTCGCATTGGATATTCTGTTTGGACATCCGCACAACAAATTTCCGAACGTTCACATAGCCGGCACAAACGGCAAAGGTTCTGTCTCTCACATGCTGGCTGCCATCTTACATGAAGCAGGATACAAAACTGGCTTGTATACTTCACCGCATCTCAAAGATTTCAGGGAAAGAATTAGGGTCAATGGAGAGATGGTTCAGGAGTCTTTCGTGACAGATTTTGTGAAACGTTTTCTGGATATGAATGAAAGTAAAGGTCTGGAGCCCACATTCTTCGAGCTGACAGTATTGATGGCGTTCGATTATTTTGCATTTCAAAATGTTGATATCGCAGTCATAGAAGTTGGATTGGGCGGCAAGCTTGATTCTACAAACATAATCATGCCATTGGTGTCTGTTATCACAAACATTAGTTTGGATCACACCGCTTTGCTTGGCGATTCTTTGGGACGGATTGCCCTCGAAAAAGCTGGAATAATTAAACCTTTCATCCCGGTTGTCATTGGAGAGACGCATCCCCAAACCTCAATAATTTTTCAGGGGAAAGCCAAAGAAAATAATTCAGAAATACTTTTTGCAGACCAGACACTTCGAGCCGACTATTCCATGGTTTCCCTTGATCAGAAGCAGATTTTTAATATTAAGAATAGTGAAGGAATATTGTTCGAAAATCTCCGCCTCGACCTTCTTGGTAAATATCAGTCCAAAAATGTCTGTACGCTTTTGTGTGCCATTCAGGAGTTAAAAAGGAAAGGTTGGAATATTTCAGAATCACATATTCGGAGTGGATTGGAAAATGTTTGCGGATTAACCGGATTGTCGGGTCGTTGGCAAACAATTGGTGCTAATCCGCGGATAATTTGCGATACTGCACATAACGAAGCCGGTATCAGGGAGGTGGTTTCGCAATTGAGGCAGCTCTCCTACAAAAAACTTCATTTCATAATCGGCATGGTTAGCGACAAGGACATTGCCGGCATTTTGGCACTTCTACCCAAAGAGGCCGTATACTATTTCACCAAAGCATCCATTCCCAGGGCCCTTTCGGAGCATCAATTGATGCAAATGTCAACTTTTTTTGGATTGAATGGGGCTGCTTATGAGGACGTTCCTTCAGCACTACAGGAGGCAAAAATGTATGCAGACCCAGATGATTTGATCTTTGTTGGAGGAAGTACATTTGTTGTGGCAGAAGTTATTCCGTAAGCATTTTTTTTTTATTTTCACCTAATTAATTGATCCTGTTCTCAGGACCATCGACCAACGACTAAACAACTTCACAATCATGGAAACTCCCAAGAATTTCACGCGAAGGGAATTTGTTGGTACCACAGCTGCCACTGCAGCCGGTATGACCATTCTTCCCAGTCAGGTAGTCAGCGGATTAGGACACAAGGCGCCCAGCGACAAACTCAATATTGCAGGCATTGGGGTAGGAGGAAAGGGTCAGGTAAACCTGAAAAATATGAGTTCAGAAAATATTGTTGCCTTGTGTGACATTGACTGGAACTATGCAGCCAAAACTTTCAATCAATATCCTTTAGCCAAAAAATTCATGGATTTTCGCATCATGTTCAGTGAGATGCACAAGGACATTGATGCAGTGATGATTGCGACACCTGATCACACCCATGCAGTTTGTGCACTTGCTGCCATGCAACTTGGAAAACACGTTTATGTTCAAAAACCACTAACCCATACTGTTTATGAATCCAGAATGCTGCTGGAGGCTTCCAGGAAATACAAAGTAGTTACCCAAATGGGGAATGAAGGACACAGCAGCGATACAGTTGCCGAAGTTTGCGAATTAATTTGGAGTGGTGCTATTGGAAATATAGATAAGGTGGATGCCTGGACTGATCGTCCGATCTGGCCGCAAGGATTGACACGCCCACCACAGGGAATGTGGCTTCCTGAAGGTATCAACTGGGACCTTTTTATTGGTCCGGCGGTTATGCGTCCCTATCATTCAGCTTATCATCCATGGAACTGGAGGGGTTGGTGGGATTTTGGTACCGGTGCTCTTGGCGATATGGCTTGTCATGTGCTGGACATCGTTTTTGCAGCTTTAAAATTGGGTCATCCGGCTTCGATAGAGGCTTCTTCTTCAGTGTTTAACAACGAAAGTGCGCCCAATTCATCGCTGATAAGGTACAACTTTCCTGCACGGGCAAATGTTGGTAAACTGAAAATGCCTGAGGTCGATGTCACCTGGTATGATGGCGGATTGCTTCCTGCCCGTCCAGTCAGTCTGCCGGATGGGAAGGAGCTGGGGCAGGGCAAAAACGGTGTGATCTTTCATGGCTCAAAGGGGACGCTGGTTTGCGGTAATTACGGAAGTGGATACAAACTTCTGCCCGAGGAGAAATTTGCAAAACTTGTTAAGCCACCAAAGACTCTTCGAAGAATTGAAATCCATCACGAGATGGACTGGGTTCGTGCATGCAAAGAATCACCCGAAAGCAGGGTTCTGCCTTTATCAAATTTTGAATATGCCTGTCCGCTCAATGAGATGGTGGTTATGGGAAATCTCGCAGTGCGCATGCAAGGGCTGCAAAAGAAGCTGAAATGGGATGGTGAGAATATGACCTTCACAAACTTATCAGATAATGATAAGATTTCGGTTTCCACCGGAATTACCGGCACTGAGCCTAAAACATTGGAATTGAATGCCAAACAGTTCGCTGCAGAGTTGGTTAAAACTAACTACCGGGATGGTTGGACACTGAAGGTTTAATTATATCTTAAAAATTTTCATCCTCACTGTTCTATTCATTTTCACATTAACATATTTTCATATTTTCACATTAGCATATTAGCCAATGAACAACTCTCTCGAAATTCTTGACCATGTCAGGCTCAATTTTTCACCATCAGGCCTGTTGTTTTTAAATATCACTCTTGCATTTGTGATGTTTGGTGTGGCACTTGATATTAAATTGGAGCATTTTACCAATCTTTTAAAGAAGCCAAAACCTGCCATTACCGGATATGTGAGTCAGACATTTCTGTTGCCTGCCTTTACTTTCCTATTGGTAATTCTCCTCAATCCATCACCCACGATTGCCCTTGGAATGATCATGGTAGCTGCCTGCCCGGGAGGGAATATCTCCAATTTCATCAGTTCGATGGCAAAGGGGAATGTTGCACTTGCAGTAAGTTTAACCGCAATTTCAACTTTGACTGCCATCTTTTTTACTCCTTTTAATTTTGCTTTCTGGGGCAATCTTTACATTGATTTTTACAATGCCCATGGTGCAGCTGGATTGGTTAGGCCACTTGAAATTGATACCTTTCAAATGTTTCAGACAGTTTTCATTTTATTGGGAATACCTGTTTTGTCAGGGCTGTTTGTTCAGTATAAATTTCCCAAGCTGACACAAAAAATCAAAAAGCCGATTAACAAAGGATCTCTTGCTTTTTTTGTCATTATGGTGATTTCAATGCTTGCAGCCAATTTTTCTCAATTTATGGCCTACATTCATCTGGTATTCTTTTTTGTCTTGCTGCAAAACGGTTTGGCGATGCTTACAGGTTATTTATTTGGTGCCCTGCTAAAATGTGATCAAAGGGACCGGCGAACATTGGCCATTGAAACAGGTATTCACAATTCCGGTCTGGCCTTGGCACTTCTCTTTAATCCAAAGATTTTCCCGCCTGAAATGGAGCTGGGAGGGATGGCTGTCATTGCTGCCTGGTGGGGAATCTGGCACATTATCAGCGGACTGGGCATTGCATGGTATTGGTCACACAAACCATTGAAAGTATCTTATGAAGCGGTGGTCTAAAGGATACGAAGCTTTGAGGACTTATGTGCGTTTTGCCTTTTGGCTTACGCACAAGAGAATTGTTGTGGTCGGCCGAGAGTTGATACCCAAAGACGTGCCTGTCATTTTTGCTGCCAACCACCAGAATGCTTTGATGGATCCTTTGGCTATATCCTGTACGAATCCACTGCAAACATTGTGGTTGGCGCGGGCTGATATTTTTAAAAGTAAGTTGGCCAGGCCGGCATTAAAGTTTATGAAGATGGTCCCTATTTACCGCATCAGGGATGGGAAGGAAAATCTAACCAACAACGAGCTTATATTTGACCAGGTTACCGAAGTACTTGAGAATAAGGATTCAGTTGCACTTTTCCCAGAGGCCGCACATTCAGGCAAGAGGCAGATGCTTCAACACAAAAAGGCCATTCCACGTATTGCCCTTGAAGCAGAAGATAAAAACAATTTTCAGCTTGGACTCCAAATAGTTCCGGTTGGCATCTATTATGATCATTACTGGAGATTTAACCGTACTCTGGTCGTGGAGTATGGTCAACCCATTGGGATAGGAGGGTATCAGAGACGCTATGCCGAGAATCCACAAAATGCAATGATAACTCTGCGGGATGAAATTCATGAAAAGCTTGAACCTCTTACGTTACAGATAAATAGTAAAGAGCTTTACAAGGATTATGAAGATATTCGCATGGTTTCCGGAGAAGAGTATTCCCATTATAAATTTTTTAGTAAAAACGCAACCTTGCAACAACTTTGGGCAGATAAGGAACTAATTGCCAAAATTGAGAAAATGGAAGTGGATCAATTCGAAAGTTTTGATCAGCTTAGAAGAAAGACAATAGCCTATGTGGAAGGACTCAAAGCCGCTGGATTTAAAAACCATCAGCTAGTCAAGGCCAATCATACTTCATTTGCCAAACTATTGCTACAGTTCGGTTTTGCAATCCTTACTCTTCCGTTATTGGTCTTTGGTATTCTCTTTAACTTCATTCCATATTATTTTCCCAGAGTAGTCCTTACCAGGAAAGTCAAAGATCCGGCCTTTCTCAGTACCTTCATCTTCGTCTCAGGTTTGGTGCTTTTCCCACTTTTTTATATTCTGGAATGTGTTTTGACAGGTCTGCTATCCGGTTTACCCTGGCTTGGTTTCGGGATACTTTTCTTCCTGCCATTTGCTGGAAAGGCAGCCTTCAACCTGCTAGAATTTGATTACAATCTGATTCAGGTCATCAGACTAAAATCATTTTTTCGCGTAACCTTTCAAAAGCTGAATAAGCTGCGATCAAATATTCTGGAATTTGTAGTGAAAAATCTGGCTCACTAAACTCACGCTTCCGCTCTTACAAATTGGCGGAAAGTTCCATTTTCAACTCATCAATAAGCACCTTTACTGAAACAATCTCTGTACAACGATAAGCGTTGGCTCCTGCAAATACAAAAGAGTTGAGCAATAAGCCTTTTGATGCATCTGTCAGAACTTTTGCGATACAGTAGGGAGCGACGCGTGGATTACAAGATCTCAGACAGTGATGAGGGCATTTGAAAGGTATGGTTTCACCTTTTAAGACCCTTTGAGTAAATTCATTGCGAATGACCCTTCCTGGTAATCCCACCGGACTGTTGATTATGCCAATATCTTCCTTTTTTGCAGTGATATAGGCCTGTTTAAAATCTTCGTGGACATCACATTCGTCTGTGCAGACAAATCTGGTAGCCATTTGAACCCCGGCTGCACCAATTTTTAAAAACCTTGCAATATCGGCTCCATCCCAAATACCACCTGCCGCAATCACAGGAATATTTTCATCCAGCGTAGCTATGAATTCGACCAATTCTGTCACTAATTCTTCCAGAGTCTTCGTTTTTTCGTTCAGGATATCATCATAGGAGAATCCCAGATGACCGCCTGCCAAGGGACCTTCAAGGATTACAGCGTCTGGAATTTTGTTGTAATTCTGTTTCCACTTTCTATATATAATATTAAAAGCCCTTGCAGATGAAACAATTGGGATCAACTTGATATTTGACCCTTCTGTTAATTTTGGGAGATCCAAAGGGAGGCCGGATCCGCAAATAATCAGATCCACGGCTTCTTCGACACAAACCTTTACAAATTCTTCATAGTTAGACAAAACAACCATGACATTCACCCCCAGAATTCCTCCTGATTGTGAACGTGCTTTTCGGATAGAAGTTCTCAACCCTTCGTTGTTGATCTCTACAAATTTTGAGGCCGAAGCATTTTCATATCCTCCTAATCCGACACTGGCAATAACTCCAGCGCATCCTTCATTCGCTACTGCTGAAGCCAGATTTGCTCCCGAAACCCTAACACCCATGCCTCCCTGTATGATAGGGGGGCAAATGCTCAGGTCTCCAATCTGCAATATTGGTAAATCTTGTTTTGACATTTGGCTATGAATTTTGTTAATAGTCGCCTAAATAACAATATTATTATTCAGGATGCCAAATGATTTAAGTAAATCATGTTGTAAAACAACTTCACGCTACGGTATCACATTTCTGCAATAACCTGTATATCAATGTCTAAAAGTTATATTGTTATACTTCTGGCTGTAATTCTCAAACAGCGATTCGTACCACTGTTTTTTGATTATGCTTCCTTAATAATGGATGATTTGATAAATTTAAGGAGCTTACTGTTTTTTTAACTCCTCCAGAATTGGCGTCTTAATCGTACTCAAACTATTCATCCTTTCAGTCAGTTTCTGTTCAAAAATTACAACTTGATTTTTCCCTTTCTTCAGCCAGCATCCAGGCAGATAAAGAGTTTGCTGTGGACCAACACTCCAGTAGCGTCCCAAGTTGTTGCCGTTCACAAAGAGTATACCTTTGCCCCAGTTGCGCATATCAACAAAGGTGTCACCTGTCTCTTTCAGCTCAAAACTTCCACTGTACAAAGTGGCTCGTCCCGGCACGAATTCATCTTTCATTTGGGAAAGATCAGGAGTATGATCCATTGGCAAACGAATCATCTCCCAATTTCCGGTGATCTCGTTGTTATCGATCAGGACAGGAGAAATAATACCCTTAAGGTTATGGATAATTTCAGCCCCGTAATTGATACGACCCATGTTCTCTACCAGGATCTCAAGGGTGGCATTGAATGGTATTTCTACCTGGCAGCTGTAATTTTTATAATATCTGTTGAGTTCGCCAACTTTCTCACCATTGACAGATACGATCGCATAATCTCTTAAACCTTTAATATTTAACATTCCAGATAAGGGTTGAACAAAATGTCGACGATAAAGGACATAGCCATGTCCCTGGTTCAGATCTTCAAAAGTAAGAGGCTGTTCATTGCTAACAGGAGAAATAGTTTTAATTATGGCATCAATCGAAACAGCTTTGTCAAGTTTAATGGCAGGGATTTCAATGACCGGGGTTTGTATTGGGATTTCAGGCAATATGGCCTCAGTATTTTTATGAATGGTTTCTCTTATGGCAATGTATTTCTCGGTTGCCCAACCTGCTTCACTGATAGGGGCATCGTAATCATAGCTAGTCATATCCGGCTGTATGTCATGGTTTTTATCGTAATTGGCCCCGGTTGTGAAGCCAAAGTTCGTTCCTCCGTGAGCCATGTAATAATTGAATGAAACCCCATTCGATAGGTATTTTTCAGTCTGTTCGACAACCGATTTTGTCGATACTTTGGGAAATGGCTCAGCCCAGTGGTCCAGCCATCCAGGATAGAATTCAGCCACCATGTAGGGACCTTTGTTACCGTTGTACTGGTCAACAATTTTTTTCAATTTCTCAACATTGTCTTCCCCGTTTGCAGTTGGAAGAACACCTTCCAATGATCCTCCTTCAAAAAGCCAACTTCCATCAGAAGTAAAGAGTGGAACCTCTACACCAGCATCGAGCAACAATTGCTTGATGGCAGTGTTGTATTTTTTGTGATCGGCAAGTGGAATATCTTTCCGCTGGGCAACATAAGAACCAAATTCGTTTTCAGCCTGTACCATAATGACGGGTCCGCCTTTCGTAATCTGAAGATCTCTTATTTGATCCACCAGTTGGTTAATATACACTTTGCACGAATCGAGGAATGGCTGATTGTAGCTTCTAATTACCAGGGATTTTTCCTTTTGCAACCACCACGGATAACCTCCGAATTCCCATTCCGCACAAGCATAAGGTCCTGGGCGTACAATCACCATCAATCCCTCTTGCTGTGCCAACCGGATAAATTCGTGAATGTTTCTGCTCTCACTCTTAAAATCCCAGATACCTGGGGCGGTTTCATGGTAATTCCAGAATACATAGGTGGCTACAGTATTCAATCCCATGGCTTTCAACATTCTTAGCCGATGATGCCAATACTCTTTTGGTATCCTGGCAAAATGCATCTCTCCGCTATGGATTTGTATGGGTTGATTGTCGTACACAAATTGACCATTTTTAATTTCAAAGGTATGCTTTGCCTGGCCCTGGATATTTTGAAAAGGAACAAGAACCAGCAGGAACAATAGGATTTTGAGAGAGATTTTCATGTTTTATCAGTAAGTTGGATGTTTAACAAATTTAGAAGTTAATTGATTGTTCCAAGAAGATTTATGCCATATTTTTGGGTAATCTGTCAAGAATCAGATGGTCTGATCCTGGCAGGAAGTAAAAAGTCATTTTCCTGGAATCCAGGGAATAGATATTTTAGCCAGATCGTCATCAATTTCATGGATATTTGTATTTTTGATTCTTCAACTACCGAAGTGCAGATTTGATCTTCTGCCATGCAAATTCTTAACTACTACGACTATGGAATCAAAAAAAGCGGGATTCGTAAGCTCCCTTTCAAGTTCATTGATGAAAGGGGGATTGGCAACCCTGGGACTGACAATCCTTTTCCTATTTTATACCATTGGTAAATGTCCTGTGTCTCAATTGCTGCTTGCTTTGCCATTTTTTGTAATTTTTTACTTCGTGCAATTTACTTTGGGCAGTGAGTCTGCCATCCTGGCCATCAGACAGTATATTCAAAAGGGAATCTGGCATGTGCTGATCTTCCCTACTGCCATGCTTATCTTGTACTTCTTTTACCTTTTGCTAAATGACCAGAATATTTTACTGGGAAACCCCGGCTTATTGGTTTATATTATTTATTTCCCGGTATTGGTCTTCGCATTTAAAAACGAGCCCGGAAGAAAAATCGGGTGGCTTGATTTTACTGTTTTCATCCTTACCTTATTACCTACTGCATTGATCAGCCTAAAACAAAATAGCGACTTACCGATCAATGGCCCTGGATTTGATTCCATTTCTCATTTGATGATCATCCTTTCAGGTGTATATTCATTTGCCATCGTCAGAGGTGTAAAAGAGGTCGGCTTTGTTTTTGAAATCAACTCGAAGTCCCTTCAAACAGCATTGCTTGTCTGGTTGGCATTTTATGCTTTTGTTTTTGTTTTCGGCAGATCTGTCGATTTTATTGACATCATTGGATACAGCGATCCTTTTGATATAGTGCTTAAATCAATACTTTTTACAGTGGTAGGAACCTTTCTACATACAGCTCTTTTCGAAGAACTGTTTTTTCGTGGAATCCTTCAAAATTTGCTGACCAAAAGAATAGGACAGGGGAAGTCGTGGCTGATCTTCTGGCAGATTGGTTTTCTTCTCCTCTTCATTGGCGCTCTTGTTGTTGGATATACTCTTGATGGCAAAATGAAATGGTTTCCGGCACTGGTCACGGTCGTATTATTTGTATCTGCCTATCTTATCGAGAAGTCCGGGAAATATGGCCATGGAGTTTATACAGCTCTTGCTATCACCGGTGTTACCTTTGGATTGGTGCACTACCATGCCAAATCGATCATCTACATTGGTCTGGCTTGTATTGCCGGCTGGGCCTATGGCTATACATACCTTAAGACAAAAAATGTATTCTATAGCGCACTAGTTCATACACTTGTGAACACAGGGGTGCTTATTTTCGGACTTAAGATGATGCGATAACAAACCCCTCCCAACCACGGATTACACAGATTACACGAATTAGTGCACTTCAAAATCACTCAATCCATTTAACTCTTCAAACAATTCAGACATTTCAAACTCTTTAAACCATACCTTCAAATGTCTCCTGTCAAGAAAAAATCACCCTGGAAAAAGGTACTTCTGATCGTTGCAATTATATTGCTGTTGCTTTATTATTTCTGGTTTGCTTATCCCTTCCGGGGAATGTTCTTCAATCAGCAGCGCCATGGTAATCCGCCTTTAACGCCTGCCTGGGCCCTTGAATGCTGGCTGTGGGAGGATGATGCCAATACTGCGGAAAGGGTGGATACTTTGTTAAATGGATATGCAAAATATGATATTCCGGTGAGAACCATTTTGATTGATAGTCCTTGGAGCCTTCGATACAATGACTTTGAGATCGATACGCTGTTATACCCTCACCCAAAACAATGGTTCGGGCAACTTCAGGACAGGGGTTATCGGGTTGTATGCTGGATCACCAACATGGTGAACAGTTCAAGCAAAGACACCAGAATAAAGGATTCTGAATCTTTTTTTAAGGAGGCTTCTGAGAAGGGTTTTTTGGCCGGTCATGGCGAGATAAATAGTTGGTGGAAAGGGAAGGGCGGATTTATCGATTACTCCAATCCGGATGCCATGAAATGGTGGAGAGCCCGTCAGCAGAATCTTTTCGATCTTGGCGTTGATGGTTGGAAACTTGATGGTACCGCCACCTTGTTTTATACGTTGCTTGGTCCGGTACCTTTTCCTTATAAATCAACCAAATCCGGGTTGATGACCACCCGAACCTACATGGACCATTACTACCGTGATGAATACAGGCATGGCCTTACTCAAAATCCGGAGTTTGTGACATTGGCCCGATCCATCGACCGATGGTATCATCCCGAAGGTTTCGCTCCGCTGGATGCCGCTCCGGTGACATGGGTGGGAGACCAAAAACATACCTGGGAATCTACCGGGAAAATGACCAGCGAAGACAAGCAAAGCAAGGACCTGGCCCTGGACGGAATCGATGGCATTGAGATGGCCATTCAAAATATTCTTGAGGCTGCCAAATTGAGGTACAACGTGATTGGCTCTGACATAGCCGGTTTTTCCGGAAATGTCATTCCACCGCGCCTTTACATGCGATGGACCCAATTGTCAACATTTTGCGGACTCTTTCTCAATGGCGGACATGGAGAGCGAGCCCTTTGGCATAGAACCCAACAGGAGTTGCAGGTGATCCGCAAATTTTCGTGGCTTCATACCGAGCTTGTGCCCTATATGTACAGTTATGTTGTAACCGGAAATCAGGGTGGGAGAGTCCTTCAAAAACCCATTGATGGCAAATACCATTACCTTTTTGGAGAAGATTTCGTAGTAGCTCCCATTTATCGTGATGATCTGAAAAACAAAGTGACCCTTCCCGCCGGTAAATGGAGGTATTTTTTCGACGATAAAGCACTGATTGAATCATCCGGTTCTTTGACTTTCGAGAGAGAATTTCCGCTTGATGAGTTTCCTGTCTACATCAGGGAAGGAGCAATCGTTCCAATGAACATAGAGAGAAGTTATACCGGACTTGGGTCTGAGGCAAACAAGGGGACTCTGACCTGGCTGGTTTATCCTGGTGTTGACAACCAATTCACGATGCATCATCCTGATATGAGTGGAAGCTCAACTGTCTCTATGAATAATTTTCCTGACAGGATTGAACTGAAATTAAGCGAGATGAAAAAACCATCTACCTTTAACATACATTTGGATCAGAAGCCTGCCAAACTTTCGTTCAATG
>SESG01033686.1_pt1 | contig 11613 bp, 12 predicted proteins | sample 3171421 | NCBI WGS metagenome assembly SESG01 (sample SAMN10866946, study PRJNA518727) | freshwater metagenome | biome: subpolar coniferous forest; feature: holomictic lake; material: water; isolation source: holomictic Lake 227, 6 m and 8 m depth | place: Canada: near Kenora, Ontario | collected... | reverse complement strand
GACAGTTAAAACTTCAGACGAATATGCACTACCTTGTTTATCTGGCACATCGTAATGCGTATTGCTATCAGCAACATTATTTCCATTTTTCTTTAGCCAAACTTGTGTGCTTCCCAAAGCCGTGCTGTGATTTGTGAATTGAATGGAATATGTAATGCTATAAGTTCCAGCATTACTAAATTGCCATTGGCTTGCAGATATAAGATTTACGCTATTGCTACCAGCCGTTGTGTTTAATGTGACCGCAGTAGGCGTGTTTGCAGTTGTTGTCTGATTTGTGGTGTCGTAAAAAGAACCATAAGCCCCAATCGTTCCACCCAAACCAGCCAAACCGCTATATCCAGAAATTCCCGAAAAACCGCTATAACCAGAAATTCCAGACGCGCCACTAAAACCAGAAACACCGCTACCAGAAAAGCCCGAATACCCAGACCAACCAGACACACCAGAGCCACTAAACCCAGATATGCCTGAGTAGCCCGAAAACCCGCTTACACCGCTTCCAGAGAATCCGCTAATGCCTGAGTAGCCACTAATTCCAGACGCGCCAGAAAACCCGCTAAATCCGCTTGTGCCTGACCCAGAAAATCCTGAGTAACCAGACCAACCAGAAACGCCACTTCCAGAAAAACCAGAATAGCCTGATATGCCTGACCCGCTAAATCCTGAGTATCCAGAAATGCCAGAGTAACCGCTAGTTCCTTGTGCGCCTACTGCACCCGAATAACCAGAATAACCAGACACTCCAGAACCAGAGTAACCCGAATAACCAGACACACCAGAACCGCTAAAGCCTGAGTAACCAGAGATTCCGCTAAAACCTGAGATACCAGAAAAGCCACTTATGCCCTGTGTGCCTTGTGCGCCTGAGTAACCAGAATATCCGCTTATGCCTGACCCTGAGTAACCAGAGATTCCAGAACCACTATAACCAGAATAACCTGACTGTCCACTAAATCCAGAGTAACCAGATGTGGATGCACCACTCATTCCGCTAAATCCAGAATATCCAGATAAACCTAATCCGCTAAAACCAGAATAGCCACTAACGCCAGAGCCAGAATAGCCTGAGTAGCCACTAAAGCCTGAGTAACCGCTATAACCGCTTCCACCAATAAATCCATTTACTCCAGAAATTCCGCTATATCCCGAAAAGCCAGAATAGCCTGATTGACCGCTATACCCAGAAACGCCTTGTGGACCATAAAGCCCCCTGTCCACATTGATTGTCTGTGTGGCTATTGGCGTGACTTCAACGGCAATGTTGTTTTCGTTAACGACTGTGACTTGTATGGACATATTAGTTCACCACACCATCTGAACGAACCAAAAACAACAAGAAAATAATTTGATCTTGTGCGGGGTTTGTTCCAGCAACGGGGAAACTTAATTTGATGCGACCACTAAACGCCACGGGGTCTGTTGCGTTAATGTCTAGTTGTGGGTCTGTGGAAATGACAGACCAAGTAGATTCGTCAATTACTAGCGTAAACAATCCAGACGCATTTACACGATTGGAAATTGTTAGGTTTACTGCCGTTGGCGTTGATACTGTGTAATCAGCAATATCAAAACTTAACCCGTAGCGTGTATCCACTAGGTTAGAAATTTGCCTACGAATGATCTGTGCGTCAATCGTTACACCAGTCAAATCAATTGGTACGCCTTCAGTTGCTAATGCTAGATTCCAAAAAGTTTTTTGGTTGTAAACAAGTTCGCCAGAAATGATCTGGTTGTCAAACCCTGACACTTGCGTCAGAGTGTTTTTAGAAAATAATGCCATGACAGTTTCCCTGTACTCAGGTTGTGACAAGCCCTATGTACTCACGGGGCGCGGGTGTCTTGTCTTATTCTTTTATTTTAATACTTGCTTTTAGCAAATACATTTACAAACATAGTTTTATATTTTTAATTTTGTCTTGTTGAAGCAACCCAATTTTGTTCAGTTATAGGGTCTACATCAACCCCAAGTTGTGTAATTTCCCCAACAATATTGCCTTCAATAATTTGTTGATAAACCCATTGACCAGTTTTGGCGTAATCGTCTGCTCTTGCGCAATAGATGTGTGTCTCCATTGGGAAACCTTCTGCTTCTGAAAACTCTACATCAGCAAAATATACGCCTTCTTCATCACCAGATTTGCGGACATTTTTAATTTGTCCAAAAGTTATATTTCCAATAGTATGTGTCATTTTTATTCCTTTTATGCCGTTCTTTGAGCAAACACCATATCACCCGAAATACCACAACCTCTAGACCTCCATGTCCCTGATAGGGCAACGGAAGCAGTACCGCCTGAAGCGTTATAGTACAAATATGGTAGAGCGGCATTAGGGGGGCAATATAAAGTAACAGTCGCGTTCATGTTTGGAATAGCACCACCTGGGTTTGACCATAGGTAAGAACCAACTGGATAACTAGTATTTTGTGCAGTTGACCCCGTGTAGTAATCAAGAGATATTGTTCCACTTGTTGTAATAGTTCCACCAGTTAAACCATTGCCTGTTGCTACTGAAGTAACTGTGCCAGAACCACCCGTGCCTGTAATAGTTACCGCGCCTGTTGATGCTGATACAGATACAGTACCCGCACCAGTTACAGAAGTAACACCAGCATTAGTTAGCGTGACAGTAGTGCCCAAAGCAACTGCGCCACCGCCAGACATTCCAGTTCCAGCCGTAACTGTTACAGATGAATTCTGCAATCCCGCATTAGAGGTTGCCCCGCTTGTGTTTAAGTTGTTGGCAAAGTTTGCCAAATTAAGTGCTTGCGTCATACTGCCCCTGTCCTAGTAAAAGTTTGTTGAACCAAAATGTTTGTGTTTACTGTTGGCGTTGTGGAAAGTGTATAACTTCCCGTAGCCACTCCATAATCCACAGTTTCCAGTAACAATGCACCATTATTCCAGATATTAACGGCATTTATGTCGTATGTAAATGGATATGTTGCCTGTCCTACAATAGTGAATGCGTCAATGTTTACGGGTGTTCCGTTAGGTACACCAAGGTTATTGTTTGACCATTGAATAATCTGTAAATCGCCCGTGCAAGCATTTACAAAGTTTATGTCCTGTCCAACAATGTTGTAGTCTTGTGCATTTACGACTGTGCCGTTCAAATACAAAACTTCATATCCGCTAACTAGCGTAAATCCAGATGCCGTATAAGAACCTTGATTACTTAATGTGGCTTGATTACGAGTAAATGAATTGTAGGTTTGGTTAGACGGGACAATAGTTCCAGCAACAGTTTGTGCGCCTGTTGTAGTGCTTGCGTATGAAACAGAAGATGTGGTGCAAGCCGTGACAATTTTAGTGCCGTTGTATCCCGTTGGCGTAACTCCAGCCACCACAATACTTTGTCCTACTGTAAATGGCGCAAATGTTTGGGTTGCAAATGTCAATGTAGCCACAGACCCCGTGCCAGATGCGCCAGTAGTTGCTAAATTTATTGTGCCAACAGATGCAAAAGAAATGACAGTAACAATGTCACCAGCAATTGCGCCAGTTCCCAAAGTTACAGTAGAAGATGCATCCGTAAAATCGCTTGCGTCTAGGAAAAGCCCGTTTCTAAAGACCCAACAATTTCCAGTTACATATTCCGCGCCACGGCTTACGCTAAAGACTGTTTGCCCACTAGATGCCGTGAATGCGGTCATTGTGTAGTAAAACGCATCTGGGGCTGAGAATCCCACCACGCGACCATAAATGTCAATAGTCAAACTTGCTACTGAAGAAGTTTTGGTATAAGCCCCACCAGCAAAGGTAAGCAATTGCGCTAAAGATGCAACGACTTGACCTTGTGGGTTATTGCTAATAGCAATCTCACCCGTGCCAACTGTGGTTGTTCCTGTCTGGATTAACTGCCCTGTCCTAACATTAAGATCAAGAAGGTTATAACCATCTTCTAGTCCGTTCCATGTGGTTGGGTCATAGTTGGCGGTATCTGTTGGGACAAACTGCGCTGAACCAGCCGCTAAATCTGCATTGCCCGTTCCAAAACTTACCAGATTATTTGTTCGGTTATTCCAAAGCAAATAGTTAGTTGTTCCAAATGCGGGGGTTGCCAAATACCAGTTGTAATCAGAAGGCGTTGTAGAAAATACAGGATTATTTAAATTGTAAATTCCAAAGTATGTTTTGCCACCACGGGGGCTAGAACTAAATCCCGTGCCTGTTGCGCTTGTTGCATAAGCAATGCTTAAATAACGGGCAGAGTATTGGAAAGTTAAAGGTCGCCAACTTAGCACCGCACTTGCAGAACTAAATGCAGACTTAGCCACAGAATTGACCATACGGCTAAAAAAATACCAATTTCCTACTGGAATTCCAGAAACTGTAACTGGGGGCATTGCCACGCTGTTGCCGTATGGTGTGCCATTAGATTGCACGGCAGTTGTACCCACAAATATCATTTGTTCCATTGTTGGGCTAGAAAATGCTGAATACCAGACTTCTGCATATTGAGTAATGCCAGCCGTTGATGTAGTCACATTAACTTGGAAAGATGGGACAGGCGCAGATACTAATGCGTTAGATGCAGTTGGCGTTGGCACAGTTCCAAAAATGTTTGGATTAGGCAAACCAGTATTTGCAGAAGGTGTGAACTGCGTAATATTGGCATCATTAAAAACAGTCGGGTCGTAGTTTGTCATAGTTAAATCAACTGTGATTTCTCCATCTTGACCAAACTTTTGAACCACTTTTGTGATTCTGAACAACTTCGCTGTCCAGCCATAGTTAACGCTTGTGACTGTGACAATATCGCCAGCGTTTAATTCCAGACCAATATAGCCTACTGTGCAAGTAACTTGCAAATCCATCCGTGCAGACTTTAAGAATCGGTTTCCTAACATCTGTGCTTGAACATTGTTGTTGCAAAGATTCAATTGAATCGTCTGCATATTCACGGGTTCATTGGGATAAAGCAATGAAGGTGCAACCACCGCCAAATCAATTTGCGTTGTATTAAATGCGCTATTGATTGACAAATCTGGGAATTGACATTGCGCTATGTTGTAAGTGTTAGAAATGTCTAGCGTAGAAATGTTGATAGACGAAATCATGTTTGAATCGTTTATGTCCATTGCTACTGTGTAAGACGGGCTTTGCACAATCACCGACCACACGCCATAGATTTCGTTGTATTGCAAAAGACAATCACATGAATTAGTCATGTCTTGCAAATTTTGCATGATGGTCTTTGTAGTATCCACAAAGCCATTCATTTTAAATCTTGGTTGCGTAGCCGAGCCACCAGAATAAGGCGTGTATGTAATAGTTTGATTGCAATAGGTGTTTAATGCAGTCAAACTTGTTGTATCTATTTGCGCCACAGGAATTGCCGCACCATAACGGCTATTGGTCAAATAGTCATATAAAACATCCCCCGCGCTATTTCGCGGATTGATAATTTCAAACTGTGTTTGTTGAATGTTTGTAATATTGGCGTTTTGGTTGTAGTTCAAATGCACAATCGCAAACGCACAATCACTCATTAACTTTGTTGAATCCCATGTATAGGTCAATCCACTTGTCTGCATTACGCTAATTGCGCTTGTAGACGAATTGACTGGGCTATTAGAGCCATTGTTGTATAAATAAATATACAGATGTCCACTAACTGTATTGTCTGTTGTGCCTGTTGATTGGTCTGTTAATCCAACAACTTTAGTTTGGTCTGTTCCATCAAAAACGCAAAGTTTTCCACCAAAATAAATGTTGCCAAATGTAATTGTGTCTGGGATTGCACCGCCTGTTACTTCACAAATAGACAAAACATAATAAAGGTCTTGATTGTTTGTAGTAATACTTAAATCTGTAATTGTTCCACCAACATAAGTTCTGCCATACACAATTGGTAATTTGTTGTTTGTGGCTGGCGCAACTTGTAAATTTGACCCCGTGTTTAGTGAATTTTCATTGGCATTTGGTTTAGGCGGGTCTGATGCAAAAGCCTTTGAAACAATAGAAGACGCAACCATTGTTATGGCAAAAGAAATAACTTGCGCCATGATTGCTGACGCGCCAGCCTCAATTAAAAGCGGTACAAGTATGAAAGACATTTAGATTACCCAATCATTAGCAACTTTGGTCGCGCCAAATTTAGACAAGTCTGCATCAGAAAAGTTGGAAATATAAAACTCCACAATTTCATCCAGTGCTTTCATTTCATTGCCAATTTCTATATATTTTTTTATTAGTTTTACGCTTGTTTTTTTGCTTGTGCTAAACAACATTGATTCTTGCAAAATCCAAAGTTTAGGTATCCAAAAACATGGGGCTTTTATAGCGCAAAGAAACCCATCATCTGCAATTAATACAAAACCAAGACCAGCATAAATTTTGGATAGTTGTTCATCAACAAAACTGCCAGACCATTTGTCAATATGTAGGGATAGCGCATTGCCATGCCTTCTGTGAAATTCTTTTAAGAATTCTTTGATTTGTTCATTGTCAAATTTATTGGCTAAACGAATCATACATTTCGCCCAAATGGATAATAAATGGTAGCAACAAAACCAACTCGATTCATGCTTGTATCTGTTGGGTTGTAAAACTTCCAACTTGCATCATTAGTAAATCTGCCACCCGTTCTGTTTTGCAGAATAATTTGAATGCTAGATGCGCTTACGGCAATCGTGCCTACAAACATTCTTGCGTCTTCCATCCATTGTTCGCTAATGGTAAAAGTGTTTACATAGCCGTAAAAATATTGATATAGACCGCCTGTGCCACCGCCAGTAATTAAGTTGCCATCTGTATCAAAAAAGCCTTTCCACATTGTTATCTGTGAACCTTTAATTTCTTGTCCTAGCACCCAACCAAGCAAAGCCGTATCAATGCCAACCAATGTGATGGATGTTTGGTTTGCCGTTGACTTAATGTCGCGTTGAACCTCGCCTATGCCAATTAAAGAACCAAGCCCGTCAAATGTTCCAATGCCAGAAATGGTCAATGCTGTTGGCGTAGTTGCAAACCGATATGTTGCGCTTGGCGTAACTACTTGCACAAAATCCGCATAGCGAATGTTGCTTGTATTTTCAACGGGTGCAATAACATTCATAGGACTAACTCAAATGCTTTGAATGTAGAGTTCCACGCCACAAATGAATCATTGGTCATTGGTACTAGCGTATAAGTTGGATACTGTTGCAAGACAATTTGAAATGTAACGCCTGTGTAGGTATTGCCACCCATAGAAATAGTTGTGCCGTATTGCCCTATAACGGCATTTACTGCGCTTCCCAATGGACCATTGATTAGATTTCTATGCACGGGAATAGTGACAGTAGAACCAGAGCCACGCAATACATCTGCCGTTGCAATATAAGAATACAGACCTACTTGGCAAAAGTCTCCAGCCTTGACAATGTATGCCGTAGATGAAATGGATGGTAAATTTCCTAGAACTAAATTCTTTGCGGCAGAACTGGTTTGCCATTGACAAGATGCAATCTGACCACTTGTCATGTTTCCTTGGTAGGCAATGTAATTGACCCATCCAGTAGAACCAAAATTTAGATACTGCGCTAGTGCCTTGTCATAGTAACGAAGGTTTGCTAACAATCCACGATTAGTGCTGTATTGCAAATAATTGTGTGGCTTGAACTCAAACTGAAAAGGCACGACTGTGATAATTTCAGAAGTAGAAATTCGCTGATTGCGCGAAATCACTTGACCCACAAATCGTTGGTCATTGATTGACACCGATTCAGCAATGGCGAGAATGTCTGTAATGGTTGCCATGTTTTACCTACTTTGTGGCAATGATCGTTGTGCGGTTTGGTTTGCCGCCCAAACTGCGCTTTTGTTTTTAGCCAAGAATTGTGTGGCTGACTGTGTGTCAATCGCGCTCATGTTTGCGATATATGGACCATTGTATGTAACGCTTGGTTGATTGCCGCCCATTGACCCAAGCACATTGTTTGGGATTATTGTTCCAGCCGTTTTAGGCACAAACAATTCTGGACCACGCTCACCCACCAAAGATGCTTGTCCTACTGGAGGGCTTCCTCCATCTGCAAATTGAGCCATAGATGTTGAATATCCACCAGCATTGCCTTGTGGAGTTAAGAAATCAAACATTCCACTTCCACTTATGCTTTTAAAAATGGATAATGCTTGCGCTTTAAGTTGAATGGCAATAATGTCTGAAATAATGCTTTGGGCTAATGATTTAAATGAAAGTTTGCCTGTGCGCGCAAAATTGTCTAACGCGGCATTCATGTTGCCCATTACAGATTCAAAAAACATTTGTCCTTGTTCCATTTCTGTTTTGGCGTTCATGAAATAGTCTTTCATAGCCAATTCAAAACCTTTGCCAAATGTACCTTCACGCTCTGCTTTAATCATGTCTTTTCTAGTTTCCGCAAGTTTTCTTGCTGAATCTGCCAATTGATTTTCTCTATCTATTAATTGTTCTTGTGCCGCAAGATTTAATTCATTGTTTAATCTTATTTCACGAATATTTTTTTCTCTATTGCTTTCAATTCCATATAAATCTTTAGCAAGTTGCAAATCTTCTGCTCTCATGTGTTTTCCAGCAAGGTTCAATTCAAATATTGCTTGCTCATCTTTTAAAGATTTTTGTAAAGCATCTTGACGCAAAACTTCTGTGGCAAATGCCTCTACCATGCGTTTGGTGTTATCTTGTATTTCCTTGCCTTCTTTTTGGCGTTGAGCAATCATAAAATGAAGTTGTTGAAGGCGTAATGCTTCTGCGCGTTGTGCTTCTGGGTCAACGCCTTTTTTGACATTACGACCTACGCCACCTTTTGCTTTTTCCGCATCCCATCCAGAACCTGTGCCAGTATCAAAACCCAAACCAAGAATTTTGTTTTGAGTTTCTGCCATTCTTATGGCGCGTTTTTCATTTTCTGCTTCAAATTTTTCATTCTGTCTTCTGGCTTCTTCAAATGCACCAGTCATTACGAGTTTGGCATTTTCATAGGTATGGACTAATTCTCTACCCATGCCAGTCAAAACATATAAAGTATCTGCAACATTAACTGCTAAAGTTTCAGCAATAGTACGAACCGTATTGCCAAACAATTCGCTTTTACCCATTAATTCATCATAGTATTCAATGATGGCTTTCACGGATGGTCCAACACCAACGGCAAATGCCAACATTGTTTCGTGACTTTTGGCGTGCAACATATCCCACGCATCACCCGCATCATTTATTGCTTGAGCCTGTTGTTCTGTTAAAGCAGATACATGAGCCATTTCTGCCGCAAGACCTATCCAATCAACGCCTTTGGCGGCTTTGCCAAAGATTTCCATTGCTTTGGCATTACGGGTTAACGGGTCTTCTATTGCCGCAAGACCTTTAACAGTTTTATTGAATAGTTCTTCAGTAGTTAATTTGCCTAAATCTTTTAAACCAATACCAGTTTTTTCAAAAGATTTTTGGGCTTGAAAAGAACCATCTGCCGCATTGTCAACAAACTTAGTAAAACCAGCCAGAAGTTTTCCAGCATCCTCCGCTTTACCACCGTTTTGTTGCAGAGCCTCGCCTAATTTTAGGACTGTACTAATTGCAACATCATTGGCTTTAGATACATCTGAAATTGCATCTGCAAACTCCAATGCAGAATAAGTCATTGCGACAAAACTAGCCGCACCAACTTTTCCCATGACTTCTGCTTTTTCAGCAAATTCACCTAGTTTCTTTTTGGCGGCTTCAATGCCTTGCGCGAATTCTGCGCTATCTATACCGAGCCTTACACCTAATCGGGCAATCGTATTAGCCATGCTTGAACCTATCGTGTTTGAAATCTGGGGCTTGGGTCATAAACGCCAGAAGACTATTATTTACTGCGGCTTTCTTGTCTTGTTCGCTTATAGGCGGATATATGTAATCATACGCGCTACCTAAAATGTTGGCTAGTTTATAAGGGCGAGAATTTGCTTGTCTCATGTAATTAAACACGCCAGCCGTCAAAGACCCCAAAACTTCTAATGTGCCACGGTTTCCAATCAATCCATCTGCATACATTGTCTGGATTTGCGCCATTGTTATATCGTCTATGTCTGCAAGAGAATCATGTGTATGCCCATTGAAGATCATTGCGACTTCAACTTGTTTCCTCAATGAGCCAATCAGTTTCCCCTTGATTCCTTGTAACTAGGGCTAATGGCTTCTGCAATCTTTTCCATTAATGCCATTTGCACCGCCATAGGGAATTCCGCTTCTACTTCCGTATAAGTCAAATCTGCCAAAGTATCATTTTCATTCTCAGGAATAAGTAACTTTACAAACTCCGTGATTCTGGTCTGTGTAACTATTTTGAGTTTGGCGGTTTCCCGTAATGATCGTCCATTGATTAAAATATCACCATCAAGAAACTTAAATTCTTCGCTTTCTTGACCTTTAAACTGTTCCAAAGGTTTGGCAATTTGTTCATAAACTGCCGTTATTTCTTCTTCTTTGGGGTTTTGTATAAGGTCATAAATGGCATCTGACTCTGCCACCGTTGGAACTTTGACTTTAAATGTGTATCCACCTAGTTCAAACTGGCGAATAAATAAACCTTTACGCTTGCTTTCATACTGCGAGCCAAGAAGTGTCGCTAATTTTGTCATGTCTTTTTCCTATCATTTAATGTTTTTCGCTTTGAATTCTTCAACGCGCCTACCGATTATCGCACCAAGTGAGTTTGCAACGGTGCTGGCATTAGTTTCCAAGGCTGGTCTTAGATAGGGATGTGCGCCATTGTGAGCAGAACCAAATTCTTGGGCTATTGCTCTTGCGTCATAGGGAAAATGGATTGATTCTGCAAATTGCTTAAAGGCTTTTCTATAAGCCGTTTTATCTTTTGCATACAAAGATTCATTCTTGCTGGCAAACTCTTTCCGCAATTTTTTGGGAAATGGTTTAGTTGTAACTACTGCAATAACGGTATCTTTAGGGTCAGCGTATTTAGATTTTTGATCACGCTTGTTTGGTCTGCGAGCCTCAATCCATAGCGTTCTTGCCAAGTCACCCGTGTCTTTAGGGGCTAACATTTTTGCCATTGCCAGCACAGGTTTCATTGATTCTCTTGCGGCTGGAATCAATATTTTGCTGGTTGCTTTTTTATCGCCTATTTCATCTGCCAATTCATCTAAAACCGCTAGAGCATCATTCAAACCAGTTACCGCGACTTTTGGCATATTAAATCCTTTTGCTAATAACTTTCTGGAAAATTTGATTGTTTAGTTCAATCACATATTCCACAATTTGGTCTGGCGTCATTTTGTCCGCATGATTAGCGGCAATTTGATGCGCCAAAGTTATAGCAATAATTTTTTGTTGCAAAAACCCAAACCATTGTTTGTCACCCGTTGCGGCTTGCGCTTCCAAGTAGCCAAGCAAATCGTTTGAGTCTGTTATTTGCATTTATTCTTTAGTTTCTTCTACTGGCGCAGTTTCTTGTGTTGTCACAGGATTCCATTTAGCCAAGGCTTGCAATGCGACCATTTCGGCTGAATCTGGGTCTGCTTTTGCAATTGCTTGTGCAACTTCATTAGCATCAACCACTTGACCCCTTGCTAAAAGGGTCAAGTCAGAATAACTGCTGACCATTGTTGCCAGCACATCTTTTAGTTTTGCCATATTAAGTGCTTG
>SESG01014489.1_pt1 | contig 11615 bp, 16 predicted proteins | sample 3171421 | NCBI WGS metagenome assembly SESG01 (sample SAMN10866946, study PRJNA518727) | freshwater metagenome | biome: subpolar coniferous forest; feature: holomictic lake; material: water; isolation source: holomictic Lake 227, 6 m and 8 m depth | place: Canada: near Kenora, Ontario | collected... | reverse complement strand
ACGTCGCTACGCCAGCACAGGTATCAAGTGTGTGGAAATTGATCCTGCACAAGTGAATAAACCAACTGCACTAACAGGTACAGACTAATGCGATGTACATTGCATTTGATCTAATCACCGACATTGATCCAGGTAGAGTGCAGGAAGTTGCAGCATGGTTAGAAAGATTCATAGAAACAGAACTCAGTTTGTGGAGTGTCAAATATGAGATTCCTTACAAAAGCAAGGTATTTAAAGGTATCAAACGTGTGACCTTTGATCGAGATGAAGATTATAGTTTTTTTGCAATAACCTGGAATCCTATTAATACACAATTGCCCAGGCAATACTATAACTATCACATGATTGAGCCAATGAAACTTGACAGCCAATGAAACTTCCTGTATAAATACACTTGTAGATGCCCATGGTGGGGTCTACATTATTCAGTCATACTTGCTTATTAAAGGAGAAACAACATGACAAAAACTCTACACCTTCGTAGTTTCGATATCCCCGCTTTCAACAAATTTGGAATTGGTTTTGACAATGTGTTTGACGACCTCATGCGGGTCACACAAACTCAAAGCTCGACTAACTATCCTCCACACAATGTGATCAAGACTGGTGACGACACAGTCACAATTGAAGTCGCTGTGGCAGGATTTTCTGAAGGCGAAATTGATATCAGTTTAGACAAGCGTTTGCTTACTGTGACAGGTAACAAAAAGCGTGATGACGATGCTGAACATGAATATCTACACCGTGGTATTTCCAGCCGTGATTTCAAGCAGACATTTCCGCTGGCTGAACACGTGGAAGTGAATGGTGCAGCTATCCGGGACGGTATCTTGACTGTGTATCTAGAGCGTAAAGTTCCTGAGTCAGCCAGGCCAAAGAGCATTGCAATCACCTACACTTCGTAGTATAATTGTGTAAATACAGTGGCAGGACTTACCCTGCCACTCCAAGAGGAATCATATGTCAAACGCAGAAGCAGCAACCATTACCAAAATCAAAAAAGCCATCAAAGAGCCGCCTCTTTATCGTGTGATCTATATCAATGATAGCACTACCACAATGGAATTTGTGGTTGAAAGTTTAGTAGAGTTTTTTGATTATACCATTGAAACTGCTACACAATTAACGGTGAGCATACACGAGCACGGTCAAGCCGTTGTGGCTGTATTGCCGTTTGAAATTGCCGAACAAAAAGGCACCGAAGTAACTGCCAGCGCACGTGAGCAAGAATATCCCTTGCAAGTCAAGCTAGAACCTGATTCTAAATAATTCAAGTTGTTACATCAATACGTTTAGGAAAATAAGCATCTTGCCTATAAGGGGTATCACCACGCCCACGGCAATTATTTACAAATCTTATTCCATTGATCACTTGATCCACACTACCGTGATAGTGCCCAAAACACCAGATGTTTATTTTACGTTCGGTATCATTGGTATGCACTAAATGCATGAGTCGATTGCCCATGTGATTAAACTGTGTAGTACCTGATAAGTTGATATCGTGTTTGATCAGGCTTGCACTAGGAACAGTATGAGTAACAATCACAATTTTTTTCACATCATTATGTGTTTGCAATCGTCGTACACTGTTGACCAAGTAAGCCACATCACGTCTAGATAGATCACTAATTTCGTCGGGATTTATTTCATGTCCAGGCATTTTTTTAGCATACCAATCGGTCATGTGTTGTTTGCAATCATCACGATTGATGTTTTCATCTAGATCGTACCCCCACCATCCATTGGTGCCAAGAATGGCCACACCATCTATTACAACCACATTGTCCTGTAGATATGTAACTCTATGCAATCTGTTTACGCTTCGGGCCAGTTCTTGATAGCTTTCGCCTAGTCTATGATAATTGTATGTGTGTTCGTCGTTGCCGTCTATGTAGAACACAGCAGCATAACAATTAGCTAGATGTTTTAAACAGTTTCTTACTATTCTAGGGTCTGAACTTATGTCTCCGGCTACTACACACACTGGACTAGTGGGTTGGCTAGTCCAGTCAAATTCCCCGGGCCAGGTCTCCAAATGTAGATCTGAAATTAAGTCGAATGCCATGCTCATGATACATATTTAAAAGGATTACACATGAACATAATATTTGGCGACTCGGCTGCACAACAAGCCCAAGAAAAATACATAGTATTAGAACTTGATACATTTCAAGTTAATCAACAACTGACCACTACCTATGCATTGGTTGAAAAAGTGACATTGATGGAAATGCTTAGTTTGGACAGGTTTAAAGAATTACACAGCAATCTCATGACAGAGTATCGCAAGCGTAATTGGAAATATTGCGAAGATGCTATGGAGCATCTGCAAGGCAAATGGAATAGCGAGCTTGATAGTTTTTATACCATATTGTCTGAACGTATTCAAGATCTGAAGACACAATCACTCGGGGATGACTGGACCGGAGTTATTCTTCGATCTGCGTAATCTATGTTTTCTTAATTCTCGTATATTGTTTTTATCCAAGTCAGATTTAAAAAAGCCAGGGCGATAAAATTGTTTTGTGCGTTTTAGAATCTTCCTCCATCTCCATAATGTATCACCACGGTTTTCAAGACAAAATTCTACTGCACTATTGAGATTTGTTTGTAATTCTGAGGTGACTTGATTTACAAATGAATTACTGAAAAAATGTTGTTTGTTATATGCAGCAATTGCTTTGATTTGTTTCCAATCTGAATCAGTTAACTGTTGTATTTTTTGCATGAGTTGAACAACCATTTCTAATCGTTTAACAGTATCAGTTTGTTGATCGTAACTTTCATCAAACACAGAATTGAATGTTTTAAATCCATAACTTTTGAGATATGCCAGTGATCCTGGTCCTGCCACTAACACAAATGGATGCCCGCAAGCAATAGGTCTGAGTATTTTTTCTGTTAGATGAATCTTATCACCATCTACTACTGTTTCTAATACTACGCTGATGGCCGTATCATTGATGTCAGTTACATTGTAGTCGGCACTGGCGTTTGGGCTAACATTGTTATTGGGTATGATCTCAAGACGTTGTGTATCAACTGCAAATCTTGGATCTTCAGGAACATAATCTTTAAGATGCACACCTTGGTTGTTTATGTGTTGAGTGCTGATGATACAATCATCAACTAAATCAGCCTGTACTAGCAAATCAAGAAATTTTAATCGGTATTCACGACGTGGCATCCAGTCTCTGCAATACACTAGAAAAGTCTTTTGTATCGTTTTTTGACACAGTCTGACATCGTGTCGGGCAAATCTATACCAATCTTTGGCAATCATGGCATGACTCCAATAGTAAACTGGCACAAATCCTGCATTTGAAAACTGTTCAACATCCAAACTATTTTTTTCACTATGTAATAGTATAAACCAATCGTTATAACCAATAGCTGCACTGAGCCAGTTTGGTTTGAAATTAGGAAATGATGCCAAATAAGAATAAAATTCTATTTCAAGTCTTAATTCATTTTTGTTACAACCTCTACGTAAAAACAACTGTTCAAGTCGATCATGATCAAAATTAAATTTATGATCGTTAAAATTTAATGGTTCTTGGTCATGACAGATAACCACTGGAGCCATTGATACTTTATATTTTATAGCTGGAGTATTTTCAAATCGTGCCAGGTCAAAAATATCTTTGCTGCCGTGCGGACGGAATACATAAAGCATCACGGGATGCTGCGCCAAGCCTGTTACCCAGTGATACAGATTATCTAAAGGAATATTCATATGAAGAAAATTGGTTTTATTGGTATTGGTAAATTGGGACTAGATTGCGCCGAAGTCATGGCTGAACAGCATGAAGTTAGAGGCTACGATATTTACCCACGAACCAGTGACTCGGTAAAAGTTTGTGATATTGAAGAGTTGGTAAATGAGAGCGAATGGATTTTTATTGCGGTGCCAACACCGCACGCTGAAGGCTACGATGGATCTGTGCCGTCAAGCCACATGGAACCCAGAGACTTTGGGCACGAAGCTGTAATTGATGCTATTCATAAAATCAACACACACGCCCGTGGGCCCAAGAAAGTGGTATTAATCAGCACAGTGTTACCTGGAACCACACGTAGCAAGTTTATCACACTGTTAGATCCTGTACATCAGTTCTTGTACAATCCATATCTCATTGCCATGGGATCAGTTAAATGGGACATGGTCAACCCAGAAATGATCATGATCGGAACTGAAAATGGCGATTGGAATGGTGTTGCTGGCGAACTTAAAGATCTTTATGATACAGTGATGCAGAACAATCCACGCTATGAAATTGGCACCTGGGACGAATGTGAAGCTATTAAAATTTTCTACAACACATTCATCTCAGCCAAGGTAGGGTTAGTAAACATGGTACAAGACTTTGCTATGAAAATTGGTAATATCAATGTAGATGTGGTTACTGATGCATTAGCACGTAGCACCATGCGTATCATGGGACCTAAGTACATGACAGCAGGCATGGGTGATGCAGGTGCTTGCCATCCACGTGATAATATTGCATTGCGTTGGTTGGCACAAGAATATGAAATTGGTTACGACTTGTTTGATACTGTGATGCATGCTCGAGAGATCCAAGCAGAAAACTTGGCCAAGTTCCTAATTGGTGAAAGCCAAGTCAATGACAACTTGCCCATTGTGATTCATGGCAAAGCATACAAACCTGATGTGGCATATTGCATCGGTAGCTATTCAACACTGGTCGGACATTATGTTGAGAAACACGGTTGCAAAGTAGTGTATGTTGATCCATTGGCAGATGATACAACTGATGTAGTAGACCACGTTGATGGTGCCGCAATATTCTTGTGGGCACATAATCGCAAGATCACATACGAATACACCGGCGATCAGGCCGATACACAACCTTACTGTAAAATACACACAGGCAGTGTGATTGTGGATCCCTGGCGTAAACTGTCACAGACCATGGATGGAATCGAAGTGGTCCATTATGGCAACACTCGTACAAAATAACGCCTGGGCGCAAGGGCATGTGGATCCTTGGTGGGGTCTACAGCATAGAGATCTTGCATACATCAACGAACCATTCAATGACCGCCAATCACTTAGTGATTGGCGCAATTTAGGTTATACACAAAGCAGATTCACTGGCGATATGTATGACATGCGAAATGCAGCACCTGACTGTATTGATGGATTCTATAAGATATTCCCGTTTCAACAGTTTTCTTGGAGTTTTTATCGTATGCCTCCAGGATCTGTGTTGCCCGCACATAGTGATACCTATGATAGATTTAAACTAATACACGGGTTAGAAACCACACATTCTGTAGTACGTACTATTGTGTTCCTAGAAGACTGGAACAGTGGACATTACTTAGAGATGAATGGTGACCCTGTTACAAAATGGCATGCAGGAGACTGGGTAAGCTGGCGCGATGACTTTGTACATTTAGCCGCCAACATGGGACGAACCAATCGATATACATTGCAACTTACTGGAACAGTATGAAGATACACAGTTTTAATGAATGGGATCCGCTGCGATCCGTGGTAGTAGGGCGTGCCGATCATGCCAATTGGCCCACACAAGATCCTGTGTTTCGTTCAGAAAGTGAACGTACACTGTGGAAAGAAACACCGTTACCATCAGGGCCAGTGCCAGACTGGATCATTGCGGAAGCCAATCAAGACCTTGATGAACTGGCCAGGGTGTTACAATCATTAAATGTAGAAGTATTCCGCCCAGGAGATCTTGATTTTCAAGAGCATGACGGCATGTACAACTATTGTCCTAGAGACCGATTGTTGGTGTACGGTGATACAATTGTTAATCCTGCCATGATGTATCCTTGCAGAGATATGGAAATTGAATGTTACCGTGACATAGCAGATGCTGCTACTGATTATCTATTCATGCCCAGACATGAAGGCATGATCCTGGACGCTGCCAACATAGCACGACTCAATGACAAATGGATTTTTTTAGAATCAGCATCAGGCAATCGTGCTGCATATGATTGGTTGTGTAAACAATTCCCCCAGGTTGATATTGAATTGGTCAATTTCTACGCAGGGGTGCATATTGATTCGACCATAGTGCCATTGCGTGAAGGCCTAGTTTTGGTCAATGGTAGTAGAGTCACTGCTGAAAACTTACCACGTGTATTAAAAGACTGGGAAGTCATCTATTGTAATCACGTGGAAGAACAAGATTTCTTCCAATATCCATATGCATCAAAATGGATAGCACTGAACATGCTAGTGGTGAATCCACACACAGTAATTGTGGACAAGAATCAACCCATGTTGATTGATTTTTTGGAAAAGAATCAATTTACAGTTGTGCCCATGCAACTGCGTCATAGCAGAACATTAGGCGGCGGATTCCATTGTGTCACATTAGACCTGCATAGAGAGCCATGAACATAGCATGGTTATTTGCCGAGAATACCATGCTGCCTCCTACCACACCGGTGCAGGCCATAAAAGACCTTGCACCCGTTTGGGGCAGCTGGCGCACCCAAAGAGGATACAACACTGACAATGTGGTGTGCTGGGACACCGAGCAAGCCACAAAGTTAGTAGCACAAGGATATGCAAAGATATGCAATCTTTATATTCCGCAAACAGTTTATGAACGGTTAAAATCACCCAAAGGTGTGAGAGCATTTGGCGGCGAGTTTGATTTTGCTGTGGATTCGGTTGACGACATAATTGCTGCCCATTTGGTAGCAAGTGTAGCTGATGTGATCCTTATGGTAGGATTTGATCTGGAAACCAAACCTACCCAACGCAGAACCAACTATGTTGGACTGTTGGCCGAAGCCATACGGTCAAGCGGTAAACAGTGGGTTGTGGTAGATCATCATACTGATCTTGCCGAACCCATCCAAAAACTTGCCAATATCACTAGAGATCTATTGCCAAATGTGTTACAATTGTTAGGTAACAACAACGGTGAATAACTATGCATCCTCGATTTGGTTTCTGCTGCAAATGGCTCAACAATCCCGATGAAACTGGCGGCATGAAAGTCAACGCCGTTGATCGTGATATCAATGGCCGAAGTACCACCATGCGTTGGTTGCGCGAACACAAAGACGAAGCTGAACAACGTCAGTGGGATATCATGAATCATAATGCTCGTGCAGCATTGATGATGGTCGAGCGTGTGGGTGCAATGGTGCCCGAACGTCGCATGTTACGCCTGGGTAGTGAAATGTTACAAGGCTATACTGAACCCAGTTGGATTGCCTGGTGGCAACGTCAAGAAATACAAGACCACTGTGAAAAGATATTTGCCCCTGTGGGCGAGGCTGCTCGCCGACTTGGAGTACGGCTTAGTTTCCATCCAGGACAGTTCTGTGTGCTAGCATCAGAAGCTGACGAAATTGTGGAACGCAGCATCTTGGAGTTTGAATACCATGCAGATATGGCTCGCTGGATGGGTTATGGTGCATCATGGCATGATCATGGATTCAAGATCAATGTACATTTGTCGGGCAAAGGCGGCCCTACAAAGTTCCTGCGAACTCTGGGTCGACTCACACCAGAAGCTAGGAATCTAATCGCTATTGAAAATGATGAGATGACAAATGGAATCGACGTTACTTTACTTGTGGCTGAGCATTGCGCTCTTACGCTGGATATCCACCACCACTGGATCAACACTGGAGAATACATCACGCCTGATGATCCTAGGTCGCGTCGCGTTTTGGAGTCTTGGCGTGGTACTCGTCCTGCTCTTCACTATAGTGTTAGCCGTGAAGACGTTTTGGTGGATCACGATCCCAACACTCGGCCCAACCTTGAGCAACTCCTCGCTGCTGGATACCGCAAGCAGAAGCTGCGAGCTCATAGTGACTTCATGTGGAATCATGCTGTGACTGACTGGGCTGTGACCTTTAGTAAAGAGTGGGACATGCAGGTAGAAGCCAAGGGCAAAAACTTGGCTACGGATCAATTGCATCAACATTGGATGAGTCTGTAATACAATTGTAATATTTCTGTAGTTAAATAACTGTATCAACCACAGGAGATCTCAATGAAAAAACTCGTCACCATGCTACTCGCAGCAATTGCATTTGCAACCGCAGCACAAGAAATCACAGGAGCCGGGCAGATTGGAAACATCTGGGATTGAATTAAACCGACCGCAAGATTGAGCGGAGGCTGGAACTCGTAACCAGTACTAAGGGCCGGAAGGCTCTTTTTTATTGAGCCACTGTTTCAATAACTAAATATCTTAGAGAGTTAATACAACTCAACAAATATAAGGAATCAAATATGAAATTTAAACAATGGTTGCTATTGGCAATTGTATCTATCGGTTGCATCAACACTGCCTGGGCACAAAACAAACAAGTAACAATTGCGCACCAAGACAGCTTGGTACCATTCCACGCTGTAATTGAATCAGGAGAGTTAGAAAAAGCCACTGGTTACAAAATCAACTGGCGATTACTTCCCAGCGGTGCAGATGTAATAAAAAGCATGGCATCTAGAGATGTACAAATTGGACAACTTGGGTCCAGTCCATTAACAACAGCAGTGACTCAAGGTCAGGATATTAAATTATTTTGGATTTTGTGTGATATCGCAGAGTCAGAAGCATTGGTTGCACGTAATGAAAGCAATATAACTTCTCTCAGAGATCTCAAAGATAAAAAAGTTGCAACTCCTTTTGTATCAACCTCACATTACCAATTGATGGCAGCAATGAAATTAGATGGACTAACTGCAAACAATGTAACTGTGCTTAATATGCGCCCACCAGAGATTGCAGCAGCATGGGAACGCGGCGACATCGATGCAGCATTTGTTTGGGATCCAGTTCTTTCTAAAATCAAAAGTAGTGGCAAAGTTATTGCCAGTTCAGGATCCATTGGTAAAAAAGGTTATCCTACATTTGATGGCATGGTAGTTGATAGTAAATGGGCATTAGAAAATGAAGAATTCATGATAGCATTGGTCAAATTATTGAACAAAGTTGATACTGAATACCGTGCTAACAAAGCAACCTGGACTACAGAAACTGCTCAGGTCAAGGCAATTGCTCGTGCGACCAAGGCTGACATTAAAAATGTGCCAGCTGCAATGATGTTATATTCATTTCCAACCATGAACGAACAACTCAGCCCAAAATGGCTTAATGGTGGTGCAGAAAAAGTTATGAGAGATACTGCTATATTTCTCAAAGAACAAGGACGAATTCAAGAAATAAAACCCGATTATAAATTGTTTGTGACTGATGTATACGTTAAGAAGGCCAGCAATTGACCTGAGAAGTTTTTTATTGGTTTTTATTTCAACAACGGTATAGATAATTTTCAAGGATGGGCATGTTATGAAACAATCAAAATTAATCACAAAATTATACCGAGCCTGTGTTGAGCATGATAGTGAAGCAATTTCAAAACTTCAGAAAGAAGAGTTTCGTAAAATATTAAAACACAAAGCCCAAGGTAAACCATTTACATTCAAGTGGACCTTGGTACAGATTTAATGTAACATAACTGTAACATAATTAGTATGATTTTCTGCGTAAATACCCTATGCAGAAAACATACCGATCAATCTTTGTATCCGACGTACACCTTGGTACACGAGATAGCCAAGCTGAAAAGTTAAACAATTTTCTCAAACACAACACCTGTGATACTCTCTACCTTGTGGGAGATATCATTGATGCATGGAGAATTCAACAAAACAAATGGCGCTGGAAACAAAGCCACACCAATGTGGTACGGCGTGTGCTAGGTCATGCCAAACGTGGTACCCGTGTGGTTTATATTGCAGGCAATCATGACGAATTCCTGCGCCCAATGATACCTTATGGCTTCAGCTTTGGACTGGTAGAAATACACAATCAAATTGAACACATAGGCGCAAACGGCAAACACTATCTTGTGGTACACGGAGACTTGTTTGACGGTATAACTAGACTAGCACCATGGATAGCATTTTTAGGAGACAAGGCATATGATGTCATTTTATCGTTTAATAGCAAATTTAATTGGGTACGTCATCGTTTTGGTTTTGGGTACTTTAGTCTTAGTCAATATCTCAAAACAAGAGTAAAGAAAGCAGTAGACTTTATATTCCATTTTGAGAAGAATCTTGCTGGCTATTGTAAGAAACGTGGGTTCGACGGAGTAATCTGCGGGCACATACATCATGCAGAGATAAAAGAGATAGACGGTGTGATCTACATGAATGACGGCGACTGGGTCGAGTCTTGTACTGCATTAGTAGAACGTCACAACGGCACGTGGGAAATAGTTACTTGGACCCTGGAGAAAGACGATGAAACTCAGTGATAAAATTACTATTGTAGTACCTTGCAAAAACGAAGAAAATTATATTCATCACCTGTTAGACACTTTGCGTTCGCAGAACATTGGTGATACCAGAATCATCATCGCTGACTGTTCTACAGACAATACTAGACAAGTTATACAGGATAACAGTTTTGAATTGAATGTTGAAATAATTCCTGGTGGGACTGTTTCTGTTGCCAAGAACAATGGAGCACGATTGGTCACCACACCATACATCTTGTTTATTGACGCTGATGTGCGTTTCTTTAAGTATGATGTGATTCGTGATGCTGTTGATAAAATTGAATCCGGCAATTTAGATCTTGTGGGATTGAACATCAAATGTTATGATCAGGATGTCAGAGCCAAGTTTGGGTTTGTTGTTTTTAATACCATAAACCATGCACTGAAATATTTTTCACCTTTTGCAGTTGGAGCATTCATGCTGACTCGTAGAGACCGATTTGAAGAATACGGTGGTTTTCCTGAACAGTTCTCAACATCCGAGGACTACTTCTTGTCAAGAAAGTATAGTCCAAGAAAGTTCAAAATCGTCAGGCATCATCTTGGACAAGATAGTCGACGGTTTAAAAAGATGGGATATCTTGGCATGGCCCGATATCTTGTTACAAATTTCATCAATCGTAACAACAAACAATATTGGGATAAGTTAGACTCCTCTAGATATTGGAATTAAAATAGTCTGTATATTACTGAGCGTTGAAAACACTAAGTATCTTAATGTATTTCAACATAATCATTACATTCAACGACCTATTATTTTTACTAGGGTGTGTACCTCTAGTGATGATATTTTGGGTGATGTTCAAAGACTGGGCAAAAGATCGACATTAACCGCCATTTTTAACTGCTGCTTCGGTTTGTTTCTTTTGCTCTTGTTCTCTCTGATATTGTTGTTCTCTGCGAATTTTTAATACTCTAACCTGCTTGGCTTCAAATGCTCTTTGTTCTTCAGCCATGCTGTAAAACTGAACTCCTAACATAACAAATGATGAAATAACAGCAGCGCCGGCAATAAGATACAAAGCCATCATTCCATAATTGGCCATTTTTTCTTTGTGTGCTTGTTTGGCTTTGGCAATGGCTTCTTCGCCTTCGCGTTTTTCTTTTAATAATCTAGTACGTTCGGCAATCATTTCTTGCCAGATCTCTGGTTTGCCCAGCTGCCAATATATCATGTCTTTGAGAGCTCTTTCATCATCGCGTAATTGATTGCTACGCATGGCAAACTCAAGTGCTTGACGACCAATTTGAGCATCGGTTTTGCCCATGGCACCATGCTTGGCCTTGATGCTGGCCAT
>SESG01026075.1_pt1 | contig 11618 bp, 9 predicted proteins | sample 3171421 | NCBI WGS metagenome assembly SESG01 (sample SAMN10866946, study PRJNA518727) | freshwater metagenome | biome: subpolar coniferous forest; feature: holomictic lake; material: water; isolation source: holomictic Lake 227, 6 m and 8 m depth | place: Canada: near Kenora, Ontario | collected... | reverse complement strand
CACCGATGTCGCCAGATTTAATGCGTGACCAATAATCCTGGGCAGCACCCTTTAATGGATGAACGGTGACTTCGACTTCAGTGCTCATGAATTAGCTCCAATCGAGGCCACGCCCGCTGATTTTCCGGTGGTGATGAGTTCGATTACTTGGTTGGAAGTAACGTCGGCCTTGCGCACTTGAGCGGCCATCTGGCCCAAATATAAAGCGGCAATGTTGTCAGCTACTTGGAAAACGTCGTTGAGGTTGTGGCTAATGAGAATGACGCCAATACCGCTATCTGCCAATCTGCGAACAAGATGAAGCACTTGCTCGGTTTGAGAAACACCTAGCGCGGCTGTTGGTTCGTCCAGGATGACGACCTTGTTATTCCAGAGAACGGCGCGAGCGATAGCGACGGTCTGGCGTTGGCCACCAGAGAGCGATGAAACTGTTTGGCGAATTGACTTCACGGTACGGACGCTGAGGCCATCGAGGGTCTTACGTGCCATAACTTCCATGGCGGATTCGTCGAGGACCATTCCCTTCTTCTGTTCGCGTCCCAAGAACATGTTGTGAACGATGTCGAGGTTGTCGCAGAGAGCAAGATCTTGGTACACGACCTCAATCCCTAGGGCGGTCGCATCGCGCGGACCGTGGACATGAACTTCGTTGCCATCAAAGAGGTATTGACCGCTGTCGGGGGTATAAATACCGGCGATACATTTGATCAACGTAGATTTTCCAGCGCCGTTATCTCCGACAAGTGCGGTCACTTCACCGGGATAGACATCAAGATTGACATCGCGCAAGACGTGAACGGGACCAAATGATTTGTTGATGGAACGTAGTGAAAGTATGGGCTCAGCCACTGTATGCCTTTCGTTCGATCTCTTCGGGTGTCCAAATTTTCCAGAAATGATTTCCTGTATATGCAACTGCTAAATCTTAATTTGATTGCGGTAGGCAGACTATAGAAATAGGCGCCCAGTTTCGATTACTCGAACCGGGCGCCTATTCAATTACACGAACTATAGGTATCTAACTACTTAGATGCCGTTCGCCTTGCAGAGAGCCTCAATGCCCTTGCAGACATCAGCGCGCTTCTGGAATCCATCAGCAATAACAACCTTGACGTTAGCCTTGGTGATTCCGACTGGCTTCAACAAAACTGAAGGAACATTGACTGTTCCGTTGTTTGTTACGCCAGTAGCAGTTGCTGCCTTCTTGCCATTGAGGAGAGCTACTGCAAGTGCAGCAGCGCCGTTTGCCTCGGCCTTGATGGCCTTGTAAACGGTGTTGGAAAGGTCACCGGTCAAGATGGCGCGGAGACCATCAACGGTTGCATCTTGTCCAGATACGCAAACCTTGCCATTGAGCTTGTTCTTCTTGAGAACTGCAACTGCAGCGAGTCCGAGGCCTTCGTTTGCAGAAACTACTGCATCGAGCTTGCCGCCAGCCTTAGTGAGTTGTTGTTCGAAGATGGTTCCGCCCTTGACGTTATCCCAGCCAGGAACGGCTTGGTCGTCAACGAGGGTGTAAGCACCGGACTTGATCATTGGGCGGATGACTGAGTCATAGCCCTTCTTGAACAAGGTGGCGTTGTTGTCGTCTGGAGAACCATTGAGGTAAACAATGCGAGCCTTGGTCTTTCCAGCGGCCTTGAGGCAGTTAACAATTCCGGTTCCTTGTAGTACACCAACAGCGGTGTTATCGAAGGAGACGTAGTAGGACTCGGAACCATTCAAAGTTAAACGGTCGTAGTCAATTGTTGGAACGCCTTGAGCCTTGGCCTTGTCCTGAACTGCCTTGGCAGATGCGGAATCAAGGTTGACCATGATCAAAACCTTTGCACCCTTGGTGAGCATTTGATCAGCAATGGTCTGGAACGCTGTCTTGTCGCCATTTGCGTTCTGGATGTCAGCGGTTACGCCAGCAGCCTTGAAAGCCGCGGTAAGGAATGGACGATCTGCAGTTTCCCAGCGGTTTGAAGAAGCGGCATCTGGAAGGATGACGCCAACGAAGCCCTTTGCGGCTGCGTTTGCTGAGGTAGATGCAAAACCAGTAAGTGCGAGTGCTGCTGTTGCGAGAACGGCAGTAAACGCGATACGTCGCTTGGTCATATGTGAAATTACCTTTCGAAGGTGCCTCTCGTGGCCAAACCTGCATTTGGCCATACGTACGAGACAGCCTTCGAAAGGTAGTCTCCACGAGAGAAAAGGTCACGAGTTAGATCTCGACAAATAGGACATTTTTGCTAACGGTTTGATAACGAAAATTGGGAATATGTGCAAGTGCCGAAACGGTAACCTTGCCCAGATGAGTTCAATTCAGGATCACATTAGCGCTGCAATAGTGCAGATCTTGGAGAGTTCGCGGGATTTTCTAGGATGTGAGATCCCCACCCAAATCACCCTCGACCGACCTAAAAATCGCGATCACGGCGATTACGCCACCTCCATTGCGTTGGCGTTGGCGAAACCATCAGGAAAGTCACCTCGCGATATTGCCCAAATAGTTCAAAAGGGTCTCAGCGCCCTGCCCGAAATCGCTCAGGTTGATATCGCCGGTCCCGGCTTTATCAATATTACTTTGGCCAAATCCAGCCAAGGCGAAGTCGTAGCCAGCATCTTCCGCCAAGCAGACAAATTCGGCCACACCTCAGTCATGTCCGGAGTCTCCGTAAACCTCGAATTTGTGAGCGCCAATCCGACCGGACCCTTGCACTTGGGTCACACTCGCTGGGCCGCCGTCGGTGATTCATTAGGACGATTGCTCGCCGCCACCGGAGCTTCGGTTACGCGCGAATTTTATGTCAACGATCGCGGAAATCAGATGGAACTTTTCGGCGCCTCTATTCGAGCTGCGGCGCTAGGCAAGGCGCGTCCCGAAGAGGGCTACCACGGTGCCTACATTGAAGACATTGCCAAAGAAATTGTGGCGGCGCATCCTGAAGTTTTATCACTGGAAGGCGAAGCAGCTATCTCTGCATTCCGAGATTATGGTTACGCGCTCCAGCTCAAAGATCAACAACGCGTGCTGGATGATTTAGGTACACATTTTGATGTCTGGTTCTCTGAAAAAAGTTTATTTGAAAATGATTTCTTCAACCACAGTCTAGAGAAGTTACGCCAGCAAGGACATGTCTTTGAACTCGAGGGCGCGACATGGCTGCGCACGACAGATTTCGGCGATGATAAAGATCGCGTCATTATTAAGTCTGATGGTTCCTTTGCTTACTTCGCGGCAGATTCGGCTTACTACATCAACAAACGCGAACGCGGATTTGATATTTGCATTTACATGTTAGGTGCAGACCATCACGGATACGTCGGTCGACTAAAGGCAATTGCTGCCTGTGCCGGCGATGATCCCGAATACAACATTCATGTCTTGATCGGACAGATGGTCAAGATCATGGAAGGTGGGGAAGAACTTAGACTCTCCAAGCGCGCCGGAACGATTATTACTCTTGAAGAGTTAGTCGAGAAGGTTGGCGTCGATGCTGCTCGCTACACACTTATTCGTTATCCAGTGGATACACCTATGGTGATGGATGTCGATGTGCTTCGAAGCCGAACCAACGAAAACCCCGTGTATTACGTGCAATATGCCCATGCGCGCATCTGTGCCGTACTTCGTAATGCCTCAGATTTAGGCATTGCTTATGGCGCAGATTTTGCCGCCGAATACGAACTCCTAGAGCATCATCGGGAGCGCGAACTCATGGGCTTGCTGGGCGAGTTCCCCAAGGTTGTTACAGGTGCCGCCGAACTGCGCGAGCCACATCGCATCGCTCGATACGTTGAAGAATTGGCTGGGGTCTACCACCGCTTCTACAACGATTGTCGCGTCTTGCCCATGGGAGATGAACCTGCCGAGCCAATTCATTCTGCGCGCGCTAATCTCTGCTTGGCCACTGCCCAAGTTGTAGCCAACGGATTGGCTCTTCTTGGCGTCAGCGCTCCGGAGAGGATGTAACCGTGTCTTCACCTGAAAATTCTGGCTTCGCGCCAGAAGTCTTTTCTTCGAAATCTGCATTTACCAGTGATGAACTTGTCATCGCCGGTTGTACTGCGACAAGCCTTGCCACCGAATTTGGAACTCCACTTTTCGTCATCGACGAAGAGGATTTCCGTGATCGAGCCGCTTCTTGGAAGAGCGCTTTAGAAAAGAACTTTGCTCTTCACGCCGGAACGGTTTTCTATGCGGCAAAGTCTTTTATCAGTGTTGAAGTTGCTAAATGGATTAATGAATCAGGCAATGGTCTTGATGTCTGTACTGGAGGCGAACTTGCAGTCGCGCTTGCTGCAGGCTTTCCAACGGATCGCATTGAAGTGCACGGCAACAACAAGTCCGAAAGTGAGATTCGACGAGCCATCGAGGTCGGCGTCCGCGCAATAGTTATAGATTCTTTTCAAGAAATTGAACGAGTCGCACGCATAGCCTCCGAACTTGGCACCATTCAGAAAGTTCTGCTTCGTATTACTCCAGGCATCGAGGCACACACTCACGAATTTATTGCCACAGCTCATGAAGATGTGAAGTTTGGTTTTTCCATTGCTAGCGGTTCTGCCTGGAAAGCGATCGAACATGTTGAAGAGCAGGATTCGCTGCGCCTAGCTGGATTGCATTGCCACATTGGTTCACAGATATTTGGCATCGAAGGTTTTTCCATCGCAGCATCGCGCCTCATCGAACTCCTCGCTAAATATCGCGACCACTTTGATCGGCAATTACCCGAACTCGATTTAGGTGGGGGATATGGGATTGCTTATCTGCCGGGAGAAGAGTCCGAAGATCCGCAACGAATAATGGCAGCCCTCTCGCACGTAGTTACCGGCGAATGTGCCAAGCACTCTCTTCATGTTCCTTTTATTTCCATCGAGCCGGGCCGAGCCATCGTGGGTCCCACCACCACCACCATTTACCAAGTTGGCACCACAAAATCAGTGGAGCTCGATGGTGGCCAGACCCGCAGATATATCGCTGTTGATGGCGGGATGAGCGACAACATTCGCCCCGCGCTTTATGCCGCCGAATACCACGCCCTTTTAGCTAACCGCCGATCCAGCGCCGATCTTATTTCCAGCCGACTTGTAGGAAAACACTGCGAATCCGGCGACATTATTATTCGCGAGATCGATCTACCTGAGGACGTGGCACCAGGTGACCTGTTGGCGATACCCGCCACAGGTGCCTACGGCCGAAGCATGGCCAGCAATTACAACCATGTGCCAAGGCCTGCCGTTGTGGCTGTCACGGGCGGAAAAGCTCGCGTCATTGTCCGACGTGAAACTGAAAACGACTTGCTGGCTCTCGATGTAGTGGAGCCAGAACGAATGAACGAGAAGAATAGGTAAATGATGAGCTCAGTAAAGGGAACGCTGCGAGTAGGAATGCTCGGTTGCGGAGTCGTGGGCTCTGAAGTCGCTCGCCTCATGATCGCAAACCAGGAAGATTTAGCGGCCAGGTCCGGTGCCGGACTCGAGATCGTAAAAATTGGTATTCGCGACCTCGCGCGCGCACACCCGGGCATTGATCGCAAACTTTTCACCACCGATGTCGAATCAATTGTGACTGACCCGTCTATCGATCTCATCATTGAGGTCATGGGTGGCATCGAGCCCGCACATCGCTTGATCCTTACCGCGATGGAAAATGGCAAAGCGGTTGTTACAGCAAACAAAGCGCTACTCGCCAAACATGGTGCTGAACTTTTCCACGCCTCGGATGAAGCAGATGTTGATTTCTATTACGAAGCCGCAGTTGCTGGTGCAATTCCAATTTTGCGACCACTTGCTGAATCTTTAGTTGGAGATCGCGTTCAACGAGTCATGGGAATTATCAATGGCACAACTAATTACATTCTTACCAAGATGCACGAAACTGGAGCATCTTTTGAAAGTGCGCTAAAAGAAGCTCAAGGTTTGGGATATGCCGAAGCTGATCCAACAGCAGATATCGAAAGTTTTGATGCCGCTGCCAAGGCTGCAATTTTGGCGGGATTGGCATTTCATACCCAAGTTACTGATGAAGATGTGTATCGCGAAGGCATAACCCACATCACCGCAGATGATGTCTGGGTGGCAAAAGAGATGGGTTTTGTCATCAAACTTTTAGCAATCGCCGAAGCCAATGAAACACACGGAAGCGAAGAAGAGACAATTTCCGTACGTGTTCACCCCACGATGATTCCTAAAACTCATCCACTGGCTTCAGTACGTGAAGCATTTAACGCAGTCTTCGTACAGTGCGAGTCTGCTGGCGAACTCATGTTTTATGGCCGAGGAGCCGGTGGCACTCCAACCGCTTCTGCGATTTTGGGTGATCTCGTCGCTGTCGCCCGCAACCGCATTGAAGGCAGCCTCGGACCTACTGAAACTGACTATGCCGATCTTGATATTGCACCAATGGGTGCGACAAAGACTCGCTACTTAATCCGACTAGAAGTTGCTGATATTCCTGGAGTTCTAGCAGCGGTTGCAACAACGGTTGCAAATAACGGGGTTTCTATTTTGACGGTTCGCCAAGATGGCCGCGGCTTAGACGCTGAACTCACAGTTCTCACCCACATTGCAACCGAGGCGGCGCTATCTTCGACAGTGACCCAATTAGCTGAACTTGAATCAGTTAAAGATGTTCTCAGCGTCATCCGCGTGGAAGGACTTAATTCATGAGTAATGAAACTTCGCATCAATGGCGTGGAGTAATCGACGAATATCGTCACCGCTTGCCGGTTTCGGAAAAGACTCCAGTCATTACCTTGCGTGAAGGCGGCACACCGCTGGTTGCAGCATGCTCTCTCTCTGACATGTTGGATAACGAAATTTGGCTGAAGGTAGAAGGCGCAAATCCCACCGGCTCTTTTAAAGATCGCGGCATGACAATGGCTATTTCAAAAGCAGCTGAAGAAGGCGCAAAGGCCGTTATCTGTGCATCAACTGGAAATACTTCTGCTAGCGCAGCTGCATATGCCACCAAGGCGGGCATGACGCCAGTGGTTTTGGTTCCGCAAGGAAAAATCGCAATGGGCAAATTAGCCCAGGCCATCGCGCACGGCGCGACATTGCTACAAGTGGATGGCAATTTCGATGATTGCCTAACTCTGGCGCGAGACCTCGCTGCAAAGTACCCCGTTGCTCTGGTGAACTCTGTTAACCCATTCCGTATTGAAGGCCAGAAAACTGCCTCCTTCGAGATCGTGGATATGTTGGGCGATGCTCCTGACCTGCATGTTCTTCCCGTTGGAAATGCTGGCAACATCACCGCTTATTGGAAGGGCTACCAAGAGTATTTCGCTGACGGCACCTCTACCAAACTTCCACAGATGTGGGGCTTTCAAGCAGCTGGCGCTGCACCAATCGTTTTAGGACATGTTGTCACCAACCCTGAAACCATTGCCACCGCTATTCGTATCGGTAACCCAGCTTCGTGGGAGCAAGCGGTTTCTGCTCGCGATACCTCTGGTGGTCTTATTGACTCTGTCACTGACGATGAAATTCTCAGCGCCTACCGCTTGGTTGCGGCTAAAGAGGGTGTATTTGTTGAACCTTCTAGCGCTGCCGGAATCGCTGGCCTCATCAAGAAGAAAGCTGCTGGCCAACTTCCTTCTGGTAAAAAGATTGTTATCACTGTGACCGGTAATGGCTTGAAGGATGTTCAGTGGGTTCTCGATGGCGCCGGCGCGCCAACGCTGATCCCAGTAGATATCGACCGGGCTGCAGCCGCTATGGGGTTGGCTTAACATGGCCGCGGCGATGAATCAGTTAACTTTTAAAGCTGCAGCGGCAAAAGTTAGCGTTCCGGCGTCTAGCGCCAATTTAGGACCAGGCTTTGACTCATTGTGTCTGGCGCTGGAAATTCGTGATGAATATGTAGCGCAGATTCTTGATGGTGATGGCGCCGATATCGATGTCATCGGCGAAGGCGCGGAAGACATCGCGCGAGATGCCAAAAACCTGGTTTATAAATCAATGATGTTTGGTTTTAAGTTCATGGGCAAAACTCCTAAGGGAATTGCCATTCGCGCTAAAAATTCGATTCCACAAGGTCGCGGGATGGGCTCATCGGCCAGCGCAATCGTTGGTGGGCTCTCCTTGGCGCGCGCTTTGGTTGTTGGCGGCGATCAATACATGACTAACGATGACTTAATTGCACTGGGGACTGAACTCGAGGGGCACCCCGACAATGTTGCTGCCGCTCTTCTCGGAGGGGCCACTATTGCTTGGATGGAGAATCTTCTGGGCAAAGAATTTGGTAAAGCAATCACGATTCCGGTGGCTGCCGAAATCAAAGCAGTTGTCTTCCTCCCTGAAAATCATTTGGCCACGAGCAAAGCACGCAAGCTTCTTCCCGATACCGTTCCTTATCGAGATGCAGTGGTTAACTCATCGAGATCGGCGCTTTTGGTTCATGCCCTTTCGCATCGACCAGATTTACTCTTCGCCGCAACAGAGGACCATCTTCATCAAGAGTACAGAGGCGTGGCTATGCCAAAATCGTTAGAGCTCGTTAAGAAGTTACGAGCTGCTGGGATAGCGGCGACTATTTCAGGGGCCGGGCCCTCAGTTTTGGTATTGCACACCAATAATGACCAAGAGCTCGCAGATATTGTCAGCATGGCGCCCGATACCTTTAAACCACTTGTTCTCGAGGTTTCGCAGAGTGGAGCAAAATAGGCTCTTTCGGGCGTGGATTGAGCGTGTGGCGGGTTTGCCACCTACAGAAAACCTGTGCTACCTTTCTTGTGTCTGAAGATCACACTCGTCAGGTTTCACAAAATCGAGTGGCCCAATCCTTTAAATAACCTTCGGATTTTCATAAATATTCTCACCTCCTTAGTTTTTGCGAAGTAGCCAAAACTGCAGTGTTTTGAGAGTTTGAGTGAGATTTCAACCAAAAAAAGAAATACCACTGGAAATAAACCAGCAGTATCAAGAGAAATGAAAAGCACAGAAAAAATGACTGATAAAACAACAACTCGCCCTGGCAAAGAGAGTGGCGACCTCTCCGCAATGCTGCTTCCAGAACTGAAAAAAGTTGCTGGCCAACTAGGCATAGATGGCGCCGCCAAGATGCAGAAGGCTGCCCTCGTGCAAGCCATTAGCGATCTCCAGGCTGCCAATCGCGAAGCGGCAAAAAACGAGCGCGAAGCGCGCCGAGCCGAGCGCCAAGAGCGTCGCAATGCCGGCAAAAACAAGGCCAGCGATGATGCGGCCAGTGATTCTGGCGATGACGCCGTCGATGAGAATTCCGCGCCAGAGCGCACTCGAGAGCGTTCCAATGCTGACCGGTCTAACGATCGCAGTAGCAACAACGACCGCAGTAGCATCAACGACCGCAGTAGCAACAACGACCGCGATAACCAGGATTCAGATAATCGCTACAGCTCTAATGATCGCAATGATCGTCCTAGCCGTAACGATCGCAATGACCGTAACGATCGCAATGATCGCAATGACCGTGGTGGCCGTAATGATCGCAATGATCGTGGCGGTCGCAATGACCGTAACGATCGCAGTCGCACTCGTGACCGCGGCAACCGTGACGAGCGTGAAATCCAGATCTCCGAAGATGATGTTCTGCTACCAGTAGGTGGATTGCTCGATATTCTCGAGAATTACGCCTTCATTCGCACCGGGGGATACCTCGCGGGCAATAACGATGTTTACGTTTCCCTTCAGCAAGTACGTCGATATGGCTTGCGCAAGGGCGATGTCATCACCGGATCAGTTCGTCAACCACACGAAGGTGAGCGAAAAGAAAAGTTCAACGCCTTGGTTCGCGTTGAGACTGTTAACGGAATGGATCCAGAGAGCGCACGCGATCGCGTTGAATTCTCCAAGCTTGTTCCGCTCTATCCGCAAGATCGTTTGCGTCTAGAAACCGAGCCCAACATTTTGACTACCCGCGTTATCGATTTGATTGCACCTATTGGTAAGGGCCAGCGCGGACTTATCGTTTCGCCTCCAAAGGCTGGTAAGACCATGGTTCTTCAAGCCATTGCTAACGCCATCACCACCAACAACCCCGAGTGTCACTTGATGGTTGTTCTGGTTGATGAGCGTCCAGAAGAAGTAACCGATATGCAGCGCACAGTTAAGGGCGAAGTAATTGCTTCCACCTTCGACCGTCCCGCTGATGACCACACCTCTGTCGCTGAACTTGCGATCGAACGCGCTAAGCGCTTGGTCGAACTCGGACACGATGTGGTTGTGCTTCTCGACTCCATCACTCGTTTGGGTCGTGCTTACAACATCGCAGCTCCTGCCTCCGGTCGTATTCTCTCCGGTGGTGTGGATTCAGCAGCTTTGTATCCACCTAAGAAGTTCTTCGGTGCCGCACGTAATATCGAAAACGGTGGATCGCTAACCATTCTCGCAACAGCACTCGTTGAAACTGGTTCAAAGATGGATGAAGTTATCTTTGAAGAGTTCAAGGGAACTGGAAATATGGAATTGATCCTCAACCGCAAGCTTGCAGATAAGCGAATTTTCCCCGCCGTCGACGTTGATGCCTCCAGCACTCGTAAAGAAGAAATTCTTATGGGTACTGAAGAACTCAATATCGTCTGGCGCTTGCGCCGCGTCTTGCATGCATTAGAGCCTCAGCAGGCCCTAGAACTGCTCTTGGACAAGATGAAGGGCACCAAGTCCAACGTCGAATTCTTGATGCAAATCCAGAAGACCGTTATCGCCGATTCCGCCTCGAATTCCAAGAACGGTTAATTTCACGCTCAAAATTGCCGCGGAGGGGGCTCCTCGGAACCGGAGAAAGTTCGGTTTTTCAGGTGGCTCCCTTTACGGCTAGAATTGCCACTTCGCGCTGGTTCCCGAAGAACGCTTTCGATCCAGTCACTTAAAAGGAGAAACACATGAAGGCTGATATTCATCCAAATTACCTAGAGACCACCGTGACTTGTGGCTGCGGCGAAGTTTTCACAACTCGCTCAACTAAAGCTTCTGGTTCCATCTATGTTGAAGTTTGCTCGGTTTGCCATCCTTTCTACACCGGCAAGCAGAGAATTCTCGACACTGGCGGACGCGTTGCCAAGTTCGAAGAGCGTTTCGGTAAAAAAACCGCTAAGTAGCTTTTTTTCAGAGACCGCAATTCGCTCATCCATCAGGATGGGCGGTGCGGTCTCTTTTTTATTACCAGCCAATGAGATGAAATGGAGGAGAGATGGCAGCAGACAATGCAGATCGCTTTGCATCAGTAAATGATTTACTCGCTGAGTATGCCCAGCTAGAAAAAGATCTCGCCGACCCGTCTATTCATGGCGATCAGGGCAAGGCCCGCCAACTCGGAAAACGGTACGCATCCCTTGGCCCAGTCATAGGGGGATACCGCGCTTGGCGATCAGCCGAGGATGATTTAGAGGCCGCTATGGAATTAGCTGAAGTCGACCCTGATTTCGCTACCGAAATTCCTAACCTAGAGAAATCTCGCGATGAGGCCGCTGAAAAACTTGAAGAGTTGCTTCTACCTCGCGACCCCAACGATGACCGAGACGTTATTTTGGAAATTAAAGCTGGCGCCGGTGGCGATGAATCCGCACTATTTGCGGGCGATCTTCTGCGCATGTATATGCGCTACGCCGAAAAACAAGGATGGAAGACTGAAATAATTGATATGACCG
>SESG01010904.1_pt1 | contig 11620 bp, 8 predicted proteins | sample 3171421 | NCBI WGS metagenome assembly SESG01 (sample SAMN10866946, study PRJNA518727) | freshwater metagenome | biome: subpolar coniferous forest; feature: holomictic lake; material: water; isolation source: holomictic Lake 227, 6 m and 8 m depth | place: Canada: near Kenora, Ontario | collected... | reverse complement strand
CCTATTTCGCGGTGATGCAATACATGGTGGCGGCGCAGCAGCCGCCGCATCTCAAAGCGATCGTTCCGTATGAGGCGCTGACCGATCGCTACCGCCAGAGCGTGTACCACGGTGGCTTGCTCAACGAAGGCTTCTGGCATCAGTGGTGGGGTCACGTGAGTGTGGATGGCATGCGCCCATTGAGCTATGACTACCTGCCACAGGATGAGATTGATCGCCGTGTTGCGGCCTTGATGCAGACACCCGAGGTTCAGCATTCTCCGTATCTGCATATTCAACTCAAGTATCCGAACAAGAACCCTCTGCTTTTCGGCTGGATGCTGGAGCCTTTTGATGGACCGTTCTATTGGGAGCGTTCGCCTTATCGGATGTTTGACCGCATCCGGATCCCGACCTTTCTGGTCACGCGTTGGACCAGCTGGGCCGTGCACTTGGCTGGCGCATTTCAAGCCTACGAAGGCATCTCGGCGCCCAAGAAATTGCTGGTGATGGAGACCGAGTCGCGGCTTGGTCCGCTGCGCCCCTGGACCGACCACCATGACTTGCTTCTGCGCTGGTATGACCATTGGCTCAAGGGCAACGACACAGGCTTCATGGACGAGCCGCCGATCCAGTTGTTGATAAAGGGCAGCGACGAGTACCGATTTGAGAACGAGTGGCCATTGGCCCGTACCAACTGGACCAAGGTCTATCTTGGCGCCAAGGGTTCGCTTTCATGGACACGTTTGGAAGAGCCGGGTGAAAGCGTGTTTCTGAATGACCCGGACTTGCCGCCGGGGCAACTGCCTCCGGTCGCAACGTTTCAAACCGAGCCTTTGGCGACTGATGTTGAAGTGACAGGCCCGGTCGTGCTGAATTTTTCAGCCACGCTGGACCAGTCAGACGCGACCTGGGTCGCCACCTTGCGCGATGTCGCTCCGGATGGCAGTTCACGAGTCCTGACAAAGGGTTGGCTGCGAGCCTCGCAGCGCGAGCTTGACCTTGAGAAATCAACGCCATTTCGACCTTGGCAAAAACATACCGGCAAAGAAGACCTGGCGATCGGTCAAAGCTACACCTATGCAATGGAGATTCGCGAAGTGTCGAATTTGTTTCGCAAGGGGCACCGCATCGTACTGGACATCCGGGGCCAGGATTCCACGGCCGAGGATCCGATTTGGGTCCACACATGCAATCCCATCGTGACGCGTCACGCTATTCAGTTCGGCGACAGCTTCGATTCATTCTTGTTGTTGCCGTTCGTTCCAAAAGCAGGAAAACCATCATGAAATTCATCACCCGGATAGCTCAGCATCTCATCTTTGCCCTGCTTGCATTGGCTTGCGGCACGGCAGCGGCCCAGGATTTTCCGTCCAAGCCGATCCGAATCGTTGTTCCCTTTCCACCCGGCGGGTCCGCTGACGTGCTGGCGCGCACGATTGGCATTCGCTTGTCGAGCGCGCTGGGGCAGCCCGTCGTCGTCGACAACAAACCCGGTGCCGGCGGCATTCTGGGGGCCGATACGGTGGCCAAGTCGCCTGCGGACGGTCATACGCTGCTCTTTGCCAACACCAATATCGCCATCAATCCGAGCCTGTACAAGACCTTGCCTTATGACACGGCAGCGGCTTTTGCGCCGGTCCTCTTGATGGTGACCGTGCCGAACTTGCTGCTGGTAGCCGACAACGTCAAGGCAACGAGCTTGAGTGAATTGATCAGCCTCGCAAAGAGCCAACCCGGCGCGCTCAACTACGCATCGGCAGGCAACGGAACGTTCCCACATCTTGCGGTCGAGTTGTTCAAGTTGCGCGCGGGCATTGCCATGACCCATATTCCCTACAAGGGAGCGGCGCCTGCGCTCAATGCACTCCTGGGCAAAGAAGTTCAGGTACTTTCAAATGACCTGGTCACCGCAGTGCCCCACGTCAAGGCCGGAAAACTTCGGGCACTGGCCATCACGGGCGGTACGCGCTCACCGGTGATGCCGGATGTGCCAACCATGGCCGAGGCGGGGCTGAAGGACTATTTGGCCGTCGGATGGCAGGGCATCATGGTGCCGGCCGGGACGCCGACGACGACGATTGCCCGACTCAACGCTGAAATCAACAAAGCATTGTCTGACCCCGCCTTGCGCAGCAACCTCTCGGGTCAGGGGCTTGAAGTGGTGGGGGGATCTGCGCAGGAATTTGCTGATTTTGTGCGCCGGGATACCGAGCGCTGGCGCGCGGCGGTGGAGGCCTCGGGCGCAAAGGTGGATTGAGTGCAGCGCGCTGCGCTGTTGTCTTGACTACTGCGGTCTTGGCGGGAAACGATCAGTCATGCTATCGCCGCGACATTGACCGAGCATCTTGACGGTCGAGACTGGCGGTTACAAGGAATTTGAGTTCGGGCTAAGCCCTCATCTGACGCATGGTCTCGTAAAAAGCCTTCTCGAAGCGCGGATCGGTCACGGCACTGACGTTGAATCGTGACCAGGCGCAAACATTGGCCGAATCGACGCAGAACAGTCTTCCTGGCGCCATCAAAACCTGGTGCGACAGCATTTCGCGGGCCAACTTCAACGAGTCGCTTACACCGGGCAAGCTTGCCCAAAGGTAGAGCGAGTGTGGTGTGCGGGCAAAGATATTTGCCCCAAGGCCGTCGAGAACGCCGTGAGCCCGTTGCGTGGCCAGGCCGAGCTTATCCCGGAGCCGGGCCAGATGCTTGTGGTAGTGCCCCTCGCTCAGAATGACGTCGAGCATGCGCTCGCAGTATTCGGAACTGTTGGCGTGAATCAGCGCCTTCAGGTCGGCAAGATCACTGGCCAGGTCCACGCTACAGGCAATGAAACCAACGCGTAGTGCGGCTGAAAAAGATTTGGAGAAGCTGCCGATATAAATCGTCCGTTCAAGATGGTCGAGCGACGAAAGCCGCGTCGAGGCCACCGGTTTGAAGTCTGCCAATGGATCGTTTTCCACAATCATCAGGTTGTGTTGTTGGGCCAGTTGCAGAATACGGTAGGCTTTGGCTGGTGAAGTGTCTGATCCGGTCGGGTTGTGTGCCACAGACTGAGTGAAAAACAGTTGCGGCTTCAGGGTGACCATCAGGTGTTCCAGCGCTGCCAGATCGGGTCCATCCGCCAGACGCGGCACACCGACCATGTTGGCGCCGGCCACCTTGAGCTTTCCGAACAGAAGGTAATAGCCGGGGTCGTCGACCAGCACTGTTCCACCGGGCGGCACAAAATAGCGAATAACCAGATCCAGCGCGGTATTGGCGCCTTGCGTGAGCACGATCTGTCGCGGTTCGGCGTCAATGCCGAAATCGGCCAGCTTTCGCACCAGGTGACTGCGCAGCGGTGTGTAACCAAAGCGCGTGCCATAGCGAAACAGCGCACCGAGTCCGGTGCGAACGACCTTGTGGTGATACTTGTCAAGCCGTACATCCGAGAGCCATTCGACTGGCGGGAAACCATCGCCCACAGGCAGGGCGTCCGGCACGGTCTTGAATTGTTCGCGCATCATCCAGACGATGTCCATGGCGCGTCCAAACGAGCCCGTCATTTCTTCTGGCGTGCCGGTTTTCAAATCCGTTCTGACGAAATAGCCGGCACCGCGTCTGGGCTCCACCAGTCCGCGAGCGACCAGCAATTCGAAACCCGCCACTACCGTGTTCTTGGCATAGCCGTGTAGTTGTGCCAGCGTGCGCAGTGAAGGCAGTTTATCGCCGGCCTTGTACGCGCCTTCCTCGATCTGGCGTGCGATCGAATCAGCTAACGCAGAGGCAATGGGGGCAGATCGGGTCATAGTGAAGCCGTGCTAGGCGGTCAAATCATACTTTGACTGAGACACTTCAGTCGCATCACGAGTACAAAATGCAAACTGTCCTAGCAAACTGTACCTTTTAAGAATGACACAGCAAGGTTAAAGTTGCCTTGGCACAAGCACCTACAACGCCGCATAAGGAGACATTGGCATGATCAAGAACTGGATTCATTCACACAAACGTCGGCTTTTTCTGGCCGCCGCACTGTATTCGTTGAGCACAGCAGCGGTTCAAGCGCAGGATATCCGCATCGGGTTCAATGCCGATCAGTCCGGCACGGCAGCCGCAGAACTCGGCATGGCCGCGCGCCATGGTTTCGAGTTGGCGATTGAGGATCTCAATAAGGCGGGGGGCGTGCTTGGGCGCAAACTTGTCGGCGTCGTACGCGACGATACCGGGGCACCTCCGAAGTCGATACAGAACATGACTGAACTGATCGACAGCGAAAAGGTCGCTGGCGTGATTGGTCCGACCAACTCTGGCAACGCCTTGGCGTGGTTGCACATTCCCCAGCAAAAGAAGATTCCGGTGATCGTGCCGGTAGCGACCGCAACCGACATTACCAAACGCTATGCGGCTGATGCTCAGAATTACATTTTCCGCGTCTCAATGGTGGACCGGGAGCAGGTTGCGCTGCTGCTGGCATACGCCGTGAAATCAAGCAAGAACAAGAAGATCGGTTTTATTGCCGACTCCACCGGTTTCGGGACGCAGGGCGTGAAGGACGCAAGCGAGGTGCTGGCCCTGCACGGACTGCAGCCTGCGGCAGTTGAAAAGTTCGGCCCCAAGGACACCGACATGACCGCACAGCTCGCCAAGATCCGCGATGCGGGCGCCGACACGGTGCTGATTTACGGCCTGGCTGACGGCAATGCCCATACTCTGCGCAGCATGGAAAAGATCAACTACATGCCAGTTGCCATCGGTACCTGGGGCAATATGAGCTCGGTATTGCTCAACACCGCTGGCAAGAAGCTCGCCGAACATCTGGTGTTTGCGACATCCACGGCCGAAGACAGCAATGCCCGGGCCTCGGCTCTGGCAATGCGGGTGCGTGCGCGCTACCCGCAAATGGTTACTTTTGTGACAGCTGCCCAGGCCTACGACTCGGTCCTGCTGCTGGCTGCTGCGATGAACAAGGCCGGTTCCACCGACGGTGAAAAAGTCGCCGCCGCGCTGGAGAACAACCTGCCCGATGTTCAGGGCATCGTCAAGCTCTACAGCAAGCCTTTTTCCAAGGCAAAGCACGAAGGTCTTGGCGTAGAGGACTTTCATCTGGGCAAATGGAAAGATGGCAAGGTCATCAACTACAGTGATGCCATCACCCAAACCATTACGCCGGCTGACCTGAAGCGCTAGTCAGACGTACAGCGCCTCTTTTCGGGACGGGCACATGAGCAATCTGCTGCAGGCGCTGCTGAGCGGTTTGGCGCTTGGAGGCATCTATGCCCTGGTTGCGCTGGGCTTCAGCATTACCCACACCACGACCAAAACGCTCAATTTTGGTCAGGGTGAATTCCTGGTCGCAGGATCGTTTGTCGGTGTCGGCGCACTCCTGCTGATGTCGGGCAAGGGTTACAGCGGGGTGCTGGCTGCTGATGATGTGACGCTGCTGCGCTACGGTTGGGCTCTGCTGGCAGCGCTGCTGGTGATGGGCTTGCTGGGCGCCTTGCTGTATTTCACCGCCGTGCGGCCATTTTTTGGTTTCAGTGGTATGGCCTGGGTGATGAGCACGATTGGCTTTGGCATCATCCTGCAAAACGGTGCGCTTGCAATCTGGGGTGCCGGTTCGGTGGCGATGCCATCGCCGCTGGGTGACGCGGTACTGCGCTTCGGCGGCGCCGGCATACGGCCCCAGGAGATTCTGGTGCTGGGCGTCACCGCCGTGGTGATGCTGGGACTGGACTTTGTCCTGCGGCGCACCAGGATTGGCAAAGCAGTGCGGGCCGTGGCGGCCAACCCAAAGGCGGCTGCGCTGATGGGAATCAACGTGGGCGCAATCGTTGTTCTGGCTTTTGTTCTTTCTTCAAGCCTCACAGGCCTGGCCGGTCTGCTGATTGCACCGATCACGACCGCCTCTGTATTTATGGGTCTGGCGATTGCGCTCAAGGCATTTTCAGCCGCCATTGTTGGCGGTCTGACCAATCCGAGAGGTTGCATTGCAGGCGGATTCATGCTCGGCGTGATCGAGGCGCTGGTCGGTTTGTGGCATGCTGAAATGCGTGAAATTACCGTGTTCGCGTTGATCATTCTGGTGCTGGTGCTCAAGCCCGAAGGCCTGTTCGGCGAAAAACCCTTTGAGAAGGTCTGACGCATGAGCCCTCGCAGCATCGGCCTCATGGTGGCCCTGGGTTTGATCGTGGTGATGCCCTGGGCGATCAGCAACGAGTTCTATCTGAAGATCATCTTTACTGCTGGCATGTATTACATTGCCGCTGCCGGCTTGAATGTCCTGGTTGGCTGGAGTGGACAGAAATCTCTGGGGCACGCCGGCCTGTTTGCAGCTGGCGCCTACACGGTGGCTTTGCTGACCGCGCAGTACGCATGGAATCCCTGGTTGGCAATGCTCGCGGCGGCGTTGGTCTCGGCCCTGTTCGGTGTCATCATTGCGTTGCCGTCACTGCGTGTCAAAGGGCCATCGCTGGCGATGGTCACGATTGGCTTTGGCATCATGGTCGAGAAAATTGTGACCGAATGGCAGGTGCCGTTTGGTGGGCAAGCCGGCATCTACGGCGTGGTCCCGCCGACCTTTGCCGGGCGAGCCCTGGGTATTCGCGAATGGGCTTGGCTGGTGCTGGCGTTTGGCCTGGTCATCCACCTGATGCTGCGCACCCTGCTTGGCGGCAAATACGGCCGCGCACTGCAGGCAGTGCAGGCGGCCGAGGTTGCGGCTGAAAGCGTGGGCGTGAACGTTTACCGCGTCAAGGTGCTGGCCTTTGTCATCAGTGCGGTCACCTGCGGCATCGCCGGTGCACTCATGGCACAGCAGAACCAGTACATCAATTCCGACTTCATCACGTTCAACCTGTCCATCTTTCTGTTGCTGATCGTGCTGTTTGGCGGCCCGTCGGTGATCGGCCCGGCGCTGGGTGCCGTGGTGCTGACGCTGATGGATGCCTTGCTCGCGCGCTGGCCGGGCCTGCAGCATTTCACCTATGGCGCGCTGCTGCTGTTTGCGCTCTACGCCATGCCGCAAGGGCTGTCCGGATCATTGCGGCAGTTGGGGCGTCGCATGTGGCCGCGACTGTATCGCCCGGCGGACTTGCCCGCGGTTGACGGGGAATGGGTTCCAAAATATGCCTCGGCACGCGATGCGCAGGGCGTCATGTTGCGCACCACGGACCTTTGCAAGGCCTACGGCGGCGTGGTACCGAGTAACAACATCTGCATCGAGTTGCGCCCAGGGCACGTGCACGCGTTGATCGGCCCCAACGGCGCGGGAAAGACCACCTTGCTCAACATTCTGTCGGGCATTGTGATACCTGATCGGGGTCGCATTGAGTTCATGGGCAAGGACATTACCGATTGCAGAGCGAGCGAGGTCTGCCAGTTGGGGATAGGTCGGACATTCCAGAATCTGAAGCTCTTTATGCACATGAGCGTTCTCGAGAACGTGCTCGTTGGCCTGCATCCGCATCTTGAAGTCGGTTTCTGGGCAAGCCTGTTCGGATTGCCTTCTGCGCAGCGCGAGGAAGCGCGGGCACGCGAAGAGGCCGTGCGATTGTTGCGCTTCGCCGGCCTGGACGCACGGGCCAACGAGGAAGCCGGCAGCCTGCCCTACGGCCTGCAACGCCGGCTTGAACTGGCACGTGCCCTGGCAACGCATCCGCGTTTGCTGCTACTCGATGAGCCCGCTGCAGGTCTTAATCCACAGGAGACACAGGAACTGATCGCGCTGATTCTTCGCATTGCCCAAAAGGGCATCACGGTGCTCCTGATCGAGCACCACATGGATCTGGTGATGACCGTCGCCGATCATGTGATGGTGCTGGACTATGGCGTCAAGATTGCTGAAGGGCCACCGGCTCAGGTGCAGACCGATCCCAAAGTCATTGCGGCCTACCTCGGTGTTGACGAGGACGATGCGACCTTGCCTGTCGCGCGTATGCACCATGCATGAGGCTGCCATGCTGAAAATTAAAGACCTGGTCGTTCATTACGGTGGCATTCATGCCTTGAAAGGCGTCAGTCTGGAGGTTCGTTCCGGTGAGGTTGTGACACTGATTGGCGGCAACGGCGCGGGCAAGAGTACCTTGATGAAAGCCATATCCGGTTTGGAGCCGGTCGTCAGTGGGCAGATCGAGTTTCAGGGCAAGGACCTGGCAGCGGTGCCCGATTACCGGCGAGTCGCGCTGGGCATTTCACAGGCACCCGAGGGTCGACAGGTATTTGCGGACCAGAGCGTGGCCGATAACTTGCTGCTCGGCGCCTATCTGCGCAAGGCCAGCGATGACGAGATCGAATCGGATATCCAGGCGCAGTTCGATATTTTCCCGCGTTTACGCGAACGAAGAAATCAGTTCGCAGGCACGCTCAGCGGGGGCGAGCAGCAGATGCTCGCGATCAGCCGGGCGCTGATGTCCCGCCCCAAGCTGTTGCTTCTCGACGAACCTTCACTCGGGCTTGCCCCGCTGGTTGTGAAAGAGATATTTGGCGTGATCCGCGACCTCAAGGCGCACGGCGTGACGATCATGCTGGTGGAGCAGATGGCCAATCAGGCATTAAAGATCGCGGACCGGGCCTATGTTCTGAAGAACGGTGAAATTACAAGCACTGGTGCTGCGCGCGACTTGCTGGCGGACCCGGCAGTGCGCCAAGCCTACTTGGGCAAACATTAACGGATATACCTTACCTTTTATAGAAAGTTTCATCATGAATCACATCGCCCGCAGCAGCAGACTGTCCGGTTTCCATAAGAAATCTGTCTCTGATCGTATTCAGGAAGTTTCCGATTTTGTGGGGCTGACAGACGCAGACCATGCACTGCTTCTCAATACCGGGAACCTGCCGCAGGACCTCGGAAACCATCTCATTGAGAACATGATCGGCACGATGAACATCCCGGTCGGCATTGCAACCAATATGAAAGTCGATGGTCGTGATGTCCTGATTCCGATGGCAACGGAGGAGTCTTCAGTGGTGGCAGCGGTATGCAATGCCGCACGCCAGTGCTACGACAACGGCGGATTCCACACCTCCATGTCGGGGACACTGATGATTGCGCAGATTCAGTTGGTGGACGCGCCCGATCCAGAACACGCCCGGATCTGCATCCTGGAACGCATCGATGAAATCCGGACCATTTGTGACGAATGCGATCCCATTTTGATCAAACTTGGCGGAGGTTTTCGCGAGCTTGAGGTTCGCGTCATCGACAGCCGCTCCGGGCCCATGGTAGTGACCCATATCATCGTCGACACGCGCGATGCGATGGGGGCCAACGCAGTCAATACCATGGCAGAAAAACTGGCGCCGTCGATTGCCACGTGGACCGGTGGGCGTACCTATCTGCGGATCTTGTCCAATCTGGCTGACCGCCGCTTGGCCCGGGCGCGCTGCGTGTGGCGAGTCGAGGACATTGGCGGCCCGGAGGTGCGTGACGGCATTATGCTGGCCTACCATTTCGCTGCGGCCGATCCGTACCGTGCGGCTACCCATAACAAGGGTGTCATGAATGGTGTCAGCGCAGTCGTTTTGGCCACCGGGAACGACACCCGCGCAGTCGAAGCCGGCGCTCATGCCTATGCTGCCCGCAAGGGTCGCTATTCGAGTTTGACCAACTGGGAGGTCACTCGGGAAGGGAACCTGGCGGGTGTCCTGGAACTCCCGATGGCTGTCGGGCTTGTCGGCGGTGCAACCAAGGCGCATCCCATGGCCCAGACCGCACTGAAGATACTGGGCGTGACCACCGCAGTGCAACTTGCCGGCATCATCGCTGCGGTCGGCTTGGCGCAGAACTTTGCTGCGCTGCGGGTGCTGGCGACCACTGGGGTCCAGAAAGGGCATATGGCGCTTCATTCGCACAACATCGCCATGATGGCCGGTGCCGTGGGCGCCGAAGTGGAGGCATTGGCCAAGATTCTGGTGGCGGGTGGCAAGGTCCGCGTTGACGTGGCCGAAGCGGAACTCAAGAAACTCCGGGCGACAACCTGACGCGATGCAGGCTCAGTCAGGCAAGCAAACGCGCAGGGTCAGCCAATGGAAGGCAAGCGCCTAACCCTTGACCGCACCGGCCGTCAGTCCGGTGATGATTTGTCGTGCCGCGATGAAGGTGAAGATCAGCGGCGGGATCGCAATCAGGCTGCCCAGCGCCATGATCTTGCCCCAGTCAACGCCGATGTCAGTGATGTAGAGCGAGGCTGCAACCGGCAGCGTGCGCGTGGCTCGGTCGGTCAGCACCAGCGCCAGGATGAATTCGTTCCAGGCGATGCGGAAGGTGAAGATGGACGCCGCTGCGATGCCGGGTTTGATCAACGGCAGCACCACCTTGTAGAAAACCTTGATCGGACCACAGCCGTCGATGGCGGCGGCTTCTTCGAGTTCTTTGGGCACTTGCAGGATGAAGCCGTACAGCAGCCAGATCGCGAACGGCAGATTCACCGCGACGTAGAGCAGGATCAAGCCCCAGAGCGAGTTGATGAGGCCGGCCTGGCTCCAGATCATGAACACCGGCACTGCCAACACCGCCAGCGGCACGGTGCGCAGCAACAGGGTGACGTAGGCCATGCTCTTGCGTCCGGGAAAGCGAAAGCGCGCCAGCCCGTAGGCCGCCATGCAGCCCAGCACCAGGGTGATGACGGTGGACACCACGCCCACGATCAGGCTGTTGGTCAGGTAGCGCTTGAAACTGTCTTCGCCCAGCACGTCGCGGTAGTTTTCCAGCGTGGGGACAAAGATGAAATTGATGCCGGTGTTGAAGATTTGCGTCTGCAACTTCAGCGAGGTTGCAAACATCAGGATGATGGGCGCCACGCACACGATGGCCAGCAGGATCAGTGTGCCGTAATGCAAGGCCACCAAGGCGGGATGTCGACGCACGCCGCCGCTCATCACCGCTCCTCGTCCTTGAGCGGATTGGACAGGCGCAGCGCAAACCAGGACAGGATCACCACCACCATCAACAGCAACAGCGAGATGGCAGCGGCACTGCCCATGCGCTGGCTGACAAAGGCGGTCTTGTAGATGTGCAGCGACAGGATTTCGGTGCTGTCACCGGGTCCGCCAAAGGTCAGGATGTAAATCACTTCGAGCACGCGGAAGGCGTCGATCAGGCGCATCAGCAGCGTGATGGCGATGACGTTCATCACCATCGGCAGCTTGACGCGAAAGGTGGTTTGCCACCAGTTGGCGCCGTCAACCCGCGCTGCTTCCAGCACGGCGGTATCGACGTTGGCCAGCGCGGCAATCATCATGATGAAGACGAAAGGCGTCCATTGCCAGATGTCGGCAATCACGATGGCGATGAAGGCGGTGTTCTCCTGCGCCAGCCAGCCGATCGGCGCCGAGCCAAAGACGGCGAGGATGGCATTGATCAGGCCGAACTGCGCATCGAACAGATAACGCCAGGTCAGACCGACCGCGATCGGCGCGATCATCATCGGCAAAATGAAGAGCGTGCGAAAAACCGCCATGCCGCGCACCTGGCCTTCAAGCGCCAGTGCCAGCGCAATGCCCAGCACCATTTCGGCCGTGACGCAGACCGCGGCAAACAACAGCGTGGTGCGCAGGGAGCGCCACACCGCCGGGTCCTGGAAGGCCCGGCTGAAGGCGTCCATGCCAACCCATTTGGCCTCACCCCAGGGGGTTCCCATGCTCCAGTCATAAAACCCCAGCTGCA
>SESG01036149.1_pt1 | contig 11627 bp, 8 predicted proteins | sample 3171421 | NCBI WGS metagenome assembly SESG01 (sample SAMN10866946, study PRJNA518727) | freshwater metagenome | biome: subpolar coniferous forest; feature: holomictic lake; material: water; isolation source: holomictic Lake 227, 6 m and 8 m depth | place: Canada: near Kenora, Ontario | collected... | reverse complement strand
GACCGTGGTCTCCTTGCTGTGGAAGAAAGTCGCCAGCTTGCTGTTGTTGGAGATGTCAGTCAGCTTTTGCGCAATATCCTTGTGCTTGATTGTTGTTGAGGCGTATTCCTTTTCGAGGCTGGATAATACAAGCTCATCCTTCAGGTCCGGCGGAAAAAGCGTGGCGGGGGCTGGAAGTTTAGTGGCTTTGTCCAGGCTTTCCAGTTTCCCCGTGTGGCAGGCGGTGCACTGTGTTTCCGACAGGCCGGCCCGCCGGAGTTGGTGACAACCGGCGCAATCCGGCTTGGCCTTCTCCAGGTCATGGCATCCTATGCAACTCAGCTTTGACCCGGATTTGTGGTATGCCTCCGCGAGGTTAATGAAGTTTCCCTCCTTAGCGCCCTGGAGGGTATGGCATTTCACGCATGCTTCCAGTGTGTTGTGATGGCAGGCGGCGCAGGAGCGGCTCGCCGTGATGTGCGACTTGTGGTCGAATGGTACGGCTGGCATCGCGGCTTTTTCAGCGGTGATGAGAATCCGGTCTTTTTTGTCGTAGTCCGGCGGCTGGATCTTTTCCAATTCCAGGGCTGTGCGCTGGCGGTTGCTATGGCACTCCTTGCAGTCCGTTGGCCCATGAGTTTTCTTTCCGGCCTGACGTTCCAGATGGCAGGTGATGCAGCGCAAATGCGCCGGCTCCTTCTGCTTCAAGCTCTTGCCCGGCAGCTCTTCACGAAGCCAGTCCTGACTGGTCGGTTCTTTTCCTTCCGCTGCAAGCTTCTGCTTCAGGGCGGGGGAAAGATAGTGACAAAGCTCGCATTTTTTCTCCAGAGCTTTCACATGCTTATCGTGGATCGCGTAGTCATAGACGATTTCCGGCCATGTCTGTTCGATCCGGTCCTTCTCTTTCACGTAGAAGTCTTTCCAGTTCAAAACTCCGGCATCGCTGGCGGACTTCGCAGGCTTCTGATGACAAGCGATGCATTCTTTATGATATGGGTCCCGCAGGGCTTCGTAATCCTTTGGCGCAAGCGGCCGGTATTCCTTTTCGTGATAGGCTTGCTTGCCGGCGTGGCACTCTCCGCAAGTTACGGGGCCGGTTTGCTTGTGTTCGTCGGAGCGTTTTGTGTGACATCCCGTGCAGGCCTTGTGAAATGAGTCCATCAGCGCGCTGCGTCCGCTGTTGACCTGCTGCTTGGGAAAAGTGAATTCGAGTTGGCCGGCTTTTCGGGGATGGCAGGCCTCGCAGCCATCCTCTTTCAGGGCCGCAGTATGCTTGTCGTGCCAGAACAACACCGGTGCGCGTTTAAGTGGCTCAAGCGCGGCGGGAATGGCGACAAACACGGGCCGTTCTGCCATCTGGTCAGGTTGCGTCTGCACAGCCTGGCCAGCGCCTGTTTCAGGTGCAGGGCCATCCCCGGCCAGGGAAGCAGGTGCCGCTTGACTTGAACTCAGCGCGACCCAGCACGCTGCGCTTGAAAACAACCACGCGTATGACGCTCTACTTGCCATGCATAACTCCCTTTGCCCTGGTGCCCGGTAATTTCATATCTGAGGGCGCGGCAGCAGCTTTGCCCGCTCAACAATTTCTGGCACCCGGTGCTCCCACTCGATGGCCATGAGATGCACTCCTGCGAGCCCCGGCATGGACTTGAACTCTTCAATCTGCTCGCAGGCGATTTGAATCCCCTCGTTGGCCTGCTGTTTCTTTTCCACTCCTTCGAGGCGTTTTATGATCGCATCCGGAACGTCAATGCCCGGAACGTTGTTCTTCATGTGCTTCGCCATTCCCAAAGACTTCATGGGCGTGACGCCGGCGAGCAGGTAGGACTTCTCAGTCAGGCCCATGTCATTCGCCTGTTTAACAAACTCCCGGAAGCGTTCCATGTTGTAAATACATTGAGTCTGGAAGAAATCAGCCCCGGCCTCGATCTTTTTCTGCATGCGGAGCACCCGGAACTCGAACGGTTCCGCAAAAGGGTTCAGCGCCGCGCCGATGAACATCTCGGGCTTCACGGCGATATCTGCGCCGCTGAGAAACTTGCCCTCGTCGCGCATGCGCTTGACTGTAGCGATGAGCTGAATTGAATCAATATCAAAAACCCTTTTGGCTTTCGGGTGATCCCCGAAAGCCGGATGATCTCCCGACAGGCAGATAATGTTGCGGATGCCCAGTGCGTAGGCCCCGAGAATGTCGGATTGCATGGCGATGCGGTTGCGGTCCCTGCACACCATCTGGTAGTTCGGCTCAAGCCCTTCCTGAATTGCCAGAGCTGATGCCGCCCAGCTCGCCATGCGGACCATGGCCGTCTGGTTGTCCGTAACGTTAACGGCGTCCACCATGCCCTTCAGGTGCTTGGCCTTTTCTTTTATGACATTGACGTCGGCCCCCCGGGGCGGACCCAGTTCGCCGGTCACGGCAAATTTCTTCTCTATCAGAATTCGTTCCAGCCTGCTGCCTGACATCATATAATAACTCCCTTTGCCGGTCCTGAGGTGCCCCGCCGTCCGCCTGCAGGGCACTCACATAATCTGCTGCTACTTTGCCGCTTGCACGTACCGTGCCTTGTATGGCTCGAGAATGATACGCCCCTGTATCTGGTCGCGCCACTCTCTGGGCGCATGAATTGTGCGTATGTTGTCGAGCCGGTTCTGCCCTTTCAGGCGTTTGTAGATGGCGACCCAGGCGCAGGGAATGTCTTTTGATACTTCACAACTCTCGCCCTGCGGCCCGCCACAGGGCCCGTTAAAAAGGCTTTTGGCGCACATCGTCACAGGGCAGATCCCGCCCGTGAACCCCAGCACGCAATCGCCGCAGCATTTGCAGCGTTCTTCATACCACCCGATGTCCTTGTTAACGCCGACAAAAGCCGAATTCACCGCCGGAAAGACCGGCTTGTCCGGATAGCGCTCCGCGAGGAACTGCACTCCTGCACCGCAGGCCATGGACAAAATAGCGTCGTACTTTCCGACCAGCCGGTCGAATTCGCGGATGAACGCCACCTCGCACTGGCGCTCCACGGTGAACCCGTCGATTGAAAAGGGCGTGTGGTCCGCCTGAAATGAGAGCATGAGCTTGGTGTTGAGTATATCCACCTCTTTCTGCCCGCCCGCAAGGCATACCGCTGCGCATCCGCCGCAGCCTGTATTCAAGACTTTTTTGTACCCCTTGATCAGTTCCTTGATTTCTTCAAGAGGTTTGATTTCTCCGATGACCATGATCTGCTCTCCCGTGGTGAAGTTATCTGATTCTCGCCCGGCGCGTAACCGGCGTGCTGCGAGCTGTTCTCATAATGGCTGATCGCGCTGTTGATATTCCGCTTCAGGTGATCCGCTGGTGTGCGGAAAAACGCCGTAAATGCCCTGCGATCGCAGGATGCTGCGAGCAAATGCAAGCATGTTCGGAATGTCTATTCCAAAGGGGCAGTAGCAACGCCCGCACAAGACGCAGTTCCGCCACAGCAGTTGCTGCATCTGCTCCAATTCTTCCCGGCTGACCAGGCCCCGCTTGCGGTAGAGCTGACCTAAGGTCTTGAGCACCTTATAAGAAGGCATGTACTGCGGATCATCGCCTTTCTCCTTGAATAGAAAACAGCTTTCTGCGCAGAGCGAGCAGGACGCGCAGGCTTGAAGGCACGTTCGCATCCGGTCTTTTTTCTGGTCCAGGAGTTCCCGGATCTTGACCGGATCAACTTTTCCGTCTGCACGATCTGTCATGGATCGTCTATCCTCGTTTTTATTCTTTGCGTGCTGCTGCCGGTGAACTTATGTTGACCAGATCCTGCTCCCGCAGCCCGCGCTGTGCTCGCTTGCAATGGTCAGTCTGGAGAAGAAGAAAAAGGCCATATGCCCGATTTTCGTGAAGGGCAAGGCTATCAGTAGGAGGTCGCCGGTAAATATGTGCATGGTAAGCACGGTTTTATAGTCGAATAATAGTTGATGATAGGCAAAAAAGCCGGTGAGATAAGGCGCAATTGCAAGAAAGAGCACAGCATAGTCGTCCCTGCTGGAAATCGCCGCTACCCTTGGAATGGCAATGCGACGCATCAGGAAGAAGAGCGCGCAAGCTAGCACGAGGATGGTCATCAAATCCGCCAGGCCATCCGGGAGGCACGGCAGCCTGATGCCGGAGGCTCTGTAAAACATTAAATTGTGGGCCAGCAGTAAAACGGGCGCCGCAAACAGGCACAAATGAAACATCGTGGACACTGTGATCATGACAAAATGGCGGCTTAGCAGGCTGTTTTGGAGGCGGGCGATCTTGTCCAGCTTACGTTCTTCCAAGGTGCTGGACGAAAGTGGCTGGTCCTTCTGGTTTGCGACCGGACAGAGCACAAGGTCACGCTTTTGGGTAATCCGGAACAATTTGACAGCCCGGTAGATAAAGCCGCCAACGCAGATGATTGCGGACATCCACAACAACGGGCCACTGACAAATTCATACATGGATACACCTCTTCAGCGTGGAACTACTGATCGAATTCCCGCTAGTCTCACAGAAAAAACGGCATGCTCCAGCGCCACGGATCCGGGTGTGGCGCTAGAACAACCCTGTAACCTTGCCGGTTTCGAGATCCACATCAATATTCCTGAACGAAGGACTCGAGGCGGTGCCCGGCATCAGTTTGATGGTCCCGGCCACCGGCACTATGAAGCCGGCCCCCCTGTAGATTAAAATGTCGCTGATCGGCAGCACCCATCCTTTTGGGCGGCCCTTCAAATTCGGGTCGTGCGAAAGGCTCAAATGGGTTTTGACCATGCAGGTTCCCATGTCCCTCGTCGTGCTGTCCTGCTCGTACAGCTTCAGTTTTGCAAGCGCCACATCGGAATAGGTGACACCATCGGCGCCGTATATTTCCCTGGCTATCCGCTCGATGCGCTCCCGTAACGGGGTGTCCAGTTCGTACAAGTAACGGAACTGGCTGGGCTGTTCGCAGGCTGCCACCACCGCTTCGGCCAGCTCCACAGCCCCTTCGCCACCCTTGAGCCAATGCTTTGACAGGGCACACCGGGCTCCCGCCTGTTCCGCTATCTTCCGGACGAGGCGGATCTCTTCCGGCGTGTCTGTGTAGAAATGGTTGATGCAAACTACCGGGGCGACACCGCTCTTTCTGACCGTTTCAATGTGCGCGATCAGATTCTGGCAGCCGGCCTCCACCAGCGCGAGGTTTTCCCTGGTGTAGGCTTCGTCCAACGGCAGTCCGGGCTTAACCGAGGGGCCGCCGCCGTGCATTTTGAGTGCGCGAATCGTGGCGACAATCACGACCGCGTTGGGCTTGAGCCCCGAGGCGCGGCACTTCAAGTTCCAGAACTTCTCGAACCCGATATCGGCGGCGAAGCCACTTTCGGTAACCAGATATTCGCTCAGCCGGGTGCCCAGCTCGTCGGCTATGATGGAGCTCTGCCCGATCGCGATGTTGGCAAAGGGGCCGGCATGGACAAAAACAGGATTTCCCTCGATCGTCTGAAGGAGGTTGGGGTTCAAGGCCCTGACCATCCATGCAGTCATGGCGCCGTCCACTTCCAGGTCCCGCGTCGTGACTTCCCGCCCTGAAGTGTCGTGAGCTACCACAATGCGCGCAATTCGCTGCCGGAAATCCTTGAGGTCTTTTGACACGGCCAGAATGGCCATGACTTCGCTGGAAACTGTGATCTGAAATCCGGATTCCATTTCGAATCCGTCCATTTTACCGCCCTGGCCGATCTTGATATTCCTGAGTGCCTGCGCGCAGAAATCCATCACCCACTTCATCTGTATTCGCGCGGGATCAATGTTTAGCCGCCGCATCTTGCTGCCGGCGAGTTTCGCGTCGTCGTAGTTTGCTTCATGCTGCATGCGCGCAGTCAGGGCCACCATGGCCAGATTGTGGGCGTTAGCGATGGCGTCAATATCGCCCGTCAGCCCGAGCGAAAGCTCGGTCAGTGGCAGGCATTGCGCCAGGCCGCCGCCGGCGGCTGAGCCCTTGACGTTGAAGGTGGGCCCGCCGCTGGGCTGCCGGATTGCGCCCACAACCTTCTTGCCGATTCTGCCCAGGCCATCCACAAGGCCGATGGTGGTGGTGGTTTTGCCTTCACCAAGCGGTGTGGGCGTAATTGCGGTTACGTCAATGTATTTTCCCGGAGCGCGCCCCTGCAAACGTGCCATCGCCTTGGCGAAATCCACCTTGCCCAGGCGCTGTCCCATGGGGATTAATTCGTCATCGCGCAAACCAAGTTCGCGGCCCAAAGTCAGGAAGGGCTTCATGTTGGCTTCGGCGGCGCCGGCAATTTGCCAGTCCTTCATGGATGTGGGATCAAGCGTGAGTGGCGCTGCGGCAGGCGCGACAGGACGGTTTTTATTAGCGATATCAGCAGGCATAACTTCTCCTCCGTTGCAAGATTACATCTTCTTACCGGTCAATTTGCAGGATACTGCTAGACGACCGTCATGGTTTTTGCTAGCCTTCGGAATAATACGCCTGCCACATTGTGGCATGCAACACAAAATTTAATCCCGTTATGAAAAAGCTTGCCTGTCCCGTGGACCACCCCGAATTGACAGCTGGGGTACAGAATTTGCCCGGTCGACAGGTGAAGCACAGCACGCGCATGAGTATAAACGCTAAACCACTGCAAGGCGAACCGGCAAAAGCGCGTCACGCCGGTTTGTCCTCAAAAAAACGCGACCGGTCTGCAACCGTCAAGCATACGCGCGGTATTCTGGGCCGGACGCAGGTGGAGCTCTCTGCGGCGCTGGGTGTTTCCGTTAAAACTGTTCAAAGCTACGAGCAGGGGTGGCGGGCTGTTCCAGTCAGGGTGATGATTCAGCTGCTGGTGCTTCTGGCGCTGTATCGGAAGCGCACGATGGACGATGTTCCGTGTTGGGAGATGCGGAAATGCACGATGGCTCAGAGGGAGCGATGTCCCAGCTTCACCATGGGCCGCGGACAATTCTGCTGGTTTATCGGTTCGAAGAACTGCCACCCTGTAGCGCCTGGAAAAGCGGAGCCTTTTCTGCACTGCATGAACTGTCCGGTGGTCCAACGCCTGCTGAAGGGCAAAGGTAGTGCTGGACTGTAATTGCATCAGGCAGTACATAACTCCAATTGTTATGGAAAAAGGTTTAGATAGTGCGCTTTCGCTGCCTGAGAATGATTGTCAGGCGCTGCTGATATTGCGCCTCGATGACCAGCGTTACGCCCTTTTTCTGGACGCCGTTGAACGGGTTGTTCGCGCCGTGGCTGTGACGCCCGTGCCGGAAGTGCCGGCCTTTGTGCTTGGCCTTATAAACGTGGCCGGCCAGCTTTTGCCCGTCGTCAGCCTGCGCGCCTGCCTCGGATTGCCAGACCGGCCTGTCCGGCCACAGGACCAGTTTGTGTTTGCACGTACGCCGCTGCTAACCGTGGCCCTGGTTGTAGACGAGGTGCAGGAATTGAGTGCGCTCGATATCGGGCGGGCGGTTGCCCCTGCTGAGGTATTGCCGCAGGGGGATTGGCGTGTCCAAAGCCTGATCAAGATCAACGGCGACATTATTTTGATATATGATCTGGATAAACTGATCAGTCATGCCGATCAGTCGCAGATGCTCGAAGTAAAGGTCAAGGCCGGAAAATGCGGGCAAGCGGAATGACTGCAACTGCTCAGCCTGTTTCCGACCTGCTGTGGCAGCAGGTGAGCGCGTTGATAGAGCGACGCACCGGGCTCTATTTTCCTCGTGAGCGCTTTGCCGATCTCGAACGCGGGCTCGGCCAGGCGGCCCGCGAAGCCAAATTCCGCAGCCTGGTGGCCTACATTGAATGCCTGCTCAGCCGGGGGCTGAATCTCGCCGACCTTGAGATTCTGGCCGGCAGTCTTACCGTCGGCGAAACTCATTTTTTGCGCGACGCTTGCGCTTCCGGTTTTCTCGAATCCACGCTCCTGCCGGGGTTGATCGCAGCCAAGCGTGGCGGTGTTCAACAACTGCGTATCTGGAGCGCCGGCTGCGCGAGTGGCGAGGAAGCTTACTCGCTTGCCATCCTCTTACACCGGCTGATTCCAGACCTGCCCGACTGGCAGATCACCATATTGGGCACCGATATAAATCCGAAGGCGATTGCCAAGGCGGCGAACGGAATCTATTCCGAGTGGTCTTTTCGTGACACGCCCGCCTGGGTGAAGCCGCAGTGCTTTGCCGCTCGAGCAGGCGGACGATACGAGATTCTGCCGGGGCTGAAGCGCATGGTCAGCTTCGCCTGCCTGAATCTGGTGGACGATGTTTATCCTTCGGTCTTGAACAACACCAACGCCATGGATCTGATCGTCTGCCGTAACGTGCTGCTTTATTTTAAGCCGGAAAGTATCGCGCCGGTAGTCGAGCGCTTCCATCGTTCCATGGCCTGCGGTGGTCAGCTTGCGCTGGGCGTCGTCGAGTCCGGACAGATGAGCTTTGCCGGGTTCACGCCCGTGCCAGCGTCCGGCCTGGCGCTGTATCGTCAGCACGACGATCCATCCGCACCTGCCGTGAACTGGTTCGATCAGCAGTCAATCGCCGGCACTCCAGCACGCAGGACTTGGGGCGAGGCCGTGGCTGCTGACGCGCACGCGACTCCGGTTGACGCCCAGCCGCAGACGCGCCATGTGTTGGAGGAGCTCCCGGCAAGCCGGGCCGGTGACTATGTCGAAGCCCGCCGGTTATACGACGCAGGCCGCTATCTCGAAGTCCGCGCAATACTTAATGCCGGCACTGACCAAATGTGTGAGTCCCATCCGCAATCAGCAATGCTGCTGGCCCAGTGTCATGCCAATCTTGGCGAACTTGCAGAAGCTCTGGTTTGGAGCGAACGCGCACTGGCCGCAGACGCAACTGATCCAGACTCGCATTTCCTGCGGGGCGTGATTCTTCAGGAACTTCAACGCGACGATGAGGCGCTGCTGGCGTTGCGGAACGTTCTGTTTCTCCACCCCGACCATCTGACCGCCATTTTCAGCATGGCAAATCTCTACCGGCGGCGCAACCAAAGGGCCTTGGCGGACAGGCAATTAGGCAACCTCCGCCAACTTCTGGCCAATCGTGACGAGTCCGAAGAGTTGCCGCAATCCGGCGGCCTTACGGTAGGCCGGCTGAACGCAATCCTGACAGCCACCGAAGCCATGCCAAACAGGAAAGGGCCCGCGCATGCATGAACAACCGCGCGCAATTACTGAGGTAGCCTCTGCCAGGGCCGTTGCCGATGAGGCGCAGGTCGCGACGAATCTGCTTCTGGCCAGAGCCAGGCAGTTAGCCCGTGAGCAGCCGTGTCCTGACCGGGACAACGGCAATAGTATCGAGGTTCTCGAATTCGGTCTGGCTGGCGAGCGTTACGCCTTCGAATTGGTTCATCTCCGCGAGGTCAGCGCCTTGAGCGAATTGACCCCGCTGCCGGGCGTGCCGGACTTCATTCTGGGTGTTACCTGTGTCCACGGGCAGATCATCGCCGTAATTGACCTCCGCAAGCTCTTCGGCCTGCCCGAGCGCGGACTGAGGGACGCGTGGCAGGTGCTTGTGTTACAATCAGAAGCCATGGAATTCGGCATTCTTGCGGAACGCATCGCCGGAGTCAGGCAGCTTGCGTTGGATGAACTACAGTCGTCGTTATCAACGCTGACCGGTGTGCGCGCTGCATATCTCAAGGGCATTGCGCCGGATGGGACTGTGCTCCTCTCCGCAGACAAACTGCTGACTGATCCGCAACTGGTCGTGCAGCAGCCGGCATAGATGTATGTATTTATGGAATAGTGTAGAAAACCGGCGGCGGATGTCGCCGTCAAATAAAGGAGGCAGGTAAACATGCAGAAATTAACCTTGGGCTTGAGAATCGGAATGGCATTCGGTGTGCTGATTCTGTTGATGTGCGTGCTGGGAGGCCTAACCGTCTGGCGCTTGAATCTGGCGTCTACGAGTGCGCTGGAGGTTTCCAGCAAGCACGCTCCGGAAGTCCAGATAGCGCACGCTGTTAACGTTGTAGCGTGGGAGACAATCTACGATATCCGCAGCTATTCCTCCGGCGGCGATGAGGCTTTCCTCAATAAAGGCCGGAAAAAAATCGCCGAAATTAAGGAGCGCTTGAAGGATGCAGAAAGTCTGGCGGAAAAATTCAGCGACCTGGTTACCCTGCGTAAGGGCGCAATTCAAGCCGGGGACAAAGTGGCCGAGTACGAGGCGTTGGTTGACAAGACAGAGGTCGCGTTCAAGAGCCTTGCCGCGCAGCAGGCGGCATTTAACGAGAGCGGCAAAATGTTCATTCAGGCGTGTCAGCTTTTACGGATCAGTCAGCAAAAGAAAATGAATGCCGCGATTGATGAATTGGCAGGCACAGCCAAACCGCAGCTGCTGGAGGCAAAGCAGGACTTATCCAGGGTTAGAAGTCTGGTTGTGAAAACAGGCTTGATTGAGGATATCATTAACGCTGGAAATAGCATCCGGATCGCCAACTTCAATTTTCAAAACGCAAAGGATATGGGGGCCCTGAGCAATCTCTTGAAAGAGTTTGACCCTCTTGAGAAAGAGACGGGCACGCTTGCTGCTTTACTGGAAACGCAGGAGGACATCGGGCAGCTTGAGAAGGTCCGGGAGGCCACAGAACAGTACAAGCTTGCCATGCAGCAGGTATTGAAAAGCAAGGAGGCTATCGAAGAACACTCACTGCAGCGTGGCCTCGTCGCGGACAAGGTCGTGGCGGTGGCTGGCAGTGTAGCCAACGGCGGGCTACAGGAAATTTCGAAGGCGGCGGTTGATGTTACGGACGGGCTCGCTGCTACAACCTTGATTCTGATTACGGGCGTGCTCGTCACGTTGATCCTTGCGGTGCTGGTGGCCTGGCGCTCATCGCACGCCATTACCATGCCGATCCGCGAGGGCGTGAATGCTCTGGCCGCGACGGCTGCCGAGATTTCAGCGACCATCGCGCAATTAGCCTCGAGCGCCAGTCAGGCCGCGACCGCCACAATAGAAACCACCAGCACTGTGGAAGAAATCCGCCAGACCGCGCAGGTCTCCGCAGACAAAGCCCGGTCTGTTGCCGACAGTGCCCAGGGCGCGGCGCGCGCCGCCGAGACCGGGCGTCATGCAACCGAGCAGACGATCGAGGGCCTCTCTCGAATCCGCGACCAGATGACTGTGATTGGCGAGAGTATCACGCGGCTGAACGAACATAGCCAGGCTGTCGGGGAAATCGTCTCGACTGTTGCCGATCTGGCCGGCCAGTCGAACCTGCTGGCGGTAAATGCTTCGATCGAAGCGGCTAAGGCCGGTGAAATGGGCAAGGGGTTTGCGGTGGTGGCACAGGAAATCCGCAATCTGGCCGATCAGTCCAAGGAGTCCACCAAGCAGGTGCGCGGAATTCTTGCCGAAGTGCAGAAAGCTACAGGGAAGGCGGTTCTGAGCGCTGAGTTGGGTGGCAAGAGCGTTCTTGATGGCGGCAAGCAAGCCGAGGAGGCGGGTCAGGCAATCAGGTCGCTTTCGGCCGCAGTTCAGGAATCTTCGCGGGCTGCAGTTCAGATCTCCGCTTCAAGTCAGCAGCAGCTGGCCGGTATGGAGCAGGTCGGGCGCGCCATGGAAAGCATCAAGCAGGTCGCCATGCAGAACGCCGAAGGCTCCCGGCAGCTGGGAACGGCGGCGCGTAACCTGCAGGAAATCGGCGCGCGTTTGAGAGCGC
>SESG01013287.1_pt1 | contig 11630 bp, 8 predicted proteins | sample 3171421 | NCBI WGS metagenome assembly SESG01 (sample SAMN10866946, study PRJNA518727) | freshwater metagenome | biome: subpolar coniferous forest; feature: holomictic lake; material: water; isolation source: holomictic Lake 227, 6 m and 8 m depth | place: Canada: near Kenora, Ontario | collected... | reverse complement strand
CCGAGACCGCGACACAGACCGCAACTGAAACAGTGACTGAAACTGTAACAGAAACCATAACATATACATTGACAGAAACAGTCACACAAACTAACACTCATACCGCAACCCACACAGATACAAAATCCGCAACAGAGACAGTGACAGAGACAGTGACAGAAACTGTGACAGAGACAGTAACAGAAACAGTAACGGAAACAGTGACAGAAACAGTGACAGAAACAGACACACAGACAATGACGGAAACTGTGACTGAAACAATAACCGAAACCGTAACAGAAACAGTGACGGAAACTAACACGCAGACCGCCACTGAAACTGCCACACAAACTGATACACAAACAGCGACCGAGACTGCAACTGAAACAATTACTGAAACTGTAACTGAAACAATAACGGAAACAGTGACTGAAACAGTGACGCAGACCGATACTGAAACAGCCACACAAACCGATACTGAAACAGTAACGCAAACTAATACGCAGACCGCCACAGAAACAAATACAGAAACCGCGACAGAAACTGCAACAGAAACGGTGACGGAAACTGTCACTGAAACCGTGACAGAAACAAATACTCAAACTGTAACTGAGACTGACACTCAGACAGCAACAGAAACCGCAACGGAAACTGTGACAGAAACCGTGACGGAAACAAATACACAAACTGTGACTGAAACCGTGACCGCAACAGACACTGAAACTAACACTCAAACAATGACTGAAACTGTTACTGCCACTGATACAGAAACGGCAACAGAAACAGTGACAGAAACAATTACTTCAACAAGTACACAAACTGATACAGAAACTATGACACAAACTGTTACTTCCACAGTGACGCAGACAATGACCGAAACATTTACACAAACTGCTACTGAAACAAATACTGCGACCGCGACACAGACAAATACTTCAACAAGTACAGCGACAAACACTGCAACTGCAACAGAAACAAATACAGCAACAAATACTGAAACTGCGACACAGACAAACACTGAGACAAACACAGCGACAAATACTGCGACCGCGACACAAACAAATACTTCAACAGATACTGCGACAAACACAGCCACAGCCACACAAACAAACACAGCGACAAATACTGAAACTGCGACGCAAACAAACACTACCACAAACACAGCGACAAACACTGCGACTGCGACACAAACAAATACTTCAACAGATACTGCGACAAACACAGCCACCGCCACACAAACAAACACAGCCACAAACACAGCGACAAACACTGAGACCGCGACACAAACAAATACAGCCACTATCACAGCGACAGCCACCGATACAGGCACAAGTACAGCGACAAAAACAGTCACCTTTACAGCGACTGAAACTGCCACTGCTACTATGACAAAAACTATGACAGAGACCTTTACCTCTACTGCCACTAAAACAGTGACTCAAACAAATACCGTAACTTCCACATTGACACAGACTGCCACAAAAACAGTGACAGCGACATTTAGTGCTACTCAGACAATTACCCAAACAGTAACAGAGACTCTCACCTATACCTCTACAGCTACGAATACTCCTTCTTCAACTATCACAGAGACAGCGACTACTACTCCAATAGTGGCGTATGAATTGAGGATTACTGTTTACGGAGAGTCGGGCGAAAAGGTGCGCGATATTATAAACACCAGTACTTTGGATATAGCAAAAGATTTTGAAGTGGATGTGCCGACCTTTAATCCGGATGATGGTGGCAAAGTGACAATTAAAGTTTCTGGGAATTTTTACGAATGGGATGGTAAAAATAATCAGGGAACCAAAGTGGGAAATGGAGTGTATTATATAAAAGTGGAGACCACTGATATCTATGGCTTTACGCATATGGTAGTGAAAGATGTCACAGTGCTGGCAAATAATTCTAAACTTCAAATGAGAATATTTAACAGTGCAGGAGAAATTGTAAAAACATTACCTGTGACAGTGACTGCTCCTTATGGGACTACGGAAATAAAAGTAATTCCTGAATCTCCAAAGCCTTTTGTGCCAGGGGATGATCCTTACGCAGAAATAATATATAATGGCGAAACCATAAAGTGGGACGGGACAAATAATTTTGGCAGAATAGTGGACAGTGGTGCATATGTCCTGCAGATAGTAAATATAGATGAGAACGGATATAGGGTCATTGCTCAGGCGAATATCACAGTCCTACACGATGGGTATCAAGTAATAAGCGATATAAAGATAGTACCAAATCCTATGGATATGAAAAAGACCTCAGTAGTAAGCTTCAAATATACAGTGACTGCGGGCACAAAGGTAACTGTGCGGCTCTATAATATAAACGGGGAAATTGTAAAAACATTGTCTGACCCAACTGGTACGGGAGAAATAAAATGGGATATAAGCGCTGAAAGAACGCCATATGCCACGGGCTTGTATGTGTGTGTGATAGAGGCACAGGCGACTAATGGAATAACCAAACGCGAAATAGATAAGTTTTTCCTGAAAAGGTAAGTGGGGATTAGTGTAAAAAAAAATGGGATTTTTTGGAGGAATATGATTAGGACTGGTACGAATAACATAAAAGACAATGCTAAAATTGCTTTTGATGTCTATAACGCTAACGGCAAAGAGCTGTTAAAAAAAGGCAATTACATAAAAACCTTTCAGATAGAAAAACTAAAATTATATGAGGTCCCATATATATATATTACGGATGAGAGGGTCTTTGTCAGCAGCCTTTTTGATATGAAAACTCGCTCTGAACTGCTTAAAATAATACAGGCCTTCTGTGATACTGATGGGGAAAATGCACAAATTTTGAAAATCTATAACAATGAAGAAGTAAATAAGTTTATTGCTTTTAAAAATGATAAGGCCGATGCGATTGCCTATGGGCATGTAATGAAATTTTTTGTGCACGAACTTATTTTGCAAATGAAAAAAAATGGTGCGGTCTATTATGATTTTACGGATGGGAGAACGAGTGCGGACTACTTTTTTTTCCATATGATAAATGTCTGTTGTTTGAGTTTAACCATAGGTTTTAATATGGGGCTTAAAGACGAGGACTTGATTGACCTCGGAGTGGGCGCGCTCTTATGTGATATTAAAATGAAAGCGTATAAATTTGCATCCCAAGATAAGCTTTTTGATAAATTGGAAAAAGAAGAAATGATGCAACATACTTTATTGAGTTATGAATTGATAAGGCGCATTTACGGAGTCTCGGCAAAATCTGCCGCGGTCTCGGGACAACATCACGAAAGATTTGACGGAAGCGGGTACCCGAAAGGCCTGAAAGACGAGGAAATATCGCTGTTTTCGCGGATTGTGGGGTTGGCAGATGTGTATGATGCGCTGTGTAGCAACAGACCTTTCAGGAAGGCTTTTACTCCTGAACAGGCGTGGCATCATATAGTGGAAGGCTCAGGGACCTTGTTTGATCCTGCCATAATTGCGGTTTTTAAAAAAACCATACCAGTATATTATCCCGGAGATATTGTAGAAATAAGTAACGGGGCACAGGCGCTTGTGGTAAAAAATAATTTTGAAAATCTCAGAAGCCCAGTAATAAAAATAATTGAAAAAAGAGATAAAAGTGATATAATCACAGGCCGTGAAATAAATACGGCGGCGGAAAAGTGCGAAATAATAAAAACAACGGAGTATATAAGATAAATGAGCAGAATAATAGCAGTGGTTAATCAAAAAGGTGGGGTAGGTAAAACTACCACTGCTGTAAATACAGCGGCATATCTCGCGGCAAAAGGAAAAAAAATTCTGCTTGTGGATATGGATTCACAGGGGAATGCCACTACCGGACTTGGCATAGATAGACACGATGAAAATTCCAAAGATGTATATGATGTCTTGGTGGAAGAAGTGCCAGTGGCACAGGCAATAAAAAAAACAAGTATTGATGGGCTTGATATTATGGCTTCAAATGTCGCCCTTGCTGGCGCTGAAATACTTCTGGTGGAAAGAAAAAACAGAGAACTCCGTCTCAGACAAGCACTGGAACCTATAAAAGATGATTACGATTATATCTTTATTGATGCGCCCCCCTCTTTAGGGTTGCTGACTTTAAATGCGCTCACTGCCGCAGATAGTGTCCTGATACCGATTCAGGCAGAGTTTTTTGCACTGGATGGCTTAGTCCAATTGCTTGTTACTCTCGAACTGGTAAAAGACAAATTAAATCCAGAACTCAGTATAGAAGGGGTCTTGATTACTATGTTTGATGGCAGGACAAATCTGGCAGTGGAAGTGGTAAAAGAAATAAAAGAAAAGTTTGGGGAAAAAGTTTTTGAAGTGGTAATTCCGAGGAATATAAAATTATCTGAAGCCCCAAGTTTTGGACAACCGATAAATATTTACGATAAAAATTCGCGTGGCGCAAAGGCATATGATGCGTTGGCGGATGAAATAATAGCACAAAACAAAAATAACAAAAGGGGTAATTAAAATGTCAAAAGCGCTTGGAAGAGGGCTGGATGCTCTGATAGCCGGAGCAAACAAGGGGAAACAAGTTGTGGCAGATGCTATGAATATTGACATAAATAAAATACGGGCAAATCCATATCAACCAAGAAAAAATTTCGGTTCGCAAAAAATGGACGAGTTGATTAAAAGTGTAAAAATAGATGGGGTCTTTGAACCTGTTATTGTAAAAGAACTGCCAGAAGGTGGCTATGAATTGATAGCGGGGGAACGCAGATTCAGGGCGGCAAAGGCAGCGGGACTGAAGACTATTCCCGTGGTAATAAAAAATATCTCCACCGCAAGACAGTTGGAAATTTCCGTAAAAGAAAATATATTGAGAGAAGATTTGAATGCCATAGAAGAAGCAAATTCCTATAGACAACTTATGGAAGTTTACAACTGCACCCAAGAAGAACTCGCAGAAAAAATAGGCAGAAACAGAGCCACTATCGCCAATACATTAAGACTTTTAAAACTTCCCAATGAGATAAAAGCGTATATGATAGCAGGGGATTTGGAGTTGGGGCACGCAAAAGTGTTGCTTGGAATTGATGACGAAAATAGGCAAAAGGCACTTGCCGCTCAGGTGGTAAAACACAATATGACGGTAAGAGACTTAGAGGTGCTCGTCTTAAAAAATAAACCTAAAACACACACGCCTTCTGTGGGAAAACTTCTGCCAGAACTTAAAGACATAGAAGGAAAACTAAAAATCTTGCTCGGCACGAAAGTAAAAGTGAAAGGCACCTTTACCAAAGGGAAGATAGAAATTGAGTACTACAAGAGAGAAGACCTTGACAGAATAATAGAAGTTTTAAAACTTTAGTTTTATTTTTTTTTAACAGGCGGCAGGGCCTGACTTTTAAGAGTTTCTGCCCAGGCAGTGTAAAGCGGCCGCACTTCTTTTAATCTCTCGCGCGACAGGGTTATCCACTTATTTTCAGGTGGAGCATAAAGGTCCACAACGGTTTCGTACCACACCAAGGCGTTCTTTAAAGCCGAATCTTCCATAAGCATCGCATATTCTGCTTCGGTAATTTGTTTTTTTGCAAGTTTCTCATCGTAATAAACTTTTTTCTTATCAGGATTTTTGTAGAAGTCAAAGTATTTTTCCCCTTCAGTATAGTCCCGCTTGGAGCGCCTGACCAATTCAAAACTTATAAGCGCATAAATTATTATCAAGGTAGCCGCTATCAGCCCCACGATAAAAAGCATATTATTTTTTTTTGTAGGTATTTCTGTTTTTAAAGGCATAGCTAAACCCTCCATAAGTTTGTAAGTGGGGTGATTATAAAATGAAAAATATTCTTTGTCAATATTATAAAAAACAGGGGTAAAGGGATTATAACTTGACTACATAGATTATATAATCTATAATTCAAATTATTATATATATAATAATGGAAGAGAGCTTGGGGGTTTTGTATACAAAACCCTGATTTTATATATTTATTTGGAGGGATTACCTTGAATAGCAAAGAGTTACGAAACGCATATTTAAAATTTTTCTCGGGAAAAGGACATACAATAAGACCAAGTGCTTCGCTTATTCCAGCGGACGCTTCGCTTTTGTTTACAGTGGCAGGAATGGTGCCGTTTAAGGATTATTTTTTAGGAAAAATCCCGCTTACTTTTACTCGCGCAACCAGTTCGCAAAAGTGCATAAGGACTAACGATATTGATAATGTCGGACGGACCCGTAGGCATCATACCTTTTTTGAAATGCTTGGAAATTTTTCTTTTGGAGATTATTTTAAAGAAGAGACTATCCTTTGGGCGTGGGAGTTTTTAACTGAAGTGGTAAAACTGCCTAAAGAGAAGCTTTATATAACGGTTTTTGTAGATGACTTGGAGGCTTTTGAAATATGGAATAAAAAAGCAAAAGTGTCGGCTGATCGTATTTTTAAAATGGGAAAAAGTTCTAATTTTTGGGAAATGGGACCAGTCGGACCTTGTGGTTATTGTAGTGAAATCTATGTGGATTTGGAAGGCGGACAAAAAAACGCCAAGGTCACAGGCGCAGATATTGAACAAAACGACGATAGGTTTTTGGAAATTTGGAATCTTGTCTTTACCGAGTTTGATAAACAACTGGATGGCTCACTGCTCCCTTTGAAACAAAAAAATATTGATACAGGAATGGGACTGGAAAGACTGGCGGCTGTGTCTCAGGGGATGTTTTCAAATTTTGAGTCGGACCTTTTTATGCCCATAATAAAAGATATTTCTGAAAAATGCGGCGTGGAATACAGAAAAGACCCGAAGCTTGATATTTCTTTGAGAGTGGTGGCAGATCACGCACGAGGCGTGAGCTTCCTTATTTCCGATGGCGTCCTGCCTTCAAATGAAGGCAGAGGTTATGTGTTGCGCCGGTTGATAAGACGCGCTGTCAGACACGGGCGCACATTGGGAATGAAAGAGACCTTCCTTTACAAAGTAGTGCCAGTGATAAATCATATAATGGGCGAGGCCTATCCGGATATCACGCACAGAAAAGATTACATAATGCAGATAATAAAAATGGAAGAAGAAAAATTTCAGGAGACTATGGATAAAGGCATAGAGATTTTAAACACCGAGATAAAAAATATGCAGGCAAAAGGCGACCTCACGCTGTCAGGAGAAGTGGCTTTTAAATTGTATGATACCTTTGGCTTTCCAGTGGAAATCACGGATGAAATTTTGCGGGAAAATAAAATGACTTTGGATGCCGAGGGTTTTAAAGCCAATATGGAAAAACAAAGACAGCTTGCAAAAGCGTCTTGGCAGGGAGTGGAAGTCGGCGAACTGGGGCGACTCCCACAGGAAATAATTTCAAAACTTGCGAAAACAAAATTTACGGGATATGAGACCTTTGAAGATAGTAGCTCAAAAGTCCTCGCCATAATAAATGAAAAAATGCAAAAAATTAAAACTATCACCACTGGAACTGAAGCGTTTGTGATTCTGGACAGCACACCGTTTTATGGGGCAGGGGGCGGACAAATGGGGGACACGGGATATTTTTCAAATAAAAATATGCGCGCCCAAGTGGGAGACACTCAGAAAATAAACGAGCTGTTTATTCATAAAATAAAAATGTTGGAAGGGGCCTTATCCGAAGGCGAGACGCTTACCGCCACGGTGGAAGGCCCACGCAGAAAAGCCATAATGAAAAATCACACAGCCACGCACTTGTTACAGGCCGCTTTGCGACAGGTGTTAGGTCCACATGTGGAACAGGCAGGGTCTTTTGTAGGACCGGATCGGTTGCGTTTTGATTTCACTCATTTTGCACAGATAACTCCAACGGAAATAAAAAAAATAGAACAGCTGGTGAATGGCTGGGCAATGGAAAGTTATCCTGTGAAAGTGGAAGTGCTGACGATAGCAGAAGCTAAAGCCACAGGTGCTATGGCACTTTTTGAAGAAAAATACGGAGATAAAGTCAGAGTTATATCGGTGGGGCAGGTCTCAAAAGAACTTTGCGCTGGCACGCATTTAAATAACTCTGGAGAAATGGGACTTTTTAGAATAATTTCATCTGGGTCCACGGCGGCAGGAATACGTAGGATAGAAGCGGTCACGGGCGAAGTGGCGTATGAGATGGCTTTGGAACACGAGGAGTTTGTACTGGCTATGAAAGAAACTTTCAAGGCCTCAGAACTCAAAGACCTCTCTCAAAAAGTAAATACTTTTATGGCGGACTTTAAAACGCTTGAAAAAAAAGTAGGAGAGATAAATAAAGCAGGAATTTTGAAAAATGTGGATAGCTATATAGAAAAAGGGAAAGACATAAACGGCATAAAAGTTATTACAATGAAGTTTGACAATGTGGATGGCAAAGTGATAAGGGAACTTTGTGATGTGATAAAAGGGAAAGTTAAAGCCGCGGTAATTTTTGCGGCAAATATATCTGGCGACAAAGTAGCGTTTATCTGCGCAGTGACCAAAGATGCGGTGGACAGACTGGATGCGGGAAAGATAGTTAAAGAAGCGGCTGTGTTGTGCGGGGGTGGCGGCGGCGGAAGAAAAGATATGGCAGAAGCGGGTGGAAAAGATATTACGAAAGTGGATGCCGCCATTAAACAAGTGGAAGAGACAGTAAAAAAAGTGGGCGCATAAACAAATGCGGCTTATTGCTTTTGACGCTGGGACAAAACGGATAGGGATAGCTGTGAGTGATGCGGGTTGTTCTATAGCGAGTCCTTTGAAATACTTGGAAAATAATTCCAGGCTTATGCCTGAAATATCAAAATTGATTGAGATTTACGATCCGGAAAAACTGGTGGTGGGGAATCCGCTGAATATGGATGGCACCCCTTCAAAAGGACTGTTTGTCCCAGAGTTTGTGGCAGCCCTTGAAAAAATAAAAGGCAGGGCACAAATTGTTATGTGGGATGAGCGCTTGACCACCTATGATGCGGAACAAATGTTGATAGGTGCAGATATGAGCAGGGCAAAAAGAAAAAAAGTCATAGACAAACTGGCGGCGGCGCTTATGTTGCAAAGCTATATCAATCAGCTCCAAAAAGGAAGATAATGCAGGACAATAAAAAAAAGTTTTTCAGAGGTGCCAATCTCATAACGCTTGTTTTAATTACAGGTGGAGTTTTCTGCGTGGCAGTGTTTTTATCACTTTTTGTGCCTTATTCTTTTTTGGCAGATAAAAAAATTGCGGTATATATTGAATACGGTTCTGGAATTGCTAAAACAGCCGCTACTCTTAAAACGGCTGGGCTTATTAGAAACACTTTTGCGTTTAAAGTATATGGCTATCTCAGTGGCAAATATAAAACTATAAAAGCCGGGGAATATGAAATACCTGAGAATACCAATATGGTGCAAATAGTAGACAAACTGGTAAGAGGGGAATTTGTCAGGCACGAAATAATTATTCCAGAGGGTTCGGATTCTTATGATATCGCTGAGACCCTTGTGGCTGGAAAAGTAATCGAAACGGATGCCGCTTTTTTAAGCGCTGTGCGGGACAGAAAAATACTTTCGGAACAGGGGCTTCCCTTTGCTTCGTTTGAAGGTTTTTTATTTCCAGAGACCTATAACTTTTTAAAAGGCCAGAGTCCTGAAAAAATAATAGGTGAAATGTATGTCTTGTTTAAAAGAAAAACAGGGCTAAATCCTTTGAAAGAGTATCAGATAAGTGGAGTTAGTTTAAAAGGATATGAAGTGTTGATTCTGGCTTCTATCATTGAAAAAGAGGCAAAGGTGGATACCGATAGGCCTCTGGTCGCTTCAGTTTTTTATAACAGAATAAAAGAGGGAAAAAGACTCGAGTCCTGCGCTACCGTAAGATATGCTATGAATAAAAGAAAAGGCATAATCACGCTAGAAGACCTACGGTTTAAGTCACCTTTCAATACTTATAGGCACGAGGGCCTGCCCCCCACACCTATATGCTCACCAGGGATGAAAAGCTTGAACGCAGCTTTAAATCCAGCCCTGACCGACTATATGTTTTTTGTGGCAAAAAAAGATGGCTCACATACTTTCTCACAAGATTTCAACTCGCATATAAAAGCAAAAAACAAGAACAGGAAAAACAAATGAAAAAATATATTCTTTTAGCCCTTTTATCTTTATGTCTGGGGAGTCCTGCTTTTTCCGAGAGCTTGTACGACTCTGCCGGAGATAGACTTGAGGAGTACAGGTTTCAGGTGTCTTTTGCGGAAAAATATTTTGAATATATGGGGCATTATAGAAATTATAATATTTTTCAAAATAGTGTACACGAATATGAAACTCCCTCGCTTATGCACAGGGGGCTTTTGTATGATATGGGTTTAAAAATGGGACTTCCGGGCGACTATGTCGCAGGAGTGGAAGTTAAAAGTATTTTTCAGGAATTGGATAAAACGGAAGCGAATTCCGTACAGACGATAGCGCTTTTACTGAGGAAATATTTTGGGGGTGGCGCTGGGCTTATGGCGGGAGTGCGATTGGCTATAGACCAAAACTTGCCGGCTGAACCGCGGTTGATTAATGAAGAGAATAAAAAAAATCTAATTCTGGGACTTTTTTATAAACCTGATTTGGGAATGTTTAATTTAAAAATACAGGCGAGTGGGGAACAACCATTTTTTTCTAATCCGGCTTATACGGGAGAGTTTGAGTTGACTTTACTGGGGGGGTTAGTGATCTATGACGATAAGACCGAAGAAAAGATAAGTCTTAATACGGAACTGGTGTATCACGGAATGGGGAAAGATAAGACGGTTTCCACTTATGCCCTTATAGTGCCGCAGTTATCAGTATATTTTTATGATAGTTTGACTTTTATTTTGGGCGTAGATATTCTGGCATATGCAAATGAAGTGTATATAAACAGATATGATAAGTATCTGTATACTTTTAAATTTTCATATAATGTGAGTGCTGTACCTTCCGAGAAAAATAAAAAATAAAGAGCAATAAAATACGCGATAAGGCGGAAACTTTGAAGAACAGAGTAAATATAGAAACTGTATATGAAATAATAAAAAGGTCTGATTCGCCTTTGAGCGAAAGACAGATAATGAAAAAAATTAATGCCAATAAGCACGACAGACAGGCAGTAAAAGATATGCTCAAAGAACTGGACAGGGAAGACAAAGTAGAAAAACGCGGTGAGAAATACAGCGTGTCTGGTAGTGATAAAACTGCGATAGGCAGGATAGAAATAAAACAAAATTTTGGGTTTCTTATTGTGCCTGGTGGGGACGATATCTTTGTGGGGAGAGATTCTATCGGTGGACTTTTAAACGGGGATGAGATAGAAGTGTATGTCAAAGAAGATTACTCGGGCAGAAAAGAAGGCACGCTGAAAAGTATTGTGAAAAGAACAGACCGTCCCATAGTCTGCAAAGTAAAAGAAACAAAACACGGCTTCTCTGGCGCTCAGCAGGGCCGCGAAATTCCTTATCTGCACTTGCTCCCTTCAAAATATGCGCTCAAAGATGGCGACACTGTTATAGTGAAATTTGTAAAGGAAGAAAAAAATCGGCTTTATGCCGAAGTGACTTTTACTCTTGCGGGAAAAGACGGGCTGGAAAATTATAAAAAATTTGTGCTTGAAAAAAGAGAGATTCGGGATACTTTTGCTGAAGAAGTGCTCACGCAGGCAAAAAACTTTTCCAGAAAAGATGTGCAAAATGAAAAAGAAAAAGGGCGTCGCAGGGACTTGAGTGATATGAC
>SESG01008477.1_pt1 | contig 11631 bp, 10 predicted proteins | sample 3171421 | NCBI WGS metagenome assembly SESG01 (sample SAMN10866946, study PRJNA518727) | freshwater metagenome | biome: subpolar coniferous forest; feature: holomictic lake; material: water; isolation source: holomictic Lake 227, 6 m and 8 m depth | place: Canada: near Kenora, Ontario | collected... | reverse complement strand
AAATCTAGCTGTTTTAGCCGGGATTCCTTGTGCTTTCCAGGAAATCTAGCTGTTTTAGCCGGGATTCCTTGTGGTTTCCAGGAAATCCAGTTGTTTTCGCTGGATTCCTTTAGGTTTCCCATAGATACCTGTTGTTTTCGATGAGCTCCTTAATCTTCTTGTCAACCACCCATGGTTCTCATCGAATCCTTCGATATGAGTAATCGTACATTCTCTAAATCAGTTACCAACTAACTCAAAGCACCTTGGCTGATAATATATTAGATCTATTCGCACACAATACTCTCAAAGGATAAAAATACAAGGTTAATCGATGCGAAAAGATTGAGCGTCTCAATTCAATCTAACGATCTGAAAAATAGTTGTGACTTGACCATAAACTGACAGGCAATGATGTGCCATAACCGGCCGTTGTGGATGCCGGCAAAATTTCCAATACCTAAGTTAAGCGAATGTCAGCTTTTCGGCAAGCAACCTTGAGTCGTCTTTGGCTCGACCCGGCCAATCGCGGACACTTGTCCACATTTTCATTTTAGTGTCTCTTTAATGGATTGAAGATTCGCCATCTTCAATCATCTTCACAGAATTTATTTTTTACTGTTTCTTAAAACTAAGAATAGAGTTTCTTTATAACTCAAAAGGCAATATTATTCAGTGCAAGCCATCAAATCAATAAATAGGAAGAAAAATGAACGTTAATACATTCATAGAAGCGTTTCGAAACCATCCGATTCTTTTTATCGGTACAGGGGTGAGTCTACGTTATCTAAATCAATCCTATAATTGGGATGCGCTGTTGAAAAAAATCGCATTCTCTTTAAGCGGTACCAATGAGTATTATTTAGACGTAAAATCTCAGTCACAAGTGGGCGACAGTTTTCGTTATGATTTAATAGCAGCTAGGCTTGAGAAGGATTTTACTGAAGCTTTAATGAAAGACCGAAGAGGGAAATTCGAGCAAGTAAATGATAAATTCTATGAGTTGATGGAGCAAGAGATTAATGTAAGCAGACTGAAAATCTACATTTCCATGTTGGTTGAGTCTACTGATACAAAACCTGAGATGGCAGCCGAATTGGCCGAGTTTAAGAAAATTGGGAAAAACATCGGTTCTATCATTACTACAAACTATGACAAATTTATTGAGTCTTTTTTAGATTTCATTCCTCTGATAGGCAATGATATTCTCCTGAGTAATCCATATGGAGCGGTTTATAAGATTCACGGGTGTGTCTCCAACCCAATAAAGATTATCGTAACAGATGCAGATTACGTTAGATTTGAGGAGAATTATGAGCTTATTCGTGCTCAGCTTTTATCATTGTTCATTCACAATCCGATAGTTTTTATTGGATACAGCGTGGGTGACGATAATATTAAAAGCCTTCTTAAAACAGTCTTTACATATGTTGAGTCGAATTCAGACCAAGCAAAAAAAATTAAGGATAATTTTTTATTGGTTGAATACGAGCCGGAATCTGATAATCAAGAAATCACAGATCATGATATTGATATACAGGGATTCCCAACAATCCGTATTAATAAAATAAAAACAAATGACTTTATAGCCATTTACAAGGCAATTTCTAATCTCTCATTGCCAATCTCAGCTATGGATATTAGAAAGGTTCAAAACATTGTCAAAGAAATATATGCTGGTGGCGATATCAAAGTGAAAATCACTGAGGACCTTGATTCACTTAAGAACGCAGATAAAATATTGGCAATTGGCTCTGATAAATCTATTCAATATCAATATATGACAGCTCCAGAGACAGTGGACAATTATTTTAAGATTGTTGAAGAGTCAAATAGCCAATTACTTGAGCTGATCGATAAGTATCAGATTTCAGAAACCCAATATTTTCCTATTTTTGCTTTCAGTTTAATTTGTCCAAACATCCATCGTGCAAATGCATTGAAAGAACAGCAAACTAAAAGGTTAGATCAAGCTATAGAGCAGATTGCGGAAATTTGTCAGACGAAACATAATTTGATCCGAGATATTACAGAGGATTCATCTATTAGTGCTACGAACAAATGTAAAGCAGTATTATGGTCAGTAATGAACGACAAAGTAAGTTTAGAGGATGTTGAAGCTTTCTTAAAAAGCTATTCTTTCCAGAATAAAACCGACTATCGAAAGATCCTTTGTGCTTATGATTTCAAAAAGTATCAAGCATCACATACATAAAACCTATGTCGGCGGGTCGGCTGCACTCAGTGACGACTGGCCGCTTTAGGGAATCAGGATTCACTGACCGCTTTCTGGCGACGAGGTTGAAGAGTGGACGGTCGCCAACCGACCCTTAAGAGTCTCTGACGATCAGCTATATAGATGTCTGGTTAGGTTGGTATAGCTGACTGTCGTTAAGGTGTTAAATCAATTGGTGTTTCTGGTAATGAATTGGGGGAGTATATTTTCATCACTGATTAAACTTTTGATCTCTTCAAGGTGAAATAAGAATTCTTTAGGGCTCACTTTTGAATAAGACCAGGCAGAGAACTCACGGGCGGTTTGTTTTGCTATTTTTTCCGCTGCTAGTGCTAAAAAAATATTAGCTTGCTCATTGTTTTTAAGTAGTGCGTAACTTATCGCGACACACTGAAAGAAGTTTGCGCTGTGATCTAAATAGTCGGCTTTCATTGTTACTATTTCAAACAGCTTGAGGGGAGGAGTCTGATCGAGCCCCCAGGTCGCCATTGCGAGATTAAACACATTGACAACGTTCAAGCTCTCTGGCTTTACGTTTGCAGGGGTGAGAGTTTCGACAGCTGTTTTGAAATCACCTGTCCCTATTAACGCTAGAGCAAGCATATGATTCAGAATGGTTAAATCGGTATCACTTAGATCATTCGTTTTTAGTAGCTTCTGTAAAATGGTAATGCTTACTTTAAATTGTTTTTCATTTCCCTCAAACCGAAAAACAATAAATATCTGATCTTTTACTGGTAGCGATCTAAATGCTCTTGATTCTGGAACAAGATCATAGAGCTCTGGCTTAAATTGGTTGATTAGTGAAACAACGTCTAAGAACGATTCTATGTCTGCACCATCGGCGTCCAGCATCGCAGTTAGATCGTTCACAGCTTCATCTATTTTTCCTAAACGATGATTCAAGCGCGCTCTTGTTGCGTACATTCTTGCTGTCTTGTAATGCTGATCAATTGCCTCTCCGTTTAGCATACTAAGGGCATCATCAATATTTCCAAGCTGTATAAAAACTAAAGCTGCATGAAAACAAATTTCACCATCTCGCGGAAAGGTTGTTAAAATTCCCTGTAATTTATCATCTAACTTTATAGAATCGCCGTTTTTCATCACATTCGTTAAGTCACGATGCGCAGATTTCAAAAATTCAAGAGCCACTTCACGATCGCTAAGATTGTTTTTAGTAATTGACCTTGTAAGAAGCTTATATTCTTTAGTTAATCTACTGTTCGGACGGGTTAGGGAGAAAATCTCCTGATTCAAAAGCGATAGACTATTGTAATGATGAATTTCAGCAGCAAGTTCTTTATAGCCGAGCTCTGCTTTAAATCGTTGCATTGTTTTACCCAGAATTCCTTCTTCGTCATCTAAATCAGGAACATTTGATACGGCAAAATGTACTGTAATCTTTTTATAGTCAGGTAGCTGCTTGTTATCAATATTGATATTTGAGACGATCCGCCTAAGTCCGTTTAGGTTTTGTTCATTTGGGAAAAATAATAAACATACCGCATTAGGGAGTTGTCTAGTACATATCCCTTCTACATCACTGTGACCGGTTCGAGAATCAATAAGAACATAATCTGGTGCAATACATTGAGCCCATTGGTTTTTCAGATCTTCAAAAAATAAATATCCAGACTTTTCTGAATAAAGATTCTGCCAGTCTATCGAATTAAGGCGATGTGAATAGCTGGCGTCCTGCCTGCCAACTGGCATCATATAAATTGATCCTCCACTCTCTTCAAAACTCTCCGACTCATAGACAAAGTTCATCACATCAGGCGATTCACCTGTTGCACAGTATTGTAAAACATATTCGACGATTCCCGGAATGTCATCCTCTGGCTTCTTTAACGAGAACGTAGGGAGTCCAGGGGCCTCAAGATCAAAGTCAACCAACAAAACCTTTCTTCCTGATTGTGCTAATTGCACAGCTACATTAACAAGTGACATGGATCTTCCTACGCCACCTTTAAAGGAATAAAACGTAACAACGTACATAATTAAACGGTCATCGCTGTGGGAAACAATTCAAATCGGTCGGCAACTGGCTGTAACCGAGTTATTTCGTCGTCTGGAATTGTCCTAAACTTCCTAAGAAAAGGTATGACATTAGGTGTCAATTCAGCTGAGCAAGCATTTCGAAGGCGTGCTCTTTCATTTAAACGTGATACATTATCTGAGAAGGAAAGAAGATAAAGAAGATTGTCATTAGCCTGATTTTGAATTAAGACTCCATTCTCCCATCGAGCTATTGAAGCTCTCCCAATTTTCGAAAGTGCCGAAAACTCTATTTGACTAAATCCATACTGATCGCGAACTCCTCGAACCTCTGTAGGAGTGAGGACGCAAAGATGACGGCAGACGACCTCATGTTTGATATTGCTCGCTTCATCAGTTGTGAAAGAAAAGTCGCATGATGCACAGTGATGAACGGGAATTGATGCATATAACATTACTGCATCGTCGTTGTTACCATACTGAAATTCCTCTTTTATTGTCTCCGACGACAAGTTGCTTGATCCGCACGAAGGACAATCGATTTGGTGGAGTTCAGACTGGTTATCTAATAGTTTATTCATAATTTCATTCTGTGAACTGGTTTGGTTCGCTGTAGTGGAAACTTCGACCAATAGGATTGTTTCGATTGCCAACTTGAATTTTTACATACAAAAGTGGAGCTCCAATTTCAAGCTGTATTTTCATTACCATCGCTGGGACTCCAGGAGGATTATTGAGACTAATTACATCGAAAGGATGCCCAGCCTCAAGCTTGGCAGCAATAAATTCCCAGGCACCAGCCTCTGTAAAATAGCTCCCATTTTCCTCAGGATTTTTAATTTTAGTTGGATCCCAGTCTCTTGGAAAACCAATGGTTCTTACCTTTGTTTTACGGCAATTGCAAATCAACTGGCGAAGAGTCTCGGCATTCATGCGACATTCGCTCCAAAGCGGATGTCAGAAATAATATTTTTTAGAATCATATGATACAATTAATTAAAGGAGCAAGAGTTATTTTAAAAAATAGCATCATATGATTCTATTTATAACGCGTGACTGGCATCAGTCCCTAACAATCAAAGCCCCATTCTAGCAAATAATCGAGAAAAACTTTCCTCTAATGAGCAATGGGTTAAAAGGCGATAGAAAGCTAAACGTCTTCTGTGATACCTGAACTCAATGGCTGCCGTGGTCGATCTGTATTTAGAAAATTTACGCGGTGATACTCCTATGTTTCCGGTGGTAATTTGGAGCTACTCATAAAAATCAAACACTTACGGCTTTATGGAGCTAAATACTGGGTCAATGCTGGCGTTGAATGACAGCTCATCATGATTGACCTGCCGATCACTGGGAACTGCTGAATGACTCTTGATGGCACTTTGGGTGAGGTCGCCAACGACTGCTTTGTAGTCGTCCGGTTCGCAGAATCTGGATTGGCTGACTGGCCGGTTTGGAGAAGCACGACAGGCCGTTTTGGGTCGAAACTTGCCTTTCACTGCACCATAAGATTTAAACCTATCTTCTCAATTTTTAGTTTTTTGCGAATAGTCTCAATTTAACAAATCCAAAGCCGCCTTCATCTTCATTAATGCCTGCGTTAATTTAGCTCGTGAGCAACCAAAATTTAGCCTGACAAAATCTTTGCCACCCTGACCGAATCGTTGTCCATCATTTAACGCCACCTTAGCCTGGCGTAAGAAAAACTCGTATGGGTTTCCAGTGATGCCTGATGAACTGCAATCCAGCCAGGCTAAGAAAGTACCTTCTGGAATAGTGGTACGCAGTGTGGGCAAATGCTCTTGTATATAATCAACAAGAAAATCCCGATTACTATTCAGATAGGCTAATAACTCTTTATGCCAAGTCTCATAATGAGTATATGCCGCCAGAGCAGCAGTCAATCCAAGTAAATTGATATGAGGCACAATACCATTTCCACTTGTTGATATCGCATCCGCAAAGAAGGATCTTGAATAATAGCAAACCCGCAATACAGCCCAGCAATGTTAAACGTTTTGCTAGGCGCCATGAGCGTAATGCAGCGTTTAGCTATTTCAGGCGATAAGGTCGCGATAGGAAGATGACTAGACTGATCCAACAAAATATCGCAATGAATTTCATCGGCACAAATAATCAAATCGTGACGAGCACAAATGTCTGCAATGTTAATCAATTCCTCACGGGTAAAACAACGGCCGACCGGGTTATGAGGATTACACGCATGACTCGGGGTGATTCGCCATTTCTTCTCTGTATTGAACTTTCATCGACTATCTCTTGCCAGTTTTAACTGGCGCACTAAGGATTTGTGCGAAAATGGGCAATAGTAGCTAAGATCATGTGATTTGTGTGTCTATGCTGCAATATATCCATCTGCAGTAGCAATGGCCTGTCCAGTAGTACGGGCACGGGCACGCAATGTTGCATAAGCTTGCGATGCCTGCTCATCGAAAAGCAGGATGCGTCCAGCGAATAATGGTAAAATTTGCTGCTCTAGGCTGGAAAAAAGTGTATCCCTGCGTTTACCCTCTGGTAGCACCGCAATACCAAAACGCAATTCTGCAAGGCTGATTGTCGAGAGGTACAGTGTTTCGATTACTTGTTCGTCAATCCAAGAAAGTACGCTCATATCGCAGGACGCTTTTAAAGGCTCAGAAACGACATTGGTATCAAGTAGAATCATTAAAAGCTTAACGGTTCATTAGGCAATTTATCACGCTCTATCTCAAGATCGGCTCCGCCCACTTCAAGACCAATTTTGGCCAGTAAAGAACCCAGCTTAATTCGATTATCGGGCCTTACAGTATTATCCAAAATTGCCCTGATTTCAGCTTCTGTGCTATGACCATGCATAGCGGCACGCACACGCAAGGCGCGATGTGTTTCATCAGATAAGTTGCGGACAGTGACAGATGCCATTGCTTACACCTCTTATGTTAAATATCAGTGATAGCATTATAGGCTTTATGATGTCATTTTGTATAGTGTCGTAAAACACTTGTTTTCCGGTGGGTTTAATAAAATACCACTTTTGCCGCTAAAATCGACCTCATTCTTTACTCCATGCCTTTAATGCTGGATCGAGCCTATAAAAAGCAAAGCCTACCGGAAACCTGAGGGTCTTTATGACCAACAACAATAAAACCACCGTCTGTCCATTGACATAGCCTCCTTCGGGAAGCTTAAATCCATACCTGAATGACGGCAGTGGGTCGAAATTTGCCTTTCACTGCACCATAAGATTTAAACCTATCTTCTCAATTTTTAGGTTTTTGCCAATAGTCTCAATTTAACGAATCTAAAGCCGCCTTCATCTGCGCCAACGCTTGAGTTAATGTAGCTCGTGAACAACCAAAGTTTAGCCTGACAAAATCTTTGCCGCCCTGACCGAATCGTTGTCCATCATTTAACGCCACCTTTGCTTGACGCAAGAAAAATTCGTATGGGCTTCCAGTGATGCCGGTTGCACTGCAATCCAGCCAGGCTAAAAAAGTACCCTCTGGAATAGTGGTACGCAGCGTAGGCAAATGCTCTTGTATATAATCAACAAGAAAATCCCGATTACCATTAAGATAGGTCAATAATTCTTTATGCCAAGTCTCACATTGAGTGTATGCCGCCAGAGCAGCAGTCAATCCAAGTAAATTGACATGAGGCACAATACCATTTGCAGCCTGTTGATATCGCTTTCGCAAAGAAGGATCTTGAATAATAGCAAATCCGCAATACAGTCCAGCAATGTTAAACGTTTTGCTAGGCGCCATCAGCGTAATGCAGCGTTTAGCTATTTCAGGCGATAAGGTCGCGATAGGAAGATGACTAGACTGATCCAGCAAAATATCGCAATGAATTTCATCGGCACAAATAATCAAATCGTGACGGGCACAAATGTCTGCAATGTTAATCAATTCCTCACGGGTAAAACAACGACCGACCGGATTATGGGGATTACATAACATAAACAGCCGGGTATTGGGTTGTATAGCCGCTTCAAAGGCATTAAAGTCAATTGAGTACTGTAACTGATGGCTGGAGCGTGTCACGGTTAACTCAGCAACATTGAGCTGTAAACCCTGATTAACAGGCGCACTTAAAAACGGGGGATAGACCGGTGTTTGTACAAGAACCCCGGCGCCGGGCGGACAGACTGCTCTACAACTGACATTAAGAGCACTCACCAAACCGGGTTGAAATACGATCTGATCGGGAGTCACTTTCCATTGGTAATGTTCCCACAGCCTATTGCAAATGGCATCCGATAATTCAGCCGTAACCCCACCATAACCAAAAATGCCATGCGCCACTCTGTCATGGAGTGCATCCAATACGGCTGGAGGTGCAGGAAAATCCATATCGGCAACCCACAAAGGCAATACGTCGCTTCCATAAGCCGCCCACTTTTCGCTATCCGTTCCCCTGCGCTCATAAGGTTGATCAAAATCGTAGTTAGTCATTTTTTTCGTCAATTTGTTGGTTGAGCTTAATAATTGATCAATCATTTCACACCGTTTTTTGGTTAAAATAAGTCTACCAAAAAATGCAACGTGAAATTAATTTAAATCTAGTTACAAGAAAATACTCAGTAGAATATATGGACTCAATTTTAAGCGTAATTCAAAAGCCTATACCCAAAGAATGGGCAGAATATCAACGCTGAATTACTAGAATTCTATTTAGAGTTTGACGACTTTATTTTTTATCTATATTATTTATCAGTTATGTCAAATAGATTACCCGAAATTATAGACCCTTTACACCTCGCGGATACGCGTGGCGTATTAAAAGGCAAATTACCCTTAAGCAGTCTGGATCGTTTAGCAACTATGCTAGTTGACGATTCCGGGACAATTGATGTCGATCTTTATTTTAGTCGGGAAGGACGTCTTGCCAAGGTAGAGGGGCATATTGAGACCGTTTTGGCGCTGCAATGTCAAAACTGCCTGGAGGCCGTTGAATGGCCTATTGATTGCGAAATCAAGCTAGGCATTGTTACCTCAATAGACCAGGCGAATAGATTGCCAGAAGAATATGAGCCTTTACTGGTTGAAGAGGAAAAAATACCTCTTAAAAATATTGTTGAAGACGAAATATTACTCAATTTACCAGCATTTCCAAAGCATCAACACCCTTGTATTGTTGCTGTTAAAACTATTGACACTAAAAAAACCGTCGTGTTTGATGAGCCATCAAACACTGAGAACCCTTTTTCTATTTTAGCCAAACTTAAAAACACTGGAGACCTATAATGGCAGTACAAAAGAGTAAAGTATCGCGTTCAAGACGCGGTCAACGTCGTTCGCATGATGCCTTAACCACTAAAGCATTGTCACAAGATCCAATCACTGGTGAAATGCATTTACGTCACCACATGACTCCAGGTGGCTTTTTTAAAGGTCGTCAAATCGTTAATGCTGTAGACGAAGATTAATCATCTTTTCGATCTGGAATAGCGCCACGCCGAACCTCATTGGGTTCGGCCTCCCTCAATAACTTCGGAGTTGTTCATCAACGTGAGTTTAACAATTTCTATTGATGCAATGGGCGGGGATCATGGTCCTGAAGTCACTATTCCAGCATCATTGGATTGCTTAAAAAACAATCCAGACTTAAAATTAATTTTAGTGGGTAATGAAGACGTCATCAAAAGCCTGTTACCCAAAGACTTAGGCAGCTATCAAGACAGACTGTCCATCCATCACGCCTCTCAATGCGTTGAGATGGATGAGTCACCTTCTAAAGCATTAAAAAATAAAAAAGACTCCTCAATGCGCGTGGCTATTAACCTGGTTAAAGAAGGTCAGGCTGATGCGTGTGTGAGTGCTGGCAATACCGGTGCCTTAATGGCAACCGCCCGCTTTGTTTTAAAAATGATCCCCGGCATCGATCGCCCTGCCATTATTTCCACCTTACCTTCTATTCATGGCCATACGCATGTGCTTGATTTGGGTGCCAATGTAGATTGTTCTGCTGAGCATTTATTTCAATTTGCCATCATGGGCAATGAACTGGTTAAAGCCGTTGAAGGCATTGAAAATCCTAAAGTTGGCCTTTTAAATATAGGCGAAGAAGATACCAAGGGTAACGAACAAGTTAAAGCCGCCGCTAAATTATTAGAAACCTCTTCACTTAACTATATTGGTTATGTAGAAGGCAACTCTCTAAACGCAGGCCCTATCAAAGTCGATTTAATCGTCACTGATGGCTTTGTCGGAAATGTGGCTCTTAAATCAATTGAAGGTGCCGCAAAAATGATCGGCACCACCTTAAAAGAAGCGTTTAGCAAAAATCTCTTCACTAAAATAATCGCTGTCATTGCTTACCCTGTTCTTAAATCGTTTAAGCAACGTATCGACCCACGTTTATACAATGGCGCCAGCTTTCTAGGTCTTAAAGGCTTGGTTATTAAAAGTCATGGCGGAGCAGATAGACTCGCATTTAAAACGGCGATTCAATTAGCTGAAGTTGAAGTCAAACAGGATGTTATAAGAAAAATAAGTGAGCAGGTAGAACATATCCTGGCTCTAAGAGACATGACATGATTCGTTATTCAAAAGTACTGGGCACCGGCGGTTATTTGCCAGCTGAAGTTCGGACCAACGAGCAAATTTCAGAAACAGTAGATACCTCCGACAGTTGGATATTCGAACGTACGGGCATTAAAAGCCGCCGTATTGCAGGGCCTGATGAAACGGCATCCAGCATGGCTGAAATTGCAGCAAGACAAGCATTAGAAGCAGCCGGCTGCGAACCGGACGCTGTTGATCTGATTATTGTTGCAACAGGCTCGCCTGAGTACGTTTATCCCAGCACGGCCTGTCAATTGCAACATCGCCTAGGCATTAAAAATGCCGCTGCCTTTGATCTACAAGCGGCCTGTTCCGGTTCAATCTTTGCAATGAGCATCGCCGATCAATACATTAAATCGGGTGCTGCAAAAAAGGTTCTGATTGTTGGATCAGAAATCTGTTCACGAATTGTTGACTGGACTGATCGAAGCACCTGTATCTTATTTGGCGATGGTGCAGGTGCATTATTATTAGGTGTTTCAGATGAACTAGGGATTCTATCTACTCACATCCATTCAGATGGAGAATTTGAAGACCTTTTATATTGCGCAAACCCACAAGCGGCTACCGGTGAGAAAAGAGGCGAACCGGGCTATATCAATATGCGTGGCAATGAAGTATTTAAGGTCGCTGTTAATACTTTAGGCAGAATCGTTGATGAAACGCTAGAAGCCAATAACATGGACAAATCCGAGATTGATTGGCTAGTGCCTCATCAAGCCAATATTAGAATCATCATGGCGACTGCCAAGAAACTAAAAATGTCTATGGATCAAGTCGTAGTCACCCTTGAGAATCAAGGCAATACCTCATCAGCCTCTGTTCTGCTTGCTTTTAATGAAGCGG